>Ga0209208_10002745_pt1 | contig 25277 bp, 21 predicted proteins | sample S1TSphfallax_3_FD_187694 | JGI IMG/M metagenome (GOLD analysis project Ga0209208, IMG submission 187694) | Host-associated microbial communities from peat moss isolated from Minnesota, USA - S1T2_Fd - Sphagnum fallax MG (SPAdes) (version 2) | ecosystem: Host-associated > Plants > Peat moss >...
CAGTGTTGCATGAACAGGATTACCTAGCAACTTCTGAAAATACCAAATTACCTGCATTAAAATCTTTCAGGAAATCAGAAAAACGACTAGCCAAGATATCTCGACGTAAATGTGCCCAGAAAAAAGGATTAGTTATTCTAGGTTTTCGCAAATTAATGTCGTGATTCGATCAAGTGGGCTTATTAAACTTGACACTGAGGGCAGAAGTGAGTAGAACGTCCAGCTAATCTAATTCGTTGGATCAAACTCCCACAAATGCGACAAGGTTCTCCGTCACGGCTGTAAACCCACGCTTCACCACCATAATTGCCGTTAACACCTACAACATTGAGGAAATTACTAAAAGTTGTACCACCAGCAGCAATACTAGCTGCCAAAACTTGAATAATCGCACTTTGCAGTCGCTGAACTTGTGTAAGTTGCAAGTTTACACAAAGGGTTGTTGGTAAAATTCCACTTTTAAACAGTGCTTCATCAGCGTAGATATTACCTAATCCTGCTACCACTGACTGATCTAAGAGTGCAGTTTTAATGGGACGGCGCAGGTTTTGCAGCTTATTTGCTAAATACTCGACAGTAAATTCTGGTGCAAAAGGGTCTACAGCTAGTTTTGCTAATCCAGTAATGATCCCCTCCACAGCCATGTTAGGAGGAACCCACCACATCTGTCCAAAGGTGCGCTGATCAACAAAGCGCAATTCCATCTGGTCCCCAAAGAATAATCTAACCCTTGTGTGCTTGTGTAATGGCTGGTCTTGATTTAGCCATAGTAATTGACCAGTCATTCGCAGATGTACCCCCAGATAGGCCGGGGGGGAGAGTTCAGCTAGGAGATATTTACCGCGACGATGCCAAGAAGCGATCGCTCCCCCCTGGATTCCCTGGAAAAATTCCCCAATGGAAAACGGGTAGGCGATGGTGCGATCAAGCAGTACATCTCCACCCGTAATTTTTTGGCTGAGGGTCAATTGGTTTAGACCCCGCCGCACTGTTTCTACTTCAGGTAGTTCCGGCATGTAAGCTGAGTTAAGCTGGCAATTGTGATTTAAAGAGGGCTTTGGTGAGGATTGCAACCAAAAAATCCTCCTGTAGACAAGCTACTTTAACTTATTTTGCCGCTTTTACTTTAGGTGCTTGCACTTCAACTAATTCAGACTCAGCAAAGTTATTGGTGTTGATCCCAGAGTAGTTCACTTTTTCAAACCGGACAATTACGGGATACTTAATCCCGCTTTTGTCAACAGATGCAACAGTTCCTACATCTTGAAACCAATAGGATTCTGGGCGGAGAATACGTACTTTAGAACCACGTTGAACCATAGGTACCTTCCTTTTTGAGTATCAATCGCCAATGAATAGGACTTATTGATTTAACTCTACAGCCTGAAGGCCGCAGCCAACAGGTTTGTTAAGTTATTTATCTAATTAGGGAATTGGAAGTTGGGGACCTTTTAACCCCCCAGACCCCCCTTGACAAAGAGGATATTATCGCCTAGCTTCGTTCACAAATACATATATTGTGACAAATTTTATGCCTTGCTTAACACAAAGACACTTCCCTCGTTACCCCGGCCAATCCGCAGATTGTCATCTAGATAGGTGACATCTAACCATCCTTGTTGGTGATCACTATTAGTAGGAAAATCAATTGCTGCAAACTTTTTACCCGACTCTATCTGTTGGATAAACTTATCTGGGGAATTGTAGCCAATTAACTGTTTTAGCCCCAAAATAGAACGCTGAAATTTTACTTGGATACGACGCTCGGAAATTGGCTCAAATTTAGCAGCAACACTGAATAATCCTTCAAGGAAAGGTAAACCATAAACCTCTGCTATATTGTAAACACTCGTAGTTTGTACCCGAATGCACTGGTAAATCTGACCAACTTTGCAAAAGGGTAAACTGTCGAGATTCAATAAAGCTTTGCTAGTGGTGTAAAGTAGTCGCCAATTACCTTCTAGCAAGTAGCTAGCCTGTAATGGATTGGGTGTGGGGTTGACCTCTTCTAACCTGGCGATCGCCGCCAAAATAGCCTGTTTCTCAACCTCAGTTGCCAGTAATCCGCGATTGCTTCCAGCAATGGCATTTATGAGTGCCGCTTTTTCTAGCATCAGTTATTACCTCAAGATTATGCATCAATCAAGATATTAGTCGCCTAATGTATATAGCCATACAACTCACTAGGAATAGACTAGCTACAAAAGGTAATTTTGCCTGTGGGTTTTTCTAACTTCTGGTAGAAGTTTAACGCTATTCAATCAAGAAAATTGGTTTGCTGCGGATTTGCCAATCAAAGAGTTGAATCATTAACTAAATTATCTCGAATCAGATGATAAACTCTTAATGTCTAGTTATTTTGACCTATTCTTGTCATCGCTGATATGTTGAATTCTCCTCTACGTGAAGAACCCCGTAACCAAAGAGCTGCTGTGATCCCCCTAAAACAAGAGGCGTCCCTGTTGGACTGGTTACAGTCTAGCGGTCGCATCATAGCGCGTGATGTTCACGAACCAGATTTTACGGATGAAGAAGAAGAAATCACCGACTTTCTGGGTGGAGAAGACGGCATTGGGGATCTTGACGACTATGATGATGATGATATTCCTGTAGATGAAGATTAGCCCTCTCAGGTTTGGGGGCTTTGTTCCGTTTTGTTACAGTGTGGAGTGAAGGGAACTTTTCTGTGGACGCTAAATTATCTTCTGACCAAGAGTTAAGCATTTCTGGAACCGGTCTGGCTTTCTTATTAGCCCTATTTCTTAGTATAGCAGCATTGATTTGGGACTGGGTGGGCAATAGATTACCCTGGCAGCCCATGTCCCTGACCCTACCTCTGGTCGTGTGTGCTATGTGTTCAGCCATAATCGGTCACTGGGCGCTCCCCATATTACAAGCACTCAAAACTGGGCAAATAATCAGAGAAGATGGGCCACAAGCTCATCTGAAGAAAGCAGGCACACCAACAATGGGGGGGATATTCTTTATCCCAGTTGCCGTGGTAGTTGCTTGTATCTGTGCCAAATGGGAAACCAATGTAGTAGCAGTTTCAGCATTGACACTGAGCTATGGTTTGATTGGCTGGATTGACGACTGGCAAATTCTGCGCCACAAGTCAAATAAGGGAATACCTCCCAAGGTGAAACTGGCTTTACAGATTGTTTTTGCTGCCATGTTTTGTCTATGGCTGATGTTTAGCCAAAACCCCAGCATCACCAACATCTCTCTACCCTGGCTGAGCTTTTACCTACCCTTAGGATTACTGTTCTGGCCTTTAGCTGGTTTTGTCCTAGTGGCAGAAAGTAATGCTACCAATTTAACTGATGGAGTTGATGGTCTGGCAGGGGGAACAGTAGCTATTGCCCTGTTAGCCTTGGGAATTATCGTTGCACCTACAGCACCAGGATTGATGGTTTTTTGTGCAGCTTTAAGTGGGAGCTGTCTAGGTTTCCTAGCCCATAACCGCAACCCAGCCCGCGTCTTCATGGGAGATACTGGCTCCCTAGCTTTGGGAGGTGCTTTAGCTGCCGTAGCCCTACTGACCAACAGCTTAGTAGTACTCTTCATTCTCAGCGGGATCTTCTTCGTAGAAACCCTTTCTGTGATGGCACAAGTAACTTACTACAAAGCTACTAAAGGACCAGATGGTAAAGGCAAGCGGTTATTGAGAATGGCTCCCCTACACCATCACCTAGAACTGACTGGCTGGTCAGAATTACAGGTGGTTGCCGTATTTTATATAATCTCTGCTATTTTGGCTGCCATCAGTCTGGCAAGTGGGAAATTCTAGCTTTTATGTAAAGAGTCAAAGGCAAAAAAGCAACTCCCGCAGATCCGGGGGTTGTTTTTTAGTTTCAAAGGTAAACTGCCCACGCTCACCTGAAGAGTTGGCACTGAGAAGACAGTACAAACTATTTCGACCTCCGGGCTGGTTTACAGACGGACCAAGGATGTTTCTTTTTTGCCCCGGTATCCTCTCAATACTTATCCTGCCGTGATATATACTAAAATCGGCTAAAACCCGTGGGTTTCTGACATATTTATCGTCGTTGTTTTCCCTAGCTAAACATCTATTCTCTTACTAAACATATACTTGAAATCATGGAAATAGCGTTACGTTTAATCAATGCTTAATCAAGGCTTAACCATTTTGTCCTATTCTTCAAATTAACTAAAACTAAGCTTTTTAGCTGACAAAACTTTAAAGAATCATAAAGATCCGCCTCTTTATCCCTCGTTTAGGAGTCCGCAATGGAGTATATATTCCTAGCTTTAGCCTTAGGTTTGGCGCTTAGTTTTGAGTTTGTTAATGGATTTCACGACACTGCGAACGCAGTGGCTACAGTCATCTACACCAACTCACTCAAACCAAATATTGCAGTGGTTTGGTCAGGTTGTTGGAACCTAATTGGGGTATTGACATCAACTGGAGCCGTAGCTTTCGGTATCGTAGCTCTCCTTCCAGTTGAGCTGGTGATCAATGTGGGATCAGGTGCTGGATTCGCAATGGTCTTTGCACTGTTGATTTCAGCGATTATGTGGAACGTAGGAACCTGGTATCTAGGCTTACCTGCCTCCAGTTCACACACACTGATTGGCTCTATTATGGGTGTCGGTCTAGCGAATTCATTCCTCTCACCTGGTCATGTTTTTGGTGAAGGTGTTAACTGGGCAAAGGTGCAGGATGTCTTCTCATCTCTGCTGATTTCACCAGTTATTGGATTTGTTTTGTCCGGACTGCTGTTACTGCTAGCCAAGGCTGTACTTAACCGTCCGGAGTTATACAGTGCCCCAGAGCCAGATAAAGCACCACCAACATGGATACGAGGTTTGTTAGTCCTGACCTGTACTGGTGTCAGCTTTGCTCATGGTTCCAATGATGGGCAAAAAGGTATGGGTTTGATCATGCTGATTTTGGTAGGTATTCTGCCAGGTGCGTTTGCATTAGATCTAAGTACTGATCCCGCAGCAATTAATCAAATAGCTACTTCATCCCATGCTGTAGTTTCTATAGTCCAAAAACAAGCGACTGGTGCTCCATTAAACCCCAAAGATGCAGGTGATGAGCTTTCCAGGTATCTCAAGCCAGAAAGTAAAGTCAGTGACAAAACATTTGCCGCCCTTTCTACTCAGAGCAGCCAAATTGAACAAAAGCTGACTGGTAAGACCAGTTTCAAAGATATTTCTCAAGAACAAATTGGTGATTTAAGAACTAATATGTATCTAGTTTCCAGCGCCCTTGGGAAACTAGACAAGCAGCATAAGATCACAGATCCGCAACAACAAAAGGTGCTTTCTGACTATAGAACTCAGTTGGAAAAGGCGACAAAGTTCATCCCTGTTTGGGTAAAAGTTGCCGTCGCTTTTGCACTAGGTCTAGGGACGATGATCGGCTGGAAGCGGATTGTGGTGACAGTGGGTGAAAAAATCGGTAAAGAACACCTCACCTACGCTCAAGGTGCTTCAGCTGAGATAGTGGCAATGGGAACCATTTTAGCTGCTGACCATCTTGGTCTTCCAGTTAGTACTACCCACGTACTCTCCTCTGGAGTAGCTGGGACAATGGCCGCTAACCGTTCTGGGTTGCAGGCGGGGACATTGCGGAATATTGTCATGGCATGGGTGCTAACCTTACCTGTTTGCGTACTGCTTGGTTCTGCCACATACGCTGCGGGTTTATTCTTTGTATTTCATATTCTAGGCATAAAGTAAGCAAAACCTAGATATCCGGGAAGGAGAGAAGGAGATTTATCTCTTTTTCTCTTTCTTTGCTGATGTTGATACTCATAGATCTATGAGAAGTAAATTTGCTTCAGCTAAAAACTGAGAACTTGATTGTTTGACTGCCCTCGTTATCACCATAGTAATCAGGATGATCGTTGATGATGAAAGACACAGTATCACCTGGTTGCAGTTCAATCATCTGTTCCTTGCCGCTTTTTGCACCTTTGCTCATACCCAGCTTGTCTTTTATTTCTGCCACTAGTGCTGCTGGTTTTAGTTCGGGAAACTTAAGCAAACTAGAGTATTTAGTTTGAAAATTCCCATTAGCATCAACTAACTGGTTAATCCAATTGTTTGAGGTTGTGCCAAAGTTCCAAGCTCCCTCAGCTTTAATTTTTACTTTTACGGTTGTGTCCCAATTGTTAGTCAAGCTAGGCAGATTTTTTTCCTCATTGGCTAGTAAAACAAATTGACCACTCAAAAGAGAAAAATTTTCTTTTGGCGCTGACCATTTGACAGTGATGATGCCATCATTATCTCTATATTCATTGACTGCATCATTCATCTTAAATAACCAAACCTCCCCAGGTTGGATGCTCAGAGTTTTGCCGCTACCAATCTCCACAGCCTGATTAGTTTGTTTGTTTACTGCCACCAGAGAAAATGCTGTCAACTCTGGGTATTGTAGCTGATTTTGGAGCCAGTAATTCGGAATTCCTCCTGGGGAAAAGAACTCTATACCCTTTTGATAGGTCCACAGTCCTTGTGCAGAAAAAGTGACTTCTACTGCACTACTGCGCTTGTTAGTCACTGGGACACCGTTGACTGAGATAGCTGGAACTTGAAATGTTCCTACTTCGGTAACAATAATAGACATAATAAATACAACCTATTTTAAGACACTGCACACAGTGCTGAACTACCCCACGGATAATTACTTTCGTGGTTCCGACTCCTCACGCGCTATTGGATTACTGAACATCCGCTCTATCCCACTCCGAAGAATAGGAGACCTTGAACTAGTCGCAGTGCTCGCAGATTGATATGACCCACTTTGCCAATGCAAGGATTTTGGATTTTAGATTAGAGGGAGTCTCAACCAACATTAAGTCCTTGGTCCTCAATTAGTCAATCCCCAATCCAAAATCTAAAATTGAGTTTGAGGTTAGTTCTTGGGCGAATGAAGTCCAGATTGTTTCTTTATCCCCCACTATCGCTACAGTCGAAACACCCAAATCAATCCCAACAATTCCGTTGTTGATGATATTTATCGGCTTCTGATATGGCAATCCTTCACAAACTAATTGTGCAAACCAATAAACCTTTTGATTAATTACTCGACGGACTAGCCGGACGTATTTAACCTTTGAGTTTAAACCATGTAATACCACCGGATCATTGTTGATAATAGCCTGCAATTTCAACCCAGACCATTCAACACAATCAATCAATTTTAGATTTTATATTTTGGATTTTAGATTAGGAGTATCTCTTAATAAGACCAACTTCCAGGTATGAGTAAATCTTGCCTGGTTTTGCCTTCTGATAAAACAGCATTATACAGTTGTCTCCCTGCCTCTAATCTGGCAGTAAGTACTGCTAAATCTTCAGATGTTGTAACTAAGGGAATTTCGGTTACAAAGCTTGGTGTTCTTCTTACTGCCAAAATTAATCACCCCCTGTTGTTTGATTATATCTCTCTATCGTATCCTATCATATATTAGAGTCTGAAGAGTAATAACTTCCTGTTCACCTATTTTCAATGGAGTTATAAAAAAGCCTAACGATTTAATTAGGATCTTCCACTCTGCTAAAAATGCGTAGACGTGGACGCAGTTTTTGCATGGCGATCGCACGAAAATAGAGTTTTGCAAGTTCGATGATAGGTTATTTACACTCTATTTAAACTAGTCCAGAATCACAAAGACTATGCTGTCTTTTCTCAATGCTTTCCGGAAGTATGTCTATCAGATAACAATGATGAAATCTATTCAGCCAATAATTGAACTGATGGGTGAACTGCGGAATTTTACCCTCTTCTGGTGTGGACAGTCTCTGTCAGAGATTGGCACTCGTCTAACTGGGTTTGGTTTAAGTATCTGGGTCTATCAAAATACCCATACCGTTACACAACTAAGTTTAGTTATATTTTTTACTACATTGCCTGGTGTGTTAATCACTCCCTTTGTTGGGGCCTTAGTAGATCGGCAGCAGCGAAAATCCATAGTGATGATGAGTGACATAGCTGCTGCTTTAATCACGCTCACCCTAGCGGCACTTTTAATCACTAACAATTTACAACTCTGGCATACTTATATTTCTGCCTTTCTTACCTCCGTCTGCGGTTCCTTTCAAATGACTGCTAAGTCAGCAGCTTTACCGATGATGGTTCCTAAAGAGCAAATCGGTAGAGCTAATGGTCTGATGAACTTCAGTACCGCTGTAGGACAACTTTGTGCCCCCATATTGGCAGGGATACTCGTTGTAACTGTACAACTTCAGGGCCTGTTGCTGATAGATTTCTCTACCTATGTAATTGGAGTTTTCACACTCTTATTTATTCAGATTCCTCAGCCTGAATCAGACAAGCGCAGAAGTACGGGAGTATTTGGCATTATCGATAACATTATCTCCGGCTGGGAAAGGATTTCATCTCGTATTTACTTGCTAATACTACTAGGATTCATGACAATTTATTTCTTTGTTTATGGACTAACAGATGTCTTGATTAATCCACTAATTTTGTCCTTTGCCTCCATAAAAACCTACGGTAGTATCATGTCTCTTGCTGGCTGTGGAATGGTTTGTGGTAGTATTTTTATGAGTATTTGGGGAGGAAGTAAAAAATCTATCTTACCCTTATTCATATTTTCTGCTTTAAATGGTGTAGGTTTGGTAATTGCTGGGATAAAACCTTCAATCCCTATTATCTCAGTGGGAGTTTTAATCTCATTTTTCACCTTGCCGGTTATCCTGAGTACCAATAATACTATCTGGCAAACCAGCGTCGAACCACAGGTTCAGGGACGGGTAATCTCAATGTTAAATACAGTCACAGGCTTAGGTGTGGCCATTGGTAATCTCAGTGCTAGCCCTCTAGCAGACGGAATTTTAGAACCAATGCTAAACAGTGATGGGTTGCTGGCTGACACTGTTGGACGCATAATTGAAACCGGTCAAGGACGAGGAATTGGTTTCTTGCTGGTGATAGAGGGATTACTAATTTTTAGTATTTCACTCAGCTTGTATAATTATTTTCGACAACTTGGTGAGAAAATATTTAGTTACTGGCAGTGAAATCGTAGTTCTAGAAAAAATTGACAAATTGAGGAATAATAGTGAAAGAGTATAAGTATTGGCCTAGTGGTGACATCATCAGGCTCAGTGGCACCTTTGCCGTTTTAATGATTCATCTCACTCAATATTCTATAAGAAATACATCTGGGTTTGATGTAAATTGGTGGTCGATAAATATGATCCAAGGTTTATCAATTTGGGCGGCTCCAGTGTTTGTGATGCTAAGTGGTACTTTGCTCCTATCACCGCAATGTCTTGATGAGTCTCCACTAATTTTTTATCAAAAACGTCTGTCTAGAATCGGAGTACCACTTTTATTTTGGGGAGTTGTATATTTAATCTTAGAAAAAAGATGGAATAGTCAGGCATCATGGGAATTACTGCTGACAAATGTTGTACACGGGGACATATCTTGGCACTTATATTATCTATTTGTAATTTTAGGCTTGTATGTAGTAACTCCTGGAATAGGTTGGTTTTTAAAGAGATTATCATCTAGGGAAGAGTTAATTTTAATCGTGCTTATTTTTTGCTTCACTCTATTAACTGATATAGTGAATTTCTTTTTTATCCAGTGGCAATGGAATATCGCTATGCGCTGGATACCTTATCTTGGTTACTACCTAGCTGGTCGCTATATTGTTAATCGCGTATTTACTAACGTATTAGTTTTCGTAATTATCTTTCTCCTATGTACTTTAGTCAGTACTCTTGGCAGGTATATAGAAATAATACTGAGTTCGCAAACCATTACCTATTTTTATAGTAATAGGTATACAAATATAATAAATGCCCCTTTAGCAATGAGTGTTTTTGTTTTGATTGTATATAGTACCTGCTCAATCGCCGAAAATTCAATTTTTATCAAAATATGTCGTCTACTAGCACCTACCACTTTTGGCATTTATTTAATCCATGTTTTGGTTATCCGAGAGACACACTTTTCCTTCAATATCCCATATCCAACCCACATCTTTACAACCTTGCTAGATACTTTGGTACTAGCTCTAGTCAGCTCTTTATTAGTATATATTATTGGTTCTGTGCCCGTGTTGCGCTCTATTGTAGGCTGTAATACCCAAAAGGTTCTGTCGGTAGGTAATACTACTTCCTGATAATCTTGATCCAGTCTAAATTGAACCCTCACCGACCTTTAAGCATTTCTGCTTCTTGACACCAAAGTAGCAACTGTAGATACCAATTGAGCAGGTTCGAGGGGTTTAGTAACATACATTTGGAACCCGGCGGCTAAAGCCGCTTGCTCCTCCCTTTCCCCAGCGTAGGCAGTGATGACAGCGGCGGGAATGTCCCCACCAGCTTCAGCACCGAGTGAGCGCACTTGATGAATCAGGTCATAGCCATTTCCGTCCCCCAGACTGACATCAGATAAGAGGACATCGTACCCATCAGGGTTGTCCATGAGGATTGAGAGTGCTTCCCTGACAGACCCGGCTCCTGTTACTTCGGCTCCCTGTTCCTCCAGCACAAATTGGAATAAATAGCGACTATCGGCTTCATCTTCGACAACCAGTACCCGGATACCTGCCAATGATGGGGAGGTGGCAGTTGTCTCCCCCACGGACTGGACTGGCTCTGGAGTAGTTTTTACATTCCCATCTTCCAGGGCAGTTACTAGAGGCAGCCTGACGGTAAAAGTTGCACCTTGACCCTCACCTCCACTTTCAGCCACTACCGTACCACTGTGCAGTTCTACCAAGTGCTGGACGATGGAAAGCCCTAACCCCAACCCAGAATTTGATTTGCTTCTGCTAGTATCCGCTTGACGGAATCGTTCAAAAATATGCGGGAGGAGGTCTGCACTTATGCCTACCCCGTTGTCCTTAACCTGAATTTTTGCATGGGAATCAGTGTATTCTAAGGAGACCTCAATCCTTCCTCCTGCCAGGGTGTATTTAATCGAGTTAGAAAGTAAATTCCATATCACCTGCTGCAGGCGCATTTGGTCACCAATGAGTGTTCTGGGTGAAGAATCAAGACTCAGTTCAATGTGAATTTGCTTGGCTTCTGCTGCCAAAGTGACGATTTCTACGGCTGCTTCGATTACGGACACCAGCTGAATCGGCTCCACATCCAGACTCAGTCTGCCAACGCTAATGCGGGAAACATCCAACAAGTCCCCAATGAGCATCCATTGCGCCTTAGCACTGCGTCTAATGGCTGTTAATGCCTGCCTAGTCCGCACCTCATTTAGCGTCTGCGTATTGAGCAATTCTGCCCACCCTAAAAGAGAATTAAGGGGGTTCCGCAGTTCGTGGGAGAGGATAGATAAAAATTCATCTTTAGCATGGTTAGCTGTTTCCGCTGCTGTCCGGGCTGATTGTTCTTGAATCAGGAGATTAGCCAGTTCTGCTTCTAACTTCTTCTGCCCAGTAATATCTTCAATTACCAAGAGAATCAGCGACTGATTCTCGATTTGTTCCATTCTCCGGGCACTAAAGCGGATAGTCTTTCTCCCGATTTGCTGGAAAGTATGTTCCACTTCTAACCCCTGAAAGTGGTTTTGGTTAGGGAGAATTTCTTCTAAGAGCGATCGCAATTCGGGAATATTCCATTGTCCATGGTCGATTTCATAAATCAGGTGTTTTCCTGTTTGTTCTGGTTCGATTCTAAATGTGTCATAGAAAAACTGATTACAAGTAATTACCCTCAATTCTGCATCCAGTACCACCAGAGATTGCCGCACAGTAGATACAATCGCTTCTGAGTAATCGCGAGATACTCTGAGTTGTTCGGAACCACGTTTGAAGGCATCAATATCAACCAGCACTAATACAGCACCGTCAATTTTGTGATCTATCGTTCGATAAGGACGGATGCGGAGATCATACCAGTGACCATTTTCATCTTGAACTTCCTGAGTTTTCAAATTCAGGTTACTTATTACCTCTAAAATTTGGGCATCCAAATCAGGGATATTTAATTTATGTTTAATATCACTTAACGGCCGTCCCACATCCGTAGGAATGAGGTTGAAGATTTCACCTGTCGCTGGAGTATAGCGGCGAATCTGTAAATCACTCCCTAACATGAGGATGGGAATATTAATACTACTGAGGAGATTTTGCAAATCATTGCTAACTTGCATTGATTCGAGATTGCGTCGCTGTAGTTCGTCGTTAATTGTGCTCAGTTCTTCATTAGTTGCCTGAATTTCTTCTTTAGCCGTTTCTAGCTCCTCATTAGTACTTTGCAATTCCTCGTTACTGGAGAGGATCTCTTCATTGGCTGCTCTCAGTTCTTGATTAGTGGCTTGCTGCTCCTCAATAATCGATTGCAGATAGTTTCTTGTTGTTGCTAACTCCTGTTTGATCTGGGAATTTTCTTGCTCATAGATAGCTTGTTGCTGCTGTTGCGACTCCATCAAGCTATCGCTTCTAGCTGGCACACTAATTGAATTTGTAGCAGTTGACCGGGATGTATCTGTAAACAGAACTAAAAAATAGTATTCTTGAGTATTGGCTGGTTTAAAGGGAATTATATCCAATTTAACTTGTCTAATTTGATTATCCTGTCTGATTTCTAAGCCTTCCTTGCTCACTGGGGCCTGTTGCTGTCTAGCCTGGTAGATGGCAGTACGTAATTCTAAACGTAATTCTTCTTTAGCCATTTTGACTAGGTTAAAGCTAGGTCTACCAGGTGCTGGTTCCAGATAAGGACCAGTCTGGCCGCGGAATTGCAAAATCTCTAGGTCAGTGTTTACAACCACACCTACTGGGGTGTATTGGTTTAAAATGATCCGGTCGGCTTCTTTATAAACTTCCATATCATTTCCGGTGATATCCTCACTACTACTTGGCAGTCGCGGTTTTACCATTTCTAGAGGATAGTTGTTGGCTATTAGCTCAATACCCCGTGACATTGGTGTCATTTTGTAGGAATAAATCTTGTTTCTCTTATCCAAGAAAGTAAATAAGTCCAAAAATTCTCCCACTGTCTCAGAAGTACCTAACATTAAAAAGCCTATTGGTTTGAGAGCATAGTGGAACATGGGCACAACTTTTTTCTGCACTCCAGAATCTAAGTAAATTAGCACGTTGCGGCAAGTAATCAAATCTAGCCGCGAAAAGGGTGGATCACTAATCAGATTTTGTCGGGCAAAAACACACAGTTCGCGCACCAACTTGCTAATCTGGTAACCGCCCTCTACCTCGACAAAGAACCGCTGTAAACGTTCCGGAGAGATATCTGCTACCTGGATAGGCTTGTAGATTCCAGATCTGGCTTTCTCAATGGCTACTTCATTAATGTCAGTAGCAAAAATCTGGATTGGGATATTGATTCCCTGATAGGTCAAAAATTCCAGTAAGCAAATGGCAATAGAGTAGGCTTCTTCCCCCGTTGAACATCCTGCTACCCAAATCCGGAAGGGTGAATCTGGCTTTCGTTCTTGGATAAGAACAGGGAACACCTTGATTTTTAGGGCTTCAAAGGCTTCTGGATCTCGGAAAAAACTCGTGACGGTAATCAGCACATCCTGATACAACGCTGTCACTTCTGCAGGATTGTTCTGGAGATACTGAATGTAATCCTCCAGTTTGTCCAACCTATACAAAATCATCCGTCGCTGAATCCTTCGCCTTAAGGTAGTCTGTTTGTAATGTCTAAAGTCAACACCCTTAGCCTTCCACAACAGGTTGAAAATTGTTGACACATCATCTGTGGTTGTCTGCAGGAGGTCATTCTCTTCAACTTGTTTTTTATGGTTAATGAAGGGATGAAGCATGAGATTTGTGAGTTCTTCAGCAATTTGTTTGGGCGTGAGGATAAAGTCTACATATCCAGAAGCCACAGCAGTATTTGGCATACTTGCAACTTTTGCTGATTCCTCACACTGGGCAAAGGTAATGCCACCCATCGACTTGATTACTTCTAATCCCTTTGAACCATCTGAGTCACCACCCGACAGTACAACACCAATGGCTTTGCTTCCTACTGCTTCTCCTAAGGAAATGAAAAACTTATCGACGGTCATTGATATCCCGTGAGTCTGCTCACGCGGCTTCAATTTTAGTGCCCCTTTCTCAATGGTCATTGTGGAATGAGAGGGAATCACATAAACATGATTCGGTTCCACAATCATCCCATCTTCGGCTTCAGTTACCGGCATTCGGGTTGTGCGGGACAGAATCTCCGTCAACATACTCTTTTGCTTGGGGTTCATATGCTGAATCAGCACAAATCCCATGCCAGTATCTATGGGCAAATTAACTAATAATTCTGTGAATGCTTCCAATCCACCGGCAGATGCGCCTATGCCGACAATGGGAAATGATTCATCATCCCCAGGGTCACTATCTTGAGATTTCTTGGCAGAACGCTTAGAAGTCATATTACGTACCTGATAAATCTAGTAATTCTCACACCAAGAAGCCTTGCCACTGCCAGCCACAATTTATTTTTCCCCAACTGGGCTATCTGCACCTGGTGTACTGAATCTACTTTCGTCTGAGGGAGTACTAGTACTCCAGGGCATAAATTCGGTTAGGGTATAAATGGCTAAACTTACACCACAGTATAATAGCAATACTAGACAATTTCCCATAAAATTGTCTAATTGCCCAAAGCCATTTTGAGTTATCCACTCGTAACCGTGCTTCGGACATCTCTCCTTCAAGATAGCCCCTGTCACGGTTCTACTCGTCTCAATTAAATCTTTCTTATTGTACTGACCCGCACTCAATCCAGTTTATCGTAGTTATTTATATTTTTCGTCCACCTAGAGTGGTGGAAGGAACCTCATCAATACGAAATAGGGAGTAGGAAAAAGAGAGGAACTTCCTACACCCTAATAACCAACCAATAAAAGAAAAAATAGCCTTAAATCCCTACCCAGCAACTACCTCCACATTACCTTTTTGCAGTGCTTCTAATGCTTCACCTTCCAAATCTTCTTGCTTCTTAGCTGTTTCTTCCTGGGTCTTATTAATACCAATCAATTTGGCAGCATTTTCCTCACTTTCAAGAATACCGTATTCAATCAACAAGGCTTCTAGCTCGTCCATCTCGATGGGTGTAGGAATAGCCAGAGAAGTATTGTTGATAATCTTATCGGCTAGGGCACGATATTCTTGACCTTGATTACTATCAGGTGCATATTCGTTAACTGTCATCCGGCGCAACTCTGCGTGTTGCACGATATTATCACGGGGTACGAAGTGAATCATCTGGGTATTCAACCGTGCTGCCAAGGTACTAATCAGGTCAATTTCTCGGTCAACTTTGCGGCTATTACAAATCAAACCACCTAAGCGCACACCCCCAGTATGGGCATATTTGAGAACCCCACGGGCAATATTGTTGGCAGCAAACATAGCCATCATCTCCCCGGAGGTGACAATGTAAATTTCCTGGGCTTTCCCCTCCCGAATTGGCATGGCAAAACCACCGCACACAACGTCACCCAATACGTCGTAGGAGACAAAGTCTACGTTTTGGTATGCACCGTTTTCTTCTAGGAAGTTAATCGCGGTGATAATACCCCGACCAGCACAGCCCACACCAGGTTCAGGTCCACCAGACTCAACGCATCTAATACCCCGGAAACCTTCAATTACCACCTCTTCGAGTTCTAGGTCTTCAACTGCACCCCGTTCTGCTGCTAAGTGGAGTACGGTAGTTTGGGCTTTACAATGAAGGATTAAGCGGGTGGAGTCTGCTTTAGGATCGCATCCTACAATCAGAATGCGCTGACCCTTTTCTGCCATAGCTGCAAGGGTATTTTGGGAGGTAGTAGATTTACCAATCCCACCTTTACCGTAGAAAGCTATCTGTCTGATTTTTTTGTCAACGGCCATGATTTTTGGTCCTAGTGGTTTGAAGTTTACTGTGTTCTGCGTAAGTAGAATGTCCCTGGAGGCAACGGCTCCACGGTAAGATGAGCGAGCATATTCAAGTGCTGTTAATTCCTGTTGGTCGTTAATGACTAAATTGTCGCCACAACTTCCCCAAGTTTACTGATGTCATAGCCACCGAGAACTTCTAACTGCGAGTACACCAGCCGATGTCCCAAGGTATTAAGTAATTGCTGCACTGCTGCTGCTTCTAGGTACTCTTTGAGAATTACTAAGTCGTATCTAGCGGGACGCAAGGGGATAAATCCTAGTCCGAAGGTGGTAGCAACAGCTGCTGTACTGATACCTGCATCAGCAATACCCAAGGCTATGGACTGGGCTACATCTTGGTGGCTACTGACTATCTGATTAAAACCTTGAACAGCCTTAAATGGGACTTGTGCTTCTTGCAGTGTTTGTTCTAAGAGCAACCGACTCCCAGAACCAGGTTCACGATTGATGATGGTTGCCCCTGCTGGTAGTAGGTCGCTAACTGTTTTAATTCCCTTGGGATTACCAGACTGCACCATCAGTCCCTCTTCCCAAACTCCCAAGGTAATCACTACTGCTTCTCTACCTGCCAAGACTTTTCGCACAAAGGGAATATTGTACTCCCCAGTTTCCGGATCATACAGGTGCATCCCTGCAATGTGCGCTTCACCTCTGCACAGACTTTGCAATGCTGCCATGCTATTGGCAAAGTTATAGTGAACTCGCAGTTGGGGATGCCAGCGTTCAGTCGCTCGGGCCCAAAGGGAGATAACAGGGGAACAACCAGCAATCACGACTGTGTTGTGCAGGATATCCATATTGTCATCTAAGAGCCGGATGCGGACTTTATCTGCACTGGTGTTTGCAACTGTCTCACCATCAGCCGGAATCATATCTTGGCGAAATGCGTCTTTGCCGATCAGGGGATAGGCTATCCATTGTCCCGCAACTCTGGCTAGGCTGACTCGTAGTTGCTGACTGTTGGGGACAGGTTTACTGAGAACTGCTTCAATTTCTGGTAGGTCTTGCTCTAACCAAAACAGATCCTCAACTTGACAACCAAGGGCCTTTGCTAGGCGAAGTGTAGTGGCAACCGAGGGAGCATACTGTCCTGACTCCACACCGCTAATAGTCTGACGAGTGACTCCAGCTAAGTTTGCTAAGTCTTGCTGGCTCATACCTAAGCGGGTTCTGATTGATTTCAAGCTATTTCGGAGGTCGCTATCCTGCTTCATTGGCTTTATTTATGTTGAGTTAAAAAAGCCGTAGCGAGTTCAACCCGATTTACTAGTAGTTCGATTCCCTATACACAAACAATATCATAGATCTTGCCAATTTGCTTGCCGGGGGCAATTTTTTTTTGCGTTTCTGGCAGGCGATGACTCTCTATGCCTTTAATAGTAGGAAAATTCCGGGTTTAGTTCTGTTTAGCTAATACCAACTAATTTGGTAAAAAGCAGTGAATGATACAGTTTTAGCGACAAATTTCAGTTTTGATAGTTTCCATACAAGCACTATCAGTTATTGAGAATATACCAAACTGAAGTGATTTTACCAGACTTCTTGTCTATTCGAAATCCTATGAATCAGCCATACCTATCAGCAGATGACTTACCTTCCGATCAGATGACCCAACTGAGTCCAATCTTACTCAGACAACTGGAAGAAGCAACTAAAAAAAGCTTCTTTCGCAAATGCGATCGCTTATTACGCATTTTATTATCTAGTTGCCACTGGTATTTTAAAGTTGACAGCGGTATTCTCACCCTGGTGATGATTTGTCATGATATAGAGAGTTATCAAAATGTCATGAAAGCTATTACCCAATTAGCTGATAAGTTAAAATACTTTGCTAATAGAGCCAGAATCAGAGTTAGTTCCACAGTTAACCAAGTTATGCCCTGCGTAGTCAATATAGACGCCAATTTGTCGGAAGAACCCTAAATCCTAACCGTCAATCAATTTTGGATTTTAGATTTTGGATTTTAGATTGTGAAGAGATATCAAGAAAACAAACCCTCGATACCAACTAGTTCATCCCCAATCTAAAATCTAAAATTCGGTAACGGCGGAATAGAGGGAGGGCTAATTGATCCAAAAATTATGCTTAAAAATAGGATATCCACCCTCCCTAACGTAAAATTGAACCTGATTTTTACCCACAACTTTGTTAGAAACTCTCTCCAATATCCAACTTATTCTTTGGGAATTCCTAAACGATCTCTCACATCAAGGTGAGTTGTTCTATCTCCTCCATCGTCAGAGGAACCGGTTTCTGAGTACCAAGGAAAAATATCTTTGAGTGCCCGCACAGGATCTTCACCAGCTTTGAGAGTCAGTATCAAATTTTCACACTCTCCATCAGATCTGTCAGCAGTACAAATTACATTTTGTTTATTCATCCTGCCGGTGGTAATAAACTTTAATTGTCTGTTTTGGCGATATCTTTCTAATCGGTTACTGACATCACGACAACGTCTTAGAGGATCATAGCCAGCTTGTTTGAAGTAATCAGAAGTCCAGCTAATCCAAAGCTCTTCATCACCTCTATGGTTGAGAAATACTGTTTTAGGTTTGTTCCCGGCTGTGTCACAGTAAAATCCTTCCTCATGACGGGCTTGACTGGGTTGACTGATAATAGTAGTTGCACCGAGGGCAATAACACTGGCAACTACAACATTTGTCCATGGGGTTAATTTCATAAGAAAACTCGGTAAGTGGGAAACGAGCGCGGCTTCAGAGAAAGAGAGGGAAACGACTCGGCGACTTTAGTCGCAGTGAATCTTTTTTTTGGTTTATCCATTACCGCCTTGGGGTTGTTCGATTGGTGTACTAATGTAATTGCACTTTCAATGGGACAGTTACCATTCCAAATTAAACAACCCTGTACGCATAATGGTTGCGCTCCTAAGAGCCTCCCTTTCAGGGTAATGTTAGCTATGTGCAAAGCACACGCTTCGCGAATGACCAGTTATAAGAGCTTGTGTTTTGCTAGCAGCACTGTCTCAGTGACCTTAAGACTGTTTAACCACTAGCGACAGAGCCGGGGATAGCTTGGCATCCCAGGGTGTCGTGACTCAAATAACGTTTACCTATTACTAGGTGGTCTGGTCAGCACAGCTTGCTTGATTTCTCTCACAGAGCTTCAGCCCTTTAAGGGCTGGGTTGCTGACAAATTACTCCTCAATATTAAAAGGTTTTTATTTCACAGCTACCATACCCTTGGTAAGGTAAGCAGTGTAGAAATTTACCCACAATATTACTGTTAATTGGGGTAGTAGTCACAGAAGATATTTTAGTACAGGCTGGACTCAATCACCAAACTATACATTAGGGGACTGGGGAAAACCAACTCCCCACTACCCATGATCAAAAAAAAGTGGCTCTGAGTCTCAGAGCCACTTTTCAAGGATTAAAAATATAGCATCCTTGGTTAATTCTTTTCAGGTGTTATGAATTTGACGACAACTCTGACTCCGAGGAACTATCTTTTATGTTCAGCAATTGGTACCCATTCAGTGTGGAAAGTCCCATCCTTATCAAGGCGTTTGTAAGTATGGGCACCGAAATAATCACGCTGAGCTTGGGTTAAGTTTTGGGGTAAGCTTTGACGTCGGTAACTGTCAAAGTAATCCAAAGATGCACTAAACGCTGGTACTGGAATTCCCAACTTCGCGGCTGAGGCAATAACTTCCCGCCAAGCTGCTTGTCTGTCGAGAATAGTTTGCTTAAATTCGGGAGCTAATAGCAGATTAGGCAATGCTGGATTTTCTTTAAAAGCCTTCTTAATCTTATTCAAGAAGCCAGCGCGAATAATACAGCCACCCTTCCAAATCCGCGCCATTTCACTGAGATGCAAATCCCAGTTATATGTTTTTGAAGCTGTGGATAACAGCGCCATACCCTGAGCGTATGAACAAATTTTGGAACAATAGAGGGCATCCCGCACCATGTTCACAAAGCCCTTAATTTGCCCATCATATTTGCCACTAGGACCGGTTAGAATTTTCGATGCAGCTACTCGCTCGTCTTTGATGGAAGATATAATCCGAGCATTCACAGCCGCTGTGATTGTTGGAATTGATACTCCTAATTCTAGAGCAGTTTGTACTGTCCACCGTCCAGTTCCCTTTTGCCCGGCAGCATCAACAATCAAATCAACTAGGGGTAATTTTGTATCTGGGTCGATGTAGGGGAAAATATTTGCTGTAATCTCAATCAGAAACGAATTGAGTTCATCAGTGGTATTCCACTCGGAAAACACCTCATGGAGCTGTTTATGGTCAAGTCCAGCAGCAGTTCTCAGCAAATCGTAGGCTTCCGCTATTAGCTGCATATCGCCATACTCAATGCCGTTGTGTACCATTTTCACATAGTGACCTGAACCACCAGGACCAATGTAAGTTACACAGGGACCATCATCGACTTGAGCCGCAATTTTGTTGAAAATAGGTGATAAAAACTCATATGAGCTTTTTGTTCCCCCAGGCATCAGTGAAGGTCCATTTAAGGCTCCCTCTTCACCACCACTGACACCCATGCCAATAAACCGTAAACCAGCAGGTTCTAATTCCTGGGTACGTCTTTCTGTATCTTCAAACCAAGAGTTGCCACCATCAATAATAATATCGCCTTCTGCCAACAAGGGTCTTAGTTGGGCAATCACTGCATCCACTGGCTTGCCAGCTTGCACCATTACTAAGATTCTGCGGGGACGTTCTAGGGAAGTAACAAATTCTTCCAAGGTGAAGGCGGCTTTGACATTCCGTCCTGGCGCACGCTGTGCCATAAAGGCATCAGTCTTTTCTCTAGAGCGGTTGTAAACTGCAATTGGGAAGCCATTACGCTCAACGTTTAGAGCGATATTCTCACCCATAACAGCTAAACCAATCACACCAAAGCTTTGTAGTGTCATAAACTATGTTTGGCTAACTCTCGCAGATCCTTTTACCTTTAGAGTAGACCGAGTTTTTCTGTTCTCTCCTAAAGAAGACATTAAGAGTTGCACCAGACGACAAAAATTCACATCTAGCATGGAACATACATTTTGATTTGTATCTAGATCAACAATGATTTCCCAAAATTTGCCAAATTAAATAAAAAGTAGTCAGGAGTAACTTTAAATGCTGGCATATTTTCTAGCGTTGGTTGTCGGCCTCGGTAGTTTAGCCATTTACCTAACAGCTTTCTTCTTCCCAGAAATCCACCGGAAGAATGATTTTATCTGGAGTGGGGTAGGGTTGTTCTATGCCTTGGTACTCTGGGTGTTTGCACCACGTATTACAGGGGGGTTATTACTGGGTCATGTGGCTAGTGTTGCTCTTTTAGTGTGGCTGGGTTGGCAAGCACTGACACTACGTCGGCAGTTAACTCCGCAGGCCCAACAAACTCCGATCCCCAGTTCGGAGGCAGTGAAAGCGAATATTCACGAACAAATGAGTAAGTTCTCCCTACCAGAACGCCTTGGCCAATTACAAAATAGTTTTAGTAGTACCTTGAGTGGTGTAAAAGAGCGGGTACAGCAAATTTTTACTCGTACACCACCAGTGGAGGTAAGTGATCATCCTAACTCCGAACAGACACCATATAATCCTCCAACTCCTGAATTAGGGGTAGAAACTCCAGCACAACCCCAAGTACCTACCTCTGAATTAGGGGTAGAAACTCCAGCACAACCCCAAGTACCTACCTCTGAATTAGGGGTAGAAACTCCAGCACAACCCCAAGTACCTACCTCTGAATTAGGGGTAGAAACTCCAGCACAACCCCAAGTACCTACCTCTGAATTAGGGGTAGAAACTCCAGCACAACCCCAAGTACCTACCTCTGAATTAGGGGCAGAAACTCCAGCACAACCCCAAGTACCTACCTCTGAATTAGGGGTAGAAACTCCAGCACAACCCCAAGCACCTACCTCTGAATTAGGGGTAGAAACTCCAGCACAACCCCAAGTACCAGATAATCAGGCTAGCTGAGTTGAGCTTAACCCAACTTTAATGAGACAATGTTGGGTTTATTAACTTCTATTCAACAGAAGAGGTATTTTCCAGGTATACTATATATGATTTTATACTCATCACTAACAACTTATAGAGGAATTACCGAAGAAAGGCTCCAGGGCAGTTCTTGCAGGAGTCAGGAGGAAGAAAATAGATTTTTTGCTCTCTGCCAAGGGGGTTTAAAGCCCCTAAATTTATTTATGAAAAACCAAAAATATATGTATTTCGAGACTTGCAGCGTTAGAAATACAGCATCCTTATTAAATCCCCTAAATTTATTTATGGGGATGCCTTCTGCCTCCTGCCTCCTTAATTATTTGTCCCTCCGCCTAACTTCCATATCCTCGGATGTATTCTTTTCGACCAAAGGGAGTATGCACCCATGAGATCCCCAGAATCAGAGGAAAATGTTATGGGCAAAAAGGATGAAGGCATAGATGAAAATTCATCCTGGGATCAAGCACTTTTAGCTTCCACAGCCCAAATATCACCAGCCCAAGTAAAAAAAATTTCCCCTGGTACTTTAGCTTATTTGGGGGATGCAATTTATGAGTTATATGTTAGAATTCAGTATCTAACACCGCAACAGCGGCCAGAAACTTATCATCGTCTAGTAGTGGGGCAGGTAAGGGCAGAAACACAGGCGCTACACTTGCGATCGCTAACTCCCCATCTCAGGAGTGAAGAACTAGAAATTATCCGTCGGGGTCGTAACGCCGCCACAAGGCGAACTAAGCGAGTTGATCCCGCTGTCTATCAACAAGCCACTAGTCTAGAAACTTTAATTGGCTACTTGTACCTCACAGATTACCCCCGCCTAACTGAACTTTTACAAAAACTGCAACTAGAGAAATAGCGCGAGATTAACATCACGGCAGAAAAATTAGTTGTCCCAGTTCAGTAAATTTAAGTAATCGGGATACCCACCAATACACGATACTAAATACACGAGATGAATAATAAACCAAGAAAAATCAAGACTTCTGGCGAACCTAACTGTGGGCCATCCTTGAAAATTAAAGGTAAACGCCTAATTCCTCATAAAGTTCGCAATTCACAACCAGGGGAAGGAAAACCCACTACACCAACACGTAAACTTGCTCCACTACCACCCTCTATTAAACACTCAGAAGATAGTGATCTCATCTACGGTCGTCACCCTGTATTGAGTGCTCTAGAACAAGGACGCAAACTCCATCGGATTTGGATAACCTCCCGTCTACGCTATGATTCCCGCTTTCATCATCTGATTCTCCAAGCCAAGGAAAACGGTGCAGTTATTGACGAGGTGGAAGCAAAACGGCTCGACCAAATTACCGATGGTGGTAATCACCAAGGCATTGCCGCCCAAACTTCGCCTTATGCCTATATTGAATTACACGAACTAATTGAACAGGCTAAATCTGTCACTGATCCCGTAATTGTAGTTGCCGATGGAATTACTGATCCCCATAACTTAGGAGCGATTATTCGCACTGCTGAAGCCATAGGTGCTCAAGGATTAGTTATTCCTCAAAGAAGGGCATCAGGGATCACCTCCACCGTAGTGAAAGTAGCAGCCGGCGCTTTGGAAACATTTCCTGTAGCTAGGGTAGTCAACCTCGGCCGCGCCCTGGAAGAATTAAAAGCATCTGGTTTTTGGATTTATGGCACCGCAGCCACTGCTAGTGAACCCCTGCACACAGTGAGCTTTAGAGGTCCTGTGGTTTTAGTAGTTGGTGCAGAAGGGGAAGGTCTGAGTATGTTGACACAAAGATCCTGTGATATTTTAGTATCGATTCCTTTGCATGGTAAGACTCCTAGCCTGAATGCCTCAGTGGCAGCAGGTATGGCACTTTACGAAATTTATCGGCAGCGATCCTCAAATACACTGTATCTTGATAAACTACAAAAAACCCCTTGGAAAAAGGGCAGCTAAAAGAGTATAAAGAAATGTAAAAGCAGATAAAACCAAGCTCTTTAAAACCAAAACCTCATTTATTAAGACACCCAAAACCATGAAAAACATTTGGTATTACCTCAAAGAAGGATCGATTAATATACTCCATAAGCTCGGCTTTGCTTGGTGGGTTGAGATTATTACCCAGAATCCTCGTTGCACTTACTACTTCGGTCCTTTCCTGAGTTCAGATGAAGCAACAGCCGCAAGCAAAGGCTATTTAGAGGACTTGGAACTTGAAGGCGCTCAAGGGATCGTAAGCAATATCAAGCGTTGCAAACCCGGCAACTTAACAATTGCTGAAGATTTGGGGGAAAAGACTGACCGCAAAGTAAAGCCTGTCTTTAGCGGTCAAATGTAATACTGATTAAGAGGCTATACTAATTTCGGATTTTGGATCAGGGGAGAACTAAACCTTTTGCAAAATGTAGGGAACAGGAAAGACTTAGCTAAAACAAAAAGAAGCCCCATATCTGACCCGTTCGCGCAGCGTCTCCGCTAGGAGAAGGGCAGTGTGGGATGAATTTTTGGGCGATGACGAATTGACCTCTAACCGAATCAAGCCATAGGCTGGAAAGGGCGAGGGGTCGATGAGGAATCGCCATCTTCTATGGTAGAATAGCCAAGGACAAACTGAAGATATGGGGTTTTATCGGGAAGTGCGGTCTTAAATTGCTATGAAATAGCCGACTACAGCCTCCGATATGTAAAATCTTCAAGGAATGTAGGTAGTCTTTTTTAAAGACAGTCGGGCAGGACGCGTACCTGACTATAAACCGCCGTAGTGGGAAACTTTGGGAGTACCAGGAAGGAAGTTCTGGAAAGATAATTTCTGCCAGAAGCCTACATCTACTCGCAAGAGAGATGTAGGAGCGTCACTACTGTTCCCTACTTCTATAAAAGTCTAGTGACTGCTGCACCCTGTGGTGATCTTGCTATGCGTAGCGTCTCCAAAAGATAGAAATGGAGAAGGAGACCGGAAGAGAACAGATTAACCTCTCCCTTTCTCCACTGCTGGGTAAGATAAATCTCTTTACTTTTGGTGATGCTCTTCGAGCCAAGAGTCGATATCCTGGAGTACCTGTTGTGGAACTTCCCAGGGAAAAAGATGAGCAGTATTAGGGTAAACCCGCAGCTGACAATTGGGCAGATGACGGGCAGTTTCTAAACTAGAGTCAGCCGTGATGTGACGGTCCTGGGCACCAGCAAGTACCAAGCAAGGACAGTGAATATTGCTTATGCCTGGAAGTCGGTTATACCCAGATTGAATTGCTTGATAGAGAGCGCGAGTAGCACCAGGGGAAGTTTGTACATAGGCCTGTATTGCTTCCTTGGCAACATAGTGATATGCAGTAGGAGTATGGCGTTGAATTAGGTAGCGAAAGAGCGATCGCTTGCCAAAGGTGTCGATATTCCACCGCCAACCCGGCTTAATATAATTTAATAACGCAGCAATTCCTGTATAAAAATTATCTT
>Ga0209208_10002746_pt1 | contig 25270 bp, 19 predicted proteins | sample S1TSphfallax_3_FD_187694 | JGI IMG/M metagenome (GOLD analysis project Ga0209208, IMG submission 187694) | Host-associated microbial communities from peat moss isolated from Minnesota, USA - S1T2_Fd - Sphagnum fallax MG (SPAdes) (version 2) | ecosystem: Host-associated > Plants > Peat moss >...
CCCTTAGTCAGGGCGTCGAATAAGGCCCCCCAGACAGAGGACCCGAACGCGAGGATGCTGACGCCAAGGGCGGCCAAGACGCTGACGGCGGCGGCTGCAAAACTTCTCCACCGGCCGGACGCCGCCAGAGCCACAGGCAGGAGGACGCCGAATTGGGGTTTGTACGCCAGAAGGCCCAAGACCGCGCCGGCGAGGATCGGTCGTCTGTCGAGCAAGGCCAAACCAAACCCCAGGAGGGCCGCCGTCAGGAGCCCGTTTTGCCCGACCGAGATGCACAGAAAGCCCGCAGGAGACGCCAGGGCGAGGGCGAGGGCAAGGACCCGCCGATCGCCGCTGAGCTGGGCTGCGAAGGCGAGAAAGGCGGCGGCGGCCCCGCCCACCCAAGCCACGGCGAAGGACCAGATGGAGCCCTGCGCCAAGGGGGCCAGAAGAAGGAGCAGCATTGGGGGATAGAAGAAGGGGAATTGCCCGCGCACCGCCGCCGTCTCATCCCCGCCGTTCAGCACCGACGCCAGATTGGCCCAGCGATAGGCCGCCCCGGCGTGGCCCATGGCGGCGAGCTTTCCCGCGCCCCAGAACTCGGCGAAATCCACGTCGGCCGTGCGGCCGTCGGGCCTGATCAACCACAGGCCTTCATGAGCGCCTTTCCATAAAAAGAGCGTTTCGAACGCAAGTAGCGCCGCCGCCGCCATGAGAAGCGGGGCGAGGCTGGCGGCGGGCTGAAAACGGACGAGCCTCAGACGTGCGCTCCCGGCGGATGTTCATCTCTCCTCGCTCGTCATGACGCCGGACGCCGCCGACTTCACTAAAGCGTCCCAGCCGAAGGACAAAAGCCAACCTTAGAGAGAAAATCTCATGAGGACCTCGCTCACAAAACGGCTGGCCTTGGGCGACGCGTCCCTCGTCCGTGGTAGAGCAAAATCGGTAAGGATTAACTAAGGCGCTCGGGAAGCGCCCCATGCCGCGGCGAGCGGGGGAGGTCGCCATGAGGCCCGGGAAGAGGAAGGCCCGCGCCGGACGGGCTTGGCCCTCGATCAGGATGCGGCGGTTCGCCGCCCAGTCCATCACGGCGCCCACGCCGGGTCGACGGCGAGCGCATAAAAAAAGAGCCCGGCCGAAGCCGGGCTCTTCCCTGGGCGCCCGAGGGCCCGCCAGAGGGTCTTACTTACTTCTTGTCAGGAACCGGCGTGGAGGCCACCGGAGCGCCGACGCCCTGTTGACCTTCGAAGTTCAGGGTGATGGTGGCGCGGCGGTTCAGAGGCTCGCGAACGCCGTCAGGCGTTTGCACCGCTAGATCCGTCTTACCCTTCCAGTCCACCGATAGAGCGGTCTGAGGGACGCCGAGGCCCACGAGGGCGTCCGCAACGACCTTGGCGCGACGTTCGGACAGCCGAACGTTGTACGCCACCGATCCGGAGGTGTCGGTGTAGCCGACCACCGCGATGGACGTCGCATGGTGAGACGTCGCATCTGTCGCTGCCGACTGCACCACGGCTTGAGCGTCCGAGACGAGGATCGACTTATCCCAGGGGAAGTAGACCACGTAGGGGTGCGCTTCAGGGGCCGGCGGCGGCGGCGGCGGCGGCGGGGGAGGCGGCGGCGGAGGCGGCGGCGGCGGCGGCGGGGGAGGCGGCGGCGGCGGCGGCGGCGGGGGCGGGGGCGGCGGAGACGCGAACGCGTAACGGATGCCCACGGTCACGGAGCCGTCGTGGTAGGTGCCGGTGAAGCTGCCCGGGTTGATGGTGCCCGCACCCGTCCCCGAGGTGTTGGTGGTCGGGAAGGTAAGGTTGGCCGAGGCCAGCTCGCGATAGGTCAGATCGACCGCGATACGGTTGGTGGCCTGCCAGGTCACGCCCACGAGGCCTTGATAGGCGAACGCGGTGCGCGTTGCGCTGGAGGTCAGCACCTGAGACTGATAGCCCGCCGGAACGTTGGCGAACTGACCGGCGAAGTTCTCGTCGAGGTCGATGACGCCGACGCCGAAGCCGACGAAGGGGCTGAGCTTGGCGCCCGGGAAGATGTCATAGAGGGCGTTGGCCATGACCGTGTAGGCGTCCATCTTACCGCCCGTTCCGCCGCAGCCGGGGTTTGCGGCGGAGCGCACGACGTTGGCGCTGCAAAGGCCCGTGGGCGGCTGAGCGCCCGAGAAGCCCGTGACTTCGCTGATGTCGCCCTTGCGATAGCCGCCTTCGAGCTCAAGGCGCACATGGGGCGTAAAGCGATAGCCCAGGCGGGCGAACCCGGCCCAGTCTTCGTTCACCCCGTAACGCCAGTCGTAGGCGTCGCCATTAGGTTTAGGATTGGAGGCGGACGTCGCGATGCCGCCGTTATCAAGATCATGGTAGCCGAGATCAATCGCCCCATACCAACCATCAGGGGGAGTTTCAGCGTAGGCGCAGGTCGCGGCGGCAGCCACGACCAGAGCAGCGGCCCCCGCCATGAGTTTCATTTTCATATTAAGAGCCCTCTTGCCCTAGGAGCAGCCGAAATCTTCGGCCGGAGAACGATATACCAACGGCTCGCGCCTGCGACAGTGTCGCACATGCCACACACCCAGGTTTTCGCCGCCATGGAGCCGGACCCGCGTCGCGCGCGACGAACCCGCAACTGACCCCCCGCGCGGCTTCGCCGCTAAAGGCGTCAGAAAGGGCGACGCGCTCGGTCGACGTCCAAGCCAGACGGTAACATTTTGACGCGTGACCGGTTCCCAAACGCGTCCCAATTGCGCCGGGCGCGGCTTTTTTGCAACAGCGAGAGACGTCGCAAGTTCAAACAAAGGCGCCATCATGACCGTGCGATCTCGCTCACCTCGCCCGGAGAGCGGGCACGGGATCGTAGCCAAAGCACGCCCAGGACGTCCGAAACGGAGACCCAGGCCCGTCCGAGGTTGTTGTATTTTGAGGTTCCGGTCATGCGCGGACGATGATTGACGTCTTCGAAGGCGGTCAAAAACCCCTCCCTGAGCACGAGGGCCGGAAGGTAGCGGTGGATATGATCGAAATAAGGCAATCGCAGGAAAACCTCCCTGCGGAACACCTTCAACCCACAGCCAGTGTCGTCGGCCCCATCTTTCAAGAGCCATTTGCGCACCCCGTTGCCGAGGCGCGAGGCGAGCTTCTTGGCGAGGGTGTCCTGGCGCCGCGCGCGCCGCCCGCCGATCAACCCGACCTGGGCTGGCTCCCCCATGAGGCGCCGGGCGAGCCGTGGCGCGTCGGCGGGATCGTTCTGCCCGTCGCCGTCCAGGGTGACGACGATGGGCGCGCGCGCCGCCATCACCCCGGACCGCACGGCCCGGCTTTGCCCGGCGTTATTGGCGTGACGCACGATGCGCAGGCTCGGCACGTCGCCGCGCACGGCGTCCAGGCGCTCTACCGTGTCGTCGCGGCTTGAATCGTCCACGAAAATAATTTCGTGGCTCATGTCGGCGAACGCCGCCGCAATTTCCCGCGCCAGGTCAGCGGCCGCCCCAGCCTCGTTGAAAACGGGCACGACGATGGAGACGGCGAGTTCGGTCATCTTTGGCCTTGGAGGAGTGCGACCTGCCCTACCTAAAGAAGTTCGACGGTGGAGAGAAGTTAGGCCCACGGGGCGCGTCCGGCGAAAGGCGTGATAAGAGGCGCTCATGATCCGCGCTCAATCCGCCGCATCGCCCGCGCCTTCGCGCGCCTTCGACGGTCTTTTCAGCCTTCTCGAGCGCTGGAGCGCGCGCATTCCAGGCCCCGCTGCGGCGGCGGCTCTGGTTGTGGCCGCCGCCCTGCCTGGGCTCCTCCTCCTTCCGCCCCTCGACCGGGACGAATCCCGGTTCGCCCAGGCCACCGCCCAGATGTTGGAGACGGGGGATTATGTGAACATCCGCTACCAGAGCGATCCCCGGGACAAGAAGCCTGTCGGCATCCACTGGATGCAAGCTGCGAGCGTGGGGCTCCTCTCTGCCGTGGAGCGGCGTCAGATCTGGGCCTACCGCATCCCCTCGCTCCTGGGCGCCATGGCTGCAGCGGCGGCTTGCGCGTGGGGCGCGCGGCCGTTTTTCGGCCCCCGGGGGGGCGTCTTCGCCGGCATGGCCCTTGGGTCGAGCTTCATCCTCTCGAGCGAAGCCTTCATCGGTAAGACAGATGCGGTTCTGTGCGGCGCGGTGACGGCGTCCATGGCCGCCCTCGGGCGGGTCTACGGCGCGCACCGGGGCGTCGGGCAGGCCGGCGCGTCCGTGAAGGCCTTGTTCTTCCTGGGCCAGGCCGTCGCCATCCTCGACAAGGGCCCCATCGGCCCCATGGTCGCCGGCCTCGCCCTCGCCGCCCTCTGGATCGCCGACCGCGGGATCCGCTGGGCGGGGTCTCTTGGCTGGGCCTGGGGTTTTGTCCTGATCGCCGTCATCGTCGGCCCCTGGGCCGGGGCCATCACTGTGGCTACGGACGGCGCCTTCTGGACCGGCGCGGTCCAGGGCGACCTGGCTCCGAAGCTCGCAGGCGGACATGAGACCCACGGCGCGCCACCGGGCCTCCATGTGATCCTGATTCTGCTTCTGCTTTTTCCCGCCGCCTTTCTTGCGCCCGCGGCCGGGGTCTACGCGTGGCGGAGCCGCCGCGAGACGCCGGTGCGCTTCGCCCTCGCCTGGCTGGTGCCGTCCTGGGTCGTCTTTGAAGCCATGCCGACGAAACTCGTCCATTACACCTTGCCCCTTTACGGGGCCCTGGCTTGGCTGGCGGCCGGCGCCCTCACCGACCCCCAAGGCCGGGGATGGGGCCCGCGAACCCGTATCGCGGGCGCCGTCCTGGGCGGCCTTGGCGGCCTCGCCTACGCTGTCGCCGCCGTCGTCCTTTGCGCCCGCTACGGCGACGCCGCAGCGGAGCCTTTCGCCGCCGGCGCCGCCATCCTCGCCCTCGCCGCCGGCGCCGTCCCAGCCGTCCTGCTCCTAAGGCGCGCGCCACGCCGCGCCCTGGCTGCGGGCCTTGTCCTCGGGATCTGCGCCCATGTGGCCGTCACCGCCGGACTTGCGCCCAGGCTTGACGCCCTCTGGACGTCCGCCCGCGTCGCTCGGCGCCTGACGCGCGATGGACTTGATCCACGCAACGGGGTCGTGGCGGGGCCTGTGGCTGTCGTGGGCTACGCCGAGCCTAGCCTGGTGTTCGCCCTTGGCACCGCAACCGAGCTCGACTCGCCGCAGGATGGGGCCGACGCCATGGCCGACGGCCAGCCTGCGGTCGTCGAGGGACGCCAGGCGGCGGCGTTCAAAGCGGCCCTCGCGGACAAGAAGGTCACGGCCCAGCCGGTCGACGAGGTGAAGGGGTTCGACTATTCCTCAGGCAAGCCTGTGGATCTGACCATCTGGCGCGCCCCAGCCGCGCGCCCGGCCGCAGGACCGGCGCCGGAGACGGGTCCATGAAGCGTAAAATCCAAATCGTAGAAGTCGGCGCGCGGGACGGGCTTCAAAACGAGGCGCGGGCCTTGAGCGTTGAGGACCGAGTCGCCTTCATCGGCCTGCTTGAGACGGCTGGCGCGCGCCGTCTTGAAGCCGTCTCTTTCGTCAACCCTCGTCGCGTGCCCCAGATGGCCGACGCAGAAGCTGTGATGGACGCCCTACCAGCGCGCCCGGACGGCGGCTCGCGCATCGGCCTCGTCCTCAATCTCCGCGGGTGGCAGCGCTGCGTCGCCGCCCGCTGCGACGAGGCCAACGTGGTGGTGTGCGCCACGGACGCATTTGGCGTGCGCAATCAGGGCGCGCCCGTGAGCGCCCAGTTGGACGTCATGCGGGCCGTCGCCGAACGGTCCCGTACCGAGCAGGGTCCCCCGGTGTCCGTAACGATTTCCGTGGCCTTCGGCTGCCCGTTCGAAGGGGAGGTTCCTGAGGCTAAGCTCGCCGAGATCGCGGCCGCCGCGCACCAATGCGGCGTCGCAGAGATCGCCCTCGCCGACACCATAGGCGCGGCCGACCCTTGGACGGTGGTCACCCGGATCCGCGCGACCCGGGCGGCCGCGCCCAACGCCCGGCTGCGGCTTCACTTCCACGACACCCGTCGCACAGCCCTGGCCAACGCCTATGCCGGCGTCGAGACCGGGGTCGAGGTCCTGGACGCCAGCTGCGGCGGACTGGGCGGATGCCCCTTCGCGCCCAACGCCACGGGCAATGTGGCCACTGAAGATCTGGTGCACATGCTGCACCGGGCCGGATTTGAAACGGGATACGATCTCGCCCTCCTGGACGTCGCCGCCCGGTTTGCCGGGGAGAAACTGGGAAAGACCCCGCCCTCGGCCCTCTTACGGGCGGGACCATTTCCGGCGCCCGCCAGGGCCCTGTGACGCCGTGGGAGGCGCACCGGCCTGCGGCGCTAAAAGCGTAGGCCGCCGCGGCGCTTGAACGCCTGGCCGCGCAGGATCGGCCTTAGGACGGAGATGGCGATGATGACCGGGGTCAGGATCAGGGCGAGGGCGATCCGCGCAGGCGTGTCCGCCCGCTTCCGGAAGAAGCGCGCCAAACCGAGACCTTTCCAGAACTCCACCTTCAGGGGCGATTTCATACTCGTGGAACCCAGGTGAACCACCCGCGCATTGGGTTCGAACAAGACCTGACCGCCGGCCTGTCGGATGCGCCAACACAGATCCACGTCCTCGACGTGGAGAAAGTAGGCTGAATCGAACCCGCCGACGGCGAAAAAGTCGCTCCTGCGGATGGCGAAGCACGCGCCGGAAATCGTAGGGACGGGAATGCCGCTCTGGGGCGTCGGGTCGTTCTCGTGGTGGATCTCGAACCCGTGCAGGCGCCGCGTCAGGCGCGAAAGATGGGTCAGGCTGAGCATGCTCGTCACCGGCGTGACTTCTCCTCTGCGGGCGCCGCGCTGCTCGCTTCCGTCAGGATTAAGGATCCTGGCTCCCACCAGGGTCGGCCCAGGGCAACCGGCTAGGGCGTCCTTGAGGCAGCGCACGCACCCGTCCTGAAGGAAGGCGTCTGGGTTGAGGACCACGAGGACCCGCCCATGAGCCGCCTTCGCCCCCATGTTGGCGCCGCGAGCGAAACCGACGTTGCCCTGACCCCGGATCAGGGTCACCCTCTGGTCCGCGGCGGTCACCGCCTCCATGAGGGCGGTCTCGTCCGCGCAAGAGCCGTTGTCCACGAGAACCAGCTCGTCCACCTCCGGGTCCTGAAGGACGTCGGCGATGCTCTCCGCCAGGATGGGACCTGTGTGGTAGACCACCATCACCACCGAAACATCAGGACCGACGGGGGTTCCAGTACGGACGGATCCGGTCAGGAGGTCTTGATGGAACAGGCTGGAGCTATCGTTCATGCAACCACCAAAACAGGCGTCAAACGAAACGCGGCGCCAAATCCGGCGCCAGCCCCTCAGCCGCGAGCACTTCAGCAGCGTTCGCCAGGGGGAGCAAGGTCTGTCCGTCTGATCCGAGACGACGTAGAGCGACATGACCGCTCTCCGCCTCCTTGCGTCCGACGACCGCAATCACCGGCGTCTTCGCGAGGCTGTGCTCCCTAATCTTGTAGTTTATCTTCTCGTTGCGAAAATCGGTCTCCACCCTGAGGCCGGCAGACTTCAACGCGTCTGCGACGGTTTGGCCATAGGCCTCCGCATCCGAAGTGATGGTCGCCACCACCACCTGGACCGGCGCTAGCCAGAGGGGGAAGGCCCCGGCGTAATTCTCGATCATAATACCGAGAAACCGCTCAAAGGTGCCCAAGATCGCCCGGTGCAGCATGACCGGCCTACGCTTGGAGCCGTCCTCAGCGACGTAATCGGCCCCAAGGCGTTCAGGCAAAAGGAAGTCCAGCTGTAGGGTGCCGCATTGCCATGTGCGGCCGATGGCGTCCTTCAGGTGGAACTCGAGCTTGGGGCCGTAGAAAGCGCCCTCCCCTGGCAGAGGCTCAACGCTGATGCCGGCCGCGGCCGCGGCACGCTCCAATTGCGTCTCAGCCGCGTCCCAGATCGCATCAGACCCGCCCCGCACGTCAGGACGAAGGGCGAGCTTGACACTATGCAGGCTGACGCCGAGGTCGGTATAGACGGAGTGGAGCAGCTCCACGAACCGCGTCGTCTCCGCCTCCACCTGATCCTCGCGGCAAAAGATGTGGGCGTCGTCCTGCACAAAGCCCCTGACGCGCATGATGCCGTGCAACCCGCCTGACGGCTCGAAGCGGTGGCAGGCGCCGAATTCGGCCATGCGCAGGGGCAGGTCGCGGTAGGATTTCTGGCCGACGTTGAAGATCTGGACGTGACCCGGGCAGTTCATGGGCTTCACCGCCAGGCTCTCGCCTTCGTGGGTTTCGCAGGTGAACATGGCGTGGCCGAACATCTGCCAGTGCCCGGACCGCTCCCAAAGGGACCGGTCGAGGATCTGCGGGGTCTTCACCTCCACATAGCCGCCCGCCTCAAGGCGGCGGCGCATGTAGGCCTCAACCGTTCGGTACAGGGTCCAGCCTTTGGGGTGCCAAAACACCATGCCGCGGCCCTCTTCCTGAATATGGAAAAGATCCATCGCCCGCCCAATGCGGCGATGATCGCGCCGCTCGGCCTCCTCCAGGCGATGCAGGTGGGCCTCCAGGTCCGCTGGGTCGGCCCAGGCGGTGCCGTAAATACGCTGCAGCTGGGCGTTGTTGGCGTCGCCGCGCCAATAGGCCCCGGCCAGCTTGGTGAGCTTGAACGCCTTGCCCACGAATTTTGTCGACGGCAGATGAGGCCCGCGGCACAGGTCATGCCAGGCGCCCTGCCGGTACACTGTGATCTCCTCGCCGGCGGGCAAGTCGGCGATGATCTCCGCCTTATAGGTCTCGCCGATGGCCTTAAAATGCGCGATGGCCGCGTCGCGGTCCCAGACCTCGCGCACGATCTTCTCGTCCCGGTCGACGATCTCGCGCATGCGCGCCTCGATCTTGGCGAGATCGTCCAGGGAAAAGGGTTCGTTGCGGGCGAAGTCGTAATAGAAACCGTCTTCGATGGCCGGGCCGATGGTGACCTGCGTCCCGGGGAAGAGCTCCTGGACCGCTTCGGCCATGACGTGGCTCGCGTCATGGCGAATGGTCTCAAGGACCGCAGGATCGTCCCGCGTCAGGATCTCAATCCGCCCTTCGGCGAACAGGGGACGGTCCAGATCCAGAAGCGTCCCGTCCAGGCGCACAAGGGCGGCCTTTTTCGCCAGGGACTTGGAGAGGGTTTCCGCGATCTCACGACCTGTCACGCCTTCGGAATACTCGCGCACCGCGCCGTCAGGAAATTGCAGCTGCATTATTTTGGTCTCTCAGCGGATCTTTTCGGCAGGCGGCACAGGATCGTAGCCTGATCCGCCGAACGGGCGACACCGGCAAAGGCGCTGGGCCGTCAGCAGCCCGCCTCGCCAGGGTCCATGTCGGATCAGCGCGTCGGCGGCGTATTCCGAACACGTGGGTTGGAACCGGCACCTTGGCCCGATCAGGGGTGATAGCGCCGCTTTGTAGAGGCCAAGGACCCCGCGGACGCTGTGTTCGTAGAAGCGCATTGCTCGCCTTCAGCCGTCTCGGTCCGGGCCGAACCTGACCCGCCGCTTATCGCATGGGAAGGCGGCCGATCAACCCGGGACGGCGGCGCTAGTTCGCCCGCCGAGGCGTTCGGCGGCGATCGCCGCCTCCAGGGCCGCCTCGAAGGCGAGGAGCGTTGAGGCGTGCCGCGCCGGATAATCCCTGACCGGCTCCAGGGCCGCAAGATCGGCGAAGCGGCCCTCAGGCGCAGGGCCGTTTTCCTTCAGCATGGCGTGAAGGGCGTTCCGGCCCGACCGGATCTCGTCCACGGTCGCGCCCATGACGCCGGCGCCGAGGATTGCGGCCGCCGCCTGACCTAGGGCGCAGGCCTTCACGTCCTGCGCGAAATCCGCGACGCGCCCGTCCTTGAGGATCAGATCCACGACGACGCGGCTGCCGCACAGGCGCGAGACCTTTTCGGACGTGGCTGAAGGGTGCGCAAGACGCCCCGCACGCGGCATGTCCGCGGCGAGGGTAAGGATGCGCATGGAGTAAAGTTCGTCGATCACGACGCGTAAATAGGCGTTTCCAGACGTCGGCGCCATTCCGCCTCCGCCCGGTCTTTCAGCGCCTCGCTCATGGCGATGAACCCACGGCGCAGGGCCCACCGAAGCCGCTTGGGAATGAAGCGGGCGAAGGGGCCTCTGAAAATCTCGCCGTTGCTGAAAATGCAGCCCGTCTCCGTCAGCTTCTCGATCTCAAAGTATCGGGTCGAGGATAAAAATCCGCCGAAAAACCGGAGCTTCAAGTGAATCTGCATGTCCGGCGCCCAATCGACCACCGTGTAGGTCAAGGTCTCCGGCTCCTCCCCTTCAAGGGTGTGCTCCACCGTGAAGGGCGCGCCGATGCGCAGGACGCCGGACGCCTTGGAATGGTGGGGGCTCCATTCCGGCCATCGTTCGATGTCCGCAAGGATGGACCACACAACCTCAGGCGGGGCGCTAACGCCCAGGCGATGCTCGATATAAAAAGCCATGGCGCGTTTTACCGCGGCTCAGCCTTTGCGCCATAGCTTTCCGCGATGGCGTCCAGCACGGGGGCGTCGGGCGTCGGCTTGGCGGCGGCTCCGGCGTTGGCGAACTCCATGAGCTCATCCCGCGATCCGTAGGCCGGCCAGGTCGGGCGGCCCGCTCCGTTTGGGTCGCCCGACTTGGCGAAGCTCGTCCAGTAGGCGCTGATCTCCGCGGCCCGGGCCGCGTCCACCGCGTCGGTAGGCCAGGGTGAGGCGTTGAGTGTTTGGAACACATACTGCCGGTCCGACGCGTGGGGAGCGCCGGTAAGCCCCTTAGGGGCGTGGGTGGAGAGGACGGCGAAGCGGTAAAGATAGGTTTTTCCGCCGGAGATGGCGTGATCCCGGGCCAGGGACCGCGCCGGTTCGGTGAAGAGGACGTCGGTGACGATGCGCTCCTCATAAAGGGCGTGCGACCCATAGGCGGCACGGACCCGCTCCCTCGCCTCTATGGGAACTTGCGCCTGCGCCTTGACGTCCGACGGGGTCCATGCGGGCGGAAACTCGAGGCTGTTGGAGCCTACAAGATAGGGCACTTTCGCCTCCCGCCCGGCGGCGAAGGCCGCCTCGGGCCCTTCGGTGAGGAGCCTCCCGTCGATCACCGGCCGCCACTGGTCCTGGGGGATCTTTTCCGCCGCCGCCTGGACGACGTCCGCCGGCAGGGCCCTGAGGGCGAGCGCGTCGGCCTGGGGCGCCCCGAGGGCGGCGGCGAACGCCTCGCCCTGCGCTTCGGCTTCGCTCAAGCTGCGGCAATGCTCCCGTCCGAGGCCAGATTGAGCGATGGCCTTGTGGAAAAGGCCGCGCACTGTCCTGATGGTCATCAGGCGGTTTACCGACATGCCTCCGGCCGACTCGCCGAAAAGGGTGACGTTGGCCGGATCCCCCCCGAACGCGTCGATGTTGCGTCGGACCCACTGAAGCGCCGCAATTTGATCCATCAGCCCGTAATTGGCGAGGAAGGTCTTGGGCGTTTCGGCGGTGAGCGCGGGGTGCGCGAACATGCCGAAGGGTCCAAGACGGTAGTTGAGGCTCACAACCACGACGCCCTGGCGGGCGAGGCTGGAGCCGTCGTAAAGGTTCGCGGTTCCAGACCCGTTCACGAACCCGCCGCCGTGGATCCAGACCATGACCGGAAGGCGCGCGCCGCCTGAGGCGTGGAGCGCGTTCATTGGGGCGAAGACGTTCAGGGTCAGGCAGTCCTCGCTGGGGGGGCCCGGTCCGACGCCGTTGTCCTCAATCATTTTTTGCATGCAAGGGGCGCCGTATCGCACGGCGGGCCGAACGCCCGACCACGGGTCAGGCCGTTGCGGCGGGCGCCACCGCCACACCCCCACGGGCGGTTTGGCGAAAGGAACGCCTTTGAACACGGCCATGTCGTCGACGCCGGCGCCCTGCAGGCGGCCGGCGTCGACGCAAACCACGGGACCGTGGGCCGGCTGGGCGTTCGCTGTTGAGGCGGCGCACGCGGCGGCCGCGGCGATGAGGGTGTTTGTCACAAGACCGGCTCCCTGACCTGACGACGCTAAACTGGCCGCCTTAGCGCAGCCAGAGAGCGCTCATGAAGACGGGCAGGAGAAGCGGCGTGAGGACTACGATCAAAAGCAGGATGGCGCAAAAAAACGCCATCTGGACCATGGCCCGCCGGCCCCGCAACGCGCTCGGCGGCTTGCCCGCGGCCAGGGCCTCAGCGCACCGGTCGCAGACGCGATCTACCCGCGTCACCGGCTCCTGGCCGAAAACCGGGCCGTCGCCGTCGCCAGGTCGCGTCCGGGCCGATCCACGGAAGACTTTCACACGCTCTTTATAGGTGAAGGACTGAAGCTCCTCCGGCGCGGCGTAGAGGCCGCAGATCTGGCAGGGACGTTCAGCGGAGGCCACGGGTCACCCTTTCGCCAACCGCCTAGGCGGCGGGGTCCTTGAGACGCCATGTCGCCCCGTCTGGACCGTCCATGACCACCACATTCAGGGCGTTGAGCGCCTCGCGCAGCTGGTCCGCCTCGGCCCAGTTCTTGGCCTTTCGGGCCGCGTCGCGGGCGAGGATGAGGCCGTTTACGCGGTCTTTGAACTCTGCGTCGGCGCCTCCGGCGAACCAGGCTTCAGGGGCGCTCTGAAGGACCCCAAGCACCCCGGCTAGATCAAACAGCTCCCGGCGTTCGCTAAGGGCCATGCGACCTTCCCGGTGGGCGTGGTCGATGGTCCTGGCGAGGGCGTGCAGGCGTCCCATGGCCGCAGGCGTGTTGAGATCGTCCAGCAGGGGCGCGAGGGCGGCCTCATCATCGGGCCCGTCGTCCACGGTCCGAGGCCCGACGCGCTCGAGGACGCCATAGAGATAATCAAGTTCGCGCCGGCTTTGCTCAAGGAGGCTGTCGGTCCACTCCAGGGGCGCCCGATAATGCCCCTTCAGGAGCGCCCAGCGCAGCACCTCGCCCGGATGGACCTTCACCAGATCGTGGACAAGGACGACGTTGCCCAGGGACTTGGACATTTTCTCGCCGGCGAAGTCCAAAAAGCCGTTGTGCATCCAATAGCGCGAAAATTCGCCGCCATGGGTGGCGCAGCGCCCCTGGGCTATCTCGTTCTCGTGGTGAGGAAAGATCAAGTCGTGTCCCCCGCCGTGAATGTCGATGGGCAGGCCGAGACGGGCTTCGATCATGGCCGAGCATTCGATGTGCCAACCCGGGCGTCCCGCGCCCCACGGGCTCTCCCACGACGGCTCGCCGTCCTTGGAGGGCTTCCAGAGGACAAAGTCCGCCGGATGCTCTTTGTAGGGCGCGATCTCCACACGCGCGCCGGCGATCATGTCCTCAAGGCTCCGCCCAGACAGGGCGCCGTAGTCGGGAAACGCGGATATGCGGAAGAGCACATGGCCTTGGGCCGCATAGGCGGCGCCGGCGGCTATGAGGCGGCCGATCTGATCGATCATTGCGCCGATGTGGTCCGTCGCCCGGGGCTCAAGGGTTGGCGCAAGGGCGCCAAGGGCGGCCATATCCTCGGCGAAGATTTGAGCATAGCGCTCGGCGATAACCCCGATAGAGACCCGCTCCTCCATGGCTTTGTGGCTGATCTTGTCGTCCACATCGGTGATGTTGCGCGCGTAGACGACGTGCTCGGCGCCATAGAGACGCCGCAGGAGCCGGAAGAGCACGTCGAACGCCACCACGGGCCTGGCGTTGCCGATATGGGCGTAGTTGTACACCGTCGGACCGCACACATAGAGCGTCACCCGATCAAGATCGCGAGGAACGAACGGTGTTTTGGCGCGTCGGAGCGTGTCGTGAAGGTGCAGGGTCATGGAGACGAACAGGTTGCGGTCCGCCCTCATACTCCGGCGGGACGGGATCGCAAGGCGAAGTCGGGACGCCCGCGCGGCGGCGCGATCTAAGGACGCGCCAGGGACTTAAGCCGGTAGAGGGCCTCAAGGGCCTCCCGGGGGCTGATGCCGTCAGGGTCCAGGGCCTTGAGAGCCTCCTCCACCGGCGACGGCGGGGATGGCGCGGCGGGCTGAAGGGCGGCGAACAGAGGCAGATCGTCCAGGCGCGAGGGGGACCCGGGCTCACGCTCGAGGCGCTCAAGAACCTCGCGCGCCCGGGCCACCACCGGCGCGGGGACGCCTGCGAGGCGGGCGACCTGAACGCCGTAGGAGCGGTCCGCCGCGCCCGGCCCGGCCTCGTGCAGGAAGACAAGCTCCCCGTTCCATTCCTTGGCGCGCATGGAGAGGTTCGCCACGGCGCTCAGCCGCCCCTCGAGGCGGGCAAGCTCATGATAGTGGGTGGCGAAGAGGGTCCGACATCGGTTGTGGTCGTGCAGCGCTTCCGCGCAGGCCCAGGCTAGAGCCAGGCCGTCGTAGGTGGCCGTGCCGCGGCCGATCTCGTCGAGGACCACGAAGGAGCGCGCTGTGGCCTGGGTGAGGATGGCGGCCGTCTCCACCATTTCCATCATAAAGGTCGAACGGCCCCGGGCGAGGTCGTCCCCGGCCCCGACGCGGCTAAACAACCGGTCCGCCGCCCCGAGCCTCAGGCGCCGCGCCGGGACGTAGGAGCCCGCCTGGGCCAGGACGACCAGAAGGGCGTTCTGGCGTAAAAAGGTGGATTTCCCCGCCATGTTGGGCCCGGTCACAATCGCCAGGCGGGGGCCTGCGACCCCGCCTCCCTCCAAATGGCAATCGTTGGGCCGAAACCCTTCCCCCGCTTGGCGCAGGGCCGCCTCCACGACGGGATGACGCGCCGCTTCGGCCTCAAAAGCGGTTCCTGCGTCAACCTCTGGTCGCACCGCATCCACCTCATCCGCCCACTCGGCGAGAGCCGCGGCCACGTCCAGCTCGGCGAGGGCGGCGGCGGCGGCTTGAATGGGTTCACGCAGCCGCACCGCCTCTGACCGCCAGGTCTCGAAGATCCGGCCTTCGAGGGCGAGGGTCTGATCCGCCGCCCTGGAGATCCTCGCGTCAAGATCGGCGAGGGCGAGGGTCGTGAACCGCGCCTGGTTGGCGAGGGTCTGGCGATGGACGAAGAGGGCGTTGAGGGGGGCCTGGAACAAGGGCTCGGCCGCCTTTGCGGACGCCTCGACGAAATACCCCAGGACGCCGTTATGGCGGATCTTGAGGGCGACTCCGCTGGCGTCCTGAAGCTCACGCTCCATGCCGGCGATGACCCGGCGCGCGTCGTCGCGCAAGGCCCGCACGGCGTCCAGGTCCTCAGAAAAGCCTTCAGCCACAAAACCACCGTCCCGGGCGAGGGCCGGCGGCTCGGCGACCAACCCCTGCGCCAGGGCGTCGAGAAGGCCGGCAAGGCTGGAGCCCGTGGCAACCCGCAGAGCCTCAAGGGCCTCAAGGGTCTCCTTCGGGGTCGGCGCGAGCGGGGCCTTGTCGGCCTCAAGCAGGGCGCGAACGGCTTGGGCCGCACGAAGGCCCGCCCGCAAGGCGCCGAGATCTCGCGGCCCCCCCCGGCCCAGGGCGAGACGGGAGAGGGCCCTAGCCATGTCTCCGGCCTCGCGGAGCGCCGCCCTCGCCTCTTCCCGATCCCGCCGCCGCTCCAGGAAGAAACCCACCGCATCCAGCCGATCGCCGATGCGCCGGGGATCGGCCAGAGGGCGGGCGAGGCGGTCGGCGAGGCGGCGACCGCCCGGGGCTGTAACCGTGCGGTCGATGCAGCCGAGAAGGGAGCCCTCGCGTCCTCCGGACAAAGTCCGCTCGATTTCCAAGCTGGCGCGGGTGGCCGGGTCGATGGCGAGGATGTCTTCCGAGCGCCCCCGGCGCGGGGCGCTGAGGGCCGGGCGCCGGCCGGCCTGGGTTGTGTCCAGATGGGCCGCGATCAACCCCAGGGCGATGACCTCCGCCGGCTCAAGGGCGCCGAATCCGTCAAGGGTCGAGACGCCGTAAAGCCGGCGCACCCGCGCGTCGCAGGCGTTGAGATCGGCCAGAGCGCCTGGCATGGGCTGAGCGACGCCCGGCGCCGCCCGCAAGGCCGCAGCCACGACGGCGTCGGCGAAGAGGCGCTCAGGGACCAGGATCTCCACGGGCCGCAAGGCGGCGAGGGCGTCGGCGAGGGCCTCGCGGTCCACCAGCACGACCTCCACGTCGCCGGTTGAGATTTCGACGCTCGCTAAAGCGGCCTGACCGGCGCGGACGGCGAGGGCGGCGAGGCGATTGGCGCCGCGGGCGTCAAGAAGGCTGTCCTCGGTGAGGGTTCCAGGCGTCACCACGCGCACGACCTCGCGTCGGACGATGGACTTTGATCCGCGCTTCTTAGCTTCGGCCGGATCCTCCATCTGTTCGCAGACGGCGACCTTGAACCCGGCGCGGATCAATTTGGCGAGGTAGGCCTCGGCGGCGTGCACAGGGACGCCAGCCATGGGGATGTCGCCCCCGGCATGCTTGCCCCGGTAGGTCAGGACGATGCCGAGCGCTTCTGCAGCCGCCTTCGCGTCGTCGAAAAACAGCTCGTAGAAATCTCCCATGCGAAAAAAAATAAGAGCGTCCGGCTGGCGGGCCTTGGCTGAAAAATACTGCTGCATCACCGGCGTGGCCGCGGACGTATCGCCTGCAGGGCTCATCGCAGCGTCGCGTGTCATGGGCGGGGGGCGGGCGTTCACGGGGTGACGCTACCCCCTCGGGCGGCGAGTCGGAAGCTCCCCAACGGGTTGGAAAATCGGCTTCGTGTCGCCGCTGGCGTGCGCGCGGTTGTGACCCCTAGTCTTGGCCGTTAGGGTGGGGCGTCATTGTTCTATCGCCGGGACCCATGGAAACCGAAAAGCGTACATTCACGGACGAAGAGGCCCTGGCGTTCCACGCGGAACCCACCCCAGGTAAGATTGGCGTCCACGCCACAAAACCGATGGCGACCCAGCGGGACCTCTCCCTCGCCTACTCGCCGGGCGTCGCCGTGCCTGTCCTCGCCATCGCCAAGGATCCGGATACGGCCTACGACTACACGTCCAAGGGCAACCTCGTGGCGGTGATTTCCAACGGGACCGCCATCTTGGGCCTCGGCGATCTCGGCGCCATCGCCTCCAAGCCCGTCATGGAGGGCAAGAGCGTCCTGTTCAAACGCTTCGCTGACGTCGATTCCATCGACATCGAAGTGAGCGCCCGGGACCCGGCGGAGATCATCACCGTCGTGAAGAATATCGGCGTGAGCTTCGGCGGCATCAACCTTGAGGACATCAAGAGCCCTGAGTGTTTCGTTATAGAGCAGGAGCTGCAAGAGCTCCTGGACATCCCGGTGTTCCATGACGACCAGCATGGCACGGCGATTATCTGTACGGCGGGACTGATCAACGCCTGCGCCATTACGGGGCGGCGCCTGGAAGACGTGAAGGTGGTTCTGAACGGTCCCGGGGCCGCCGGCATCGCGACCCTTGAGCTAATCAAGGCGGCGGGCGTGAAGCCGGAAAACTGCATCGCCGTCGACCGAAAGGGCGTTCTATGGCGGGGCCGTACGGAGGACATGAATCAGTGGAAATCCGCCCATGCGGTGGATACGCCCCACAGGACCCTGGCTGAAGCCCTGGCCGGGGCGGATGTCTTTCTGGGTTTGTCGGCTAAGGGCGCGGTGACGGCGGAAATGGTGCGCACCATGGCCCCTAATCCCATTATCTTCGCCATGGCTAATCCCGACCCTGAGATTACGCCCGAAGAGGTCAAGACGGTCCGCGGCGACGCCATCGTCGCCACCGGTCGCTCCGACTATCCCAATCAGGTCAACAACGTCCTTGGCTTTCCCTATATCTTCCGGGGCGCTCTGGACGTGCGCGCCCGCCGGGTGAACCACGAGATGAAGATCGCCTGCGCCAATGCCCTGGCGCAGCTGGCGCGGGAGGATGTGCCCGACGAAGTCGCCGCCGCCTATCACGGCTCACATCTGAAGTTCGGACCGAACTACATCATCCCAAGCCCGTTCGACCCGCGTCTGATCTGGTATATTCCCCCCTTCGTCGCCCAGGCGGCCATGGACACGGGCGTGGCGCGCAAGCCCATCGCCGACATGGACGCCTATCGCGCCGCCCTTGCGCAACGCGCCGATCCCGCCGCGGCTTTCCTCCAGAAGATCTCCGGCGCCGTCCAGGGCGCGTCGCCCAAGAGGATCGTGTTCGCCGAGGGCGAGGAGCCGAGCGTGATCCGTGCGGCCCTGGCGTTTGAGAGCCAAGGGTTCGGCAAGGCGGTTCTGTGCGGACGCGAGGAGTTGGTGCGCAAGAACATGCACGACCTCGGGGTGGAGTTCGCCGACTCGCCCCTCGAGATCGTCAACGCCCGGCTTTCGGATCGGGCGCCAGAATATGTGGACTTCCTCTACGCGCGCCTCCAGCGCCGGGGCTTCCTTCGCAGGGATGTTCAGCGCCTGATCAACCAGGACCGCAACTCCTTCGCCGCGAGCATGGTCGCCCTTGGCCATGCGGACGGCATGGTCACCGGGGTGACCCGGAACTTCGACGTGGCGCTTGAAGAGGTTGAGCGGGTGATCGAGCCCACAAAGGGGGGACGCGTCCTCGGCCTATCGGTGGTTCTCGCCAAGGGACGCACACTCTTTGTCGCCGACACCTCCGTCTCCGAGCTCCCCGAGAGCCATGAGCTCGTGGAGATCGCCATCGAAGCCGCCCATGCGGTCAAACGCCTTGGCCATACCCCCCGGGTCGCCTTCCTGTCCTACTCCACCTTTGGAAACCCACGCGGCGCCCGCGGGGAGAAGGTGCGCCAGGCGGTGGCGCTCATGGATCGTCGCAGCGACATCGACTTTGAATATGAGGGGGACATGCCGCCCGACCTCGCCTTGGATCCCCTGGGGCATGACAGCTACCCCTTCTCGCGCCTGACCGAGCCGGCCAACGTCCTCATCATGCCCGCGATCCATTCCGCCTCCATCTCCACCAAGTTGGTGCAGGCCCTCGGCGGCGCAACGGTGGTGGGTCCGCTTCTGCTGGGCCTTTCACGACCGGTCCAGATCTGCCCTCTGTCGGCGTCTGTGTCGCAGATCCTCACCATGGCGACCTTCGCCGCCTATGACGTGCGCATCAATGCTGACGTGGACGCGAGGGTCTCCATCTAGCGCCGAACAGAGGGAGGCGTCGACGGTTCTTCCAGCTAACGCCGCCGCGTTGAAACGCCGAGGGAGAACCTCAGCTTAAGGTCGCCAGGGGCGGCCTGCCCGCGCGCCCACGGGTGAAGGACGGCGGTGCGGGCGGCCGAGGCCCATGCGCCCAGGTCAAATCGACCTGGCCCAATCGACTTGGCGTCAGCCGCCGAAAGGTTCGGCCTGCGCCAGGACGCACGGCGCCGGTTCAAGGTCGCCAGGCGAAGGGGCGCTCATGAGGCCCGGCCGCCTTCGCGCCAGAACGACGGCGAGGACCACGCCTATTAAGCCGAGGCTGCACGCATAGATGAAAAACCCGAAATAGCCGGCGGCGAGGTCCTGGGGCGTCACACCAAGCTTGAGCGCGCCCAAGCGGAATGACGTCGCCGGGAGGCGTGTAAAGAGGCCAGTGAGCCCATGAAGGGGGCCCCCCTGGACCGCCTGCCGGGCGAGGCTCTCAATCACCCGGCCGGAGTTGGCGCCGATCAGTTTTCCGGGAAGGGCGTATAGGGAAGAAAAGAGGGCGTATTGGGTCGCCGTGAACCCGGCGCTCGTCAGGGAGGACATGAAGGCGATGAGGAGGGTCCCGGCAAACCCCTCGCCCATATTGTCCACCCCGATGCACACCAGAAGCGCGCGGATGTCGGGCCCCCGGGTCGCCAGCCAGGCGAACACGAGGTGGGTCAAGGGAACGAAGGCGGATCCGAACAGCATGGGCCGCATGAGCCCGAAACGACTGACCGAATAGCCGCCGACGAAAACCCCCACCGTGGTCATGATGGCGCCGAACACCTTCCGGACCTCGGCGATCTGCGTCTTCTGGAACCCGAGATCCAGATAGTAGGGATTCATGACGGTCAGGGTGAAATCCGACAAGCGGTAGAAGCAGATGAAGGCCAGGATCAGAAAGCCGGCGGTCCCGAACCGGGAGAAGAAATCGGCGAACGGATCGACGATGGCCCGGCGCACATGCTCCAGGGCTCCGCCTTTAGGTTCCGGCGCTCCCGCCCGGTCAGGGCTGCGGGCCTCCACTTCGGGTATGGGCGCCAGGAGGACGGCGATGACGCCGATGATCATCAGGGAGGCCATGACCGCATAGCTCGTGGGCCAGCCCCTGGCTTGGGCGATGATCAAGGGCGCGGCGCCCGCGACGATCATGGCCAGGCGATAGCCCCATTGGTAGGACGCGGCCATGGCCCCCTGGAGGGCGGTCCCCGCAGCCTCGATCCGCCAGGCGTCGATCACGATATCCTGGGTGGAGGAGAAAAAGGTGGTCCAGAGGGCGAAGAGGGCGAGCCAACCCAGGTGCTTGGCCGGATCGGCGCGCGAGATGGCGATGAGGCCGATGACAACGCCCGCCTGCGCCACCAGCATCCAGGCCCTTCGCTTTCCGAGGCGCCGTCCGAGCCAGGGCACGCTCAGATGGTCCACCACGGGCGACCATACGAACTTGAAGGGATTGATCAGGGTGACGAGAAAGAAGCTCGAAATCACCGTGAGGGACAGGCCCGACTCGCGCAGCCATGCGGAGAGGGTGTCGAAGATGAGAAGATAGGGCAGGCCTGAAGCGAAGCCCAGGGCCAGCATCACCAGGGTGCGCCGTTGGAGAAACACCTCAAGGGCGGCGAGACTGGTCGCGGTCCGACCTTTCGCCGGGTTTTGGATCTTGGCGTCGCCGCTCATGAAGGTCCCGGGTTAAATGTGAGGGCTACCCTAGGATCTTGCCGATGGAGGTTGAAGCGTCAATCGGCGCACCGGGACCCGGAGCGGTCCGCTCTGGCGAAACGCACGCGAGAGCGCCCAGTCTTCAGGCGGCCTGAACGCCGCGTGAGGCGGACGCCGGTTTGGCCGGCGAGGCCGCCCAGCGATGGAGGGCGACGCGAAGCGCCACCGGCGCCAGGGGCTTGGTGAGGAAATCGTCCATGCCGACGGCGAGACAGGCCTGACGATCATCTTCAAAGCTGTTGGCCGTCAAAGCGACAATCGGCGTGGCGACGCCGCGGGCGCGCAGGATCCTCGCCGTCTCGAGCCCGTCGAGGTCCGGCAGGCGAAGATCCATCAGGATAAGGTCGTAGGGCGCCTGTGCGACCGCATCCAAGGCCTCCTGTCCTGAGGCGGCGCGGTCTACGGCGCAGCCCTCCCGGGACAGAAGCGCCCTGGCGAGGAGGGCGTTGACCGGATTGTCCTCCACGAGGAGCACCCTCGCCCCCGAGGTTGCCGCCGGTGAGGCCCGCTCGTCAGACATGGCTGCGGCGAGGGATCCGGACGCCGACCCCATCGGAAGGACCGCCACGCCGGAGGCCGCGGACGCCTCGACGGCGGCGCGAACCCGCGCGGCGACGGAATCGCGACGCAGGGGTTTGATGAGATAGCCCGAGAATCCCGCAGCCCTTGCGGGGGCGATGCGCCGACGCTCTTCGGGAGCGAGAAGGATGATGCAGGGCTTTCCCTTGGGCAGACGATTGCGCCGCAGGACGCCGTCCACGAGGAGCACCGCCGCCTCAGCCGGCGCAACCTTTACGCTGGTCGCCACGAGGGCGACGCCGCCGCAGGCTTCGATTTGCCGCGCCGCAGCGGTCTGAACGATGGGCGAAGGCGAAACCACGCCCACCACAAGCCCGTCAAGGCGCCGCACCGCGCCCTGCCCGTATGGCGCATCGCCTTGATCGTGGGTCTCACCTGCGCCATTGGCGGGCGGCGCGATTTGAAACTCGGCTTCAAACCAGAAGCGCGAGCCGCCTGCGTCGGGGCTTTCAAGGCCGACGTCGCCATTGAAGGCGTCAGCCAGACGTCTGACGATGGCGAGGCCGAGGCCAGCTCCCCCGGCGCGGGTCCCGCTCTCGGTCTGGGCGAAGGCGTCGAAGACCCGCTGGTGCGCCTCCTCCGGAACCCCGGGTCCTGTGTCCTCCACCCAGAACCGCAGCCGGACTGCGCCCTCCCCCCGCCCTACGAGACGCGCGGAGACGAGCACGCCGCCGGTCGTGACAAACTTCACAGCGTTTCCGGCCAGATTGAACAGGATCTGGCGCAGCCGACCGTCGTCAGCCAGAACAAGGGGGAGGTCAGGGTCGGCGAACCAGGCGATCTCAAAGCCCCCTTCGGATGCGCGCGGGCTTAAGAGCTCGACCACGCCTTGCAGGAGACGCTCCACGTCCGTCGTCACAGGCTCGAGCTCCATACGTCCCGCGTCGAGCTTGGCGAAGTCCAGAACGTCGTTGACTAGGGTGAGGAGATGGTCGCCGCACTCGCGCAGGGCCTGAAGATAGGCCCTTTGGGTCTCGTCCAGACGCGTAGTGGCGAGGAGGCCGGCCATTCCGAGCACGCCATTGAGCGGCGTTCGGATCTCGTGGCTGAGGGTGGCGAGGACCAGGTCGCGGGATAGAACCCCCGGCGGCGTCTTCGGGGTCTCCTCGCTCATTCCGCCCTCGCCTTCGCGTTACCTAAGCCTTACGGGCGGGGCCTTAACATCAGGTTCAAGCCCCGAGCGGGCGGCTCCCGCCGCGCCGACCTTCCCAAAATTTGTTGTTTGCCCATGTGGGCGTCCACATGCGCGGATTCCTGGGCCGATTTCGATCAGTCTTACATCCTAACGCTGTGTCGCCGTACGCCGTCACACGCCCACAGGTTGCGCCCCCTTCCCCCAGCGCGCCATCAGGGCGTTGCTGGGTTGGGTCTTGTCGATGACCTTAAACGCCGTCTCCACCCCCGCCACGGGCAGGCCCGTGGGGTCCAGGAGACCCATCTGGACTAAAACCGAAGCCTGATCCCAATAGATGTGCTCGTGAGCGACCTTCCCGTCCTCAAACCGCACGATGGCCACCAGGGGCACCTCGACCCGGCGGCCGGTGGGTTTCACCCCAGGCGCAAGCCAGTCGATCTCGCTGGTATGGGTGAACTTGAAGATCATCTCGTCGACGATCTGGTCTTCGCCCACCGTGCGGCTCACGGGCGAGAGTTCCGTGTCGGGCGGATTACCGCCGATGAAGTGGTCCCGATAGAAACGCTTCAACTGGGCGTAGCCCACGCCGCCGGTCATGGTGGGTACATGGTTGACGTAGGGCTCAGCCACCATGGTCGCCATGGTGGCCTCCACGTCCCGGGTCTCGAACTCGTAACGACAATGCGCCTCCCAAAGGGCGACGAGGTCATGATCGGCCATAGCGCTAAAACTCCATCACTCACGCAAAAACCGTCGCGGCGGCGTCACCAGGGTAGGGACTGGCCGCTGTAATCTATAAACGCGGCGCCCCGGGCGCCCAGGCGGGAAATCAGAACATCCGCCACACCCCGTACGCTCGTCGCCACATCCAGCGGCGCCCCTGGGCCGCCCATGTCGGTTTTAACCCAGCCCGGATGAACGGCGGTGAAGGACCAGGGCGCATCCTTGCTCTCCGCGGCGAAGCTCCGCAGGGACTGGTTGAGCGCCGCTTTGCTGGACCGATAGGGCTCAAAATCGCCTGACGTATTGGCTGCGATGCTGCCGAGGATCGAGGACATGACCGCGAGCGCGCCATCGGGCTGCACCCGATCGCTCAAGGTCTTCAGAGCCGTGATGGCGCCAAGGGCGTTGATACGCATGACGTGGAAAAAAGCCGCTTCGTAACTCTCTGATCCCTGCCCCGAAACGCCGCCGCATATCAGGAGAATGTCCAAGGGCCGCCCCTCTAACCGGACGTGAAGGGCGGCAATGGTCTCTGGGACCGCAAGGTCGGCGATCTCAATCTCGAGGTTCCCGCCGGCTTTGGCCTGCAAAGCCCTCAGGGCCGATCCCGGCGCATCGGTGCGCGCGGTGGCGATGACCTTCCGCCCCCGCCCAAGAAGCTCCTCCACGAGCCCTAGTCCCAGGCCGCGGCTTGCGCCGAGGATCAAGCTTGCCGGTGCGCCAGGGTCCGCCATCGGGATCGGTTCCTTCTTCCGAGATTTCTACCCATTGGCCCCTGTCAAGGACGGCGGGTCAACGACCCTTGAGACCCGTTGATCCGGAACAAACAGTAAACCATGCGTAAAATTTTATGGTTAACACGTCTTAATGACGACCCAGACGCGCCTCCACGCAGTCCCACATGACGGCGGTCGCGTCCACGCCAGTGAACCGTTTCAGCTGCTGCGCGCCCGTCGGCGAGGTGACGTTGATCTCCGTGAGGTAGTCGCCGATGACGTCGATGCCCACGAAGATCAGACCCCGCCGTTTAAGTTCGGGGCCGATAGCGGCGCAGATCTCCTGGTCGCGGGCGGTTAAGGCGACGGCCTCGGCCCTCCCGCCCACATGCAGATTGGAGCGGACCTGCCCCTCCCGCGGCACCCGATTGATGGCGCCGACGGGCTCCCCGTCCACAAGGAGGATCCGCTTATCGCCATTGCGGACGTCTGGAAGAAAGGCTTGGCAAATCACCGGCTCTCTCCCGAGGGAGAAATGCAGCTCCAGAAGCGCCTCAAGGTTAGGATCGTCAGGCTTGAGCCGCGCGACGCCGGACCCGCCGTTGCCGTAGAGGGGCTTGAGGATCATGTCGGGAAAACGCGTGCGAAATTCGCTGATGGCCTCCACGTCCCGAGTGATTAGGGTGGGAGGCTGGAGCCCTTCGAATTGGGTGACGAACAGCTTTTCCGGAGCGCTTCGCACCTGCGCAGGATCGTTCACCACAAGGGTTTTAGGGTGGATGTGCTCCAAAAGATGGGTCGCGGTGATGTAGGCCATGTCGAAGGGAGGGTCCTGGCGCATAAGGACCACGTCTAGGGTGGAGAGGTCCCTCCGCTCAGGTTCGCCTTGCGTGAAATGATCCCCGCGGGTGGGTCGCACCGTCAGGGCGCGCAGGCTCGCCGTCAGGGCGCGACCCTCAAGGGCCAGACTGGAGGGAGCGTACCACCAAAGCCGGTGTCCCCGTTCCTGGGCGCTCAGCGCCATCAAAACCGTCGTGTCCACGTCAGGGTCCAGGGTTTCGACGGGATCCATCTGGATGGCGACGTTGAGGGACATGGCGGCTCCGGGTTCATCCTCAGGTCTGCTTAGCACCGAGGCCCGCGGCGGCGCGAGCCCTCCCTAGCTTCCATCCGAGGGACCTGTCCTTGAGCGCAATCGCCCGGGCGTAAAGCGCCCGCTTGGGCGCGTTGAGGGCGCGGGCCACCTCAGCCGCCGCCGCCGAGGGGCTGAGGCGGCCCAAAGCCTCAAGAAGGGCGCGATCCAAGTCCCCGGCGCTGGCCGCCGCG
>Ga0209208_10002747_pt1 | contig 25266 bp, 12 predicted proteins | sample S1TSphfallax_3_FD_187694 | JGI IMG/M metagenome (GOLD analysis project Ga0209208, IMG submission 187694) | Host-associated microbial communities from peat moss isolated from Minnesota, USA - S1T2_Fd - Sphagnum fallax MG (SPAdes) (version 2) | ecosystem: Host-associated > Plants > Peat moss >...
ATTAACTAGAGATTTTTCAATAATTATTTTAATAATGTTAAAAAAACAAACCTAGTAAACAAACTTCACCCTTAGTAAACATTTACACCATATAGTGAACCATTTTCACCAATGAAGGTAAGGGTAATGAAATTACAGTGAACTTAATTCACTTTTATGGTTGCATGGTGAAATAGCCTAGTGAACTTGGGCCGCATCTCCTAGTAGTGAAAGACTTCGTTGAACCATTTCCAGCAGGTTTCCATGTCCATCCATGCTTTCGCTTGATTGAAATAAGGAACTGGCCAGTGTCGGTCTTTAATACACGCTGGCTCTTTCGGCTTTCCAATCATTATGCAAGGAATTTTATGTGTTCCAAATGCGTTGGCGCAAACTATCAGAGAAACACGATCTTTTGCTTTCTTTTTGCCTCTAGTGCTTGAAATGTCCTTGTTCAGCATCAGAATGGAATATCTAGGAAGCAGACGGAAAAACAATCCAGTCTCGTCCATGTTGTAGACGTTCTCAGGGTCGTATTGAGCGATGATAGAATATAATTCTTCTAACACTGATAGTAATTATGGGTCATTTTTGTCAACCTCAGCTCCTTGTCCATGAAGAAGCATTTTTTGTAGACCTTGGCGTGTCCTGAAACGACTAAACCATTGCCATGAAGCTTTAAAGTCTGAATCGAAAATGGATAATGTGGAAGCAATACTTTTCGCTTTCGCAATGGCGAGAGATGGTGGTACAGGGAGCCTAGCATGGCGCATGCTGTCAATCCAGATGTATAACATATCTTCAAGTTCGGTAAATCATCCAACTGAAGCTCTGAAGGTTTTCTGCTTAGTTTCTTCGGAGAGTAAAGCGAATCGTTCAAGAATTGAATCTCGTTTCTCCCAGACCTTCTGGATAGTGCCTTCGCTAACATCGTACTCACACGCTAGAGCGCGTTTGCTTGGAGGGTTCGTCTTGCTCAATTTTGAGATGATCTCGTAGCGCTGGGACTCATTCAGGCGCTTGCCGGTCAGTTTCTTCGACATTGCAATGAAACGTAGGCGATTTGGGAATGGAACGTCTAAAGTACACACCTACCGGTAAAGTACGCACAAAACTCCGAGGTTCAAGTTGCGTACTTAAACGGGAGACTACTGTAGTGGTTAAACCTAGTGGTTAAACTTTGGCTAAACCTAATGGCTAAACATAATGACAAGATCTTGGCTAAACATATATAATGGCTAAACTTAGTGTTTAAACTTTGGCTAAACCTAATTGATAAACTTCATGGCTAAACTTCATGGCTAAATATAATGGCCAAACTTAACCTAAACCTAATGGCTAAATTTAATGGTTAAGCATAATGATTAAACCTTCGATAAACATAAACTAAATTTAATGGCTAAATCTAGTGATTAAACATAATGATTAAAACTTGGTTAGACATGATGGTTAAATTTAAGTTAATCTTAATGGGTAAATATAATGATTTAACATAATGGTTAAACCTAACTTATATCTAATGGTTATACCTTGGGTTTAAATTTAGGCTATACTTAGTGGCCAAATCTAATGGTTCAATTTAAGCTAAACTTAATGCCTAAGCATAATAGCTAAACCTATTGACCAAATCTAATGGTTTAATTTAAGTTAAACCTAATGCCAAATATAGTGCCTAAGCATAGTGGCTAAACCTAATGGTTAAGTTAAAACTAATTGCTAAAATTTTGTTAAATTTTGGGAAACCTAATGGTTAAATTTAATGGCTAAAGATAATGGTTAAATCTAATGGCTAAAAATAATGGCTACACCTAATGGCTACACCTAGTGGTTAAACTTAAGTAGGTAAGTGGTTGGATATGAAGTAGGTAATATGCATGTAGGTGGGTAAGTAAGTATGTAGGTGAAAAAGTATGAGTAGATAAGTAAATAGTTGGTAGGTAAATAATAGGTAGGTGGGTGGGTGGGTAATAAGTAGGGAAGTAGCCAGTTAACTAAATAAGTGAGTCAAAAAGTAAAAGGTAGATACATAGGTTAATAGACCATGTCATATTTGATTAAAAAGCATTGGTCACCTTGATTAGATGTTCCACTTGACTAAAGACCGTTGGTCATTTAGTTTCAAGATCATTGGCCATCTTGATTAAATGTTCCATTTGACTAAAGGCCATTGGTCATTTTGACTAAAAATCATTGGCCATCTTGACAAAATGTTCAATTTGACCAAAGGCCATTAGTCATTTTGACTAAAGATCATTGGCCATCTTGATTAAGTGTTCAATTTGACTAAAGACCATTAGTCATTTTGATTAAGGTTGTACAACTTAATTATATGCATATAGTCAAATTAATTATTATAGTCAAATTGATTAGTCAAACAATACATGTGTCATTCAAGCCCATGGCATTTAGTCAAAATGTACATGTTTATTAGTCAAAATGACAAATTAATCAACTTGAACCTTTTAAATAACCGTGATTTGTAATAGTGGGAAAAAAACCTTCAAGGGTATAAAGACCACCACCAAGTGCTTATGCTTTGCATTCAAGTTCATATGATAAAAAACGATCACAAGAAACAATTACATGTAATGAATAGAAAATCAACTACATACTTAAACACCAAAATAATCAACTTACTTTAAAATTCTCAACTGTAGCTCACCTTATCCTTTTGAAATGTAATTATTTTGTCATTCAATGTTTCATCATAACGTATAAGATGATTGTCTTTTATTTCTCCACTTATAATATGTTATAAAATTTTGATGAGTAAATGTTTATTAATTTGATTATACCTACACCAACCAAAAATAAAAATTAATACAAAGCAAAAAGAAACTTAAAGTAAACAAAAACTTCCAATAAATAAAAACTTGCAAAAACATATAGCAAACAAAAAATTACAAAAAACAAACATACTTGAAATAAAACAAAAAACATTTATTTCCCATAAAAGATTGAATCTCTATGATTTGTCATTTTCATTCCATATTTTCATGGCACAAGCGCCTCTTCCACATGTGGTACACCAACCCCTGTACTAGTCTTATTAAATAAAACCTTGTCCTTTAAATCAAGAAAAACCATTGTGAACTTATCAACAATAAGCCAAAATTGGTTTTGACCAATTAGTGTAATGTTAAACCAAACATCATCACCTAGCCTCCACTTTGCTATAGGACACACGAACATGGGGTATGAACCAAACTTACCAAAAGACCAATCAAAAGGCTGATGTTTTGTCATTTCCATAAAAGTGTCAATGACATCAAGTTTAGGGCAATCAACAATAGGCTTATGCGTATTAATAGAACATCTCATGATGTCAATCCACCAAGTTTTGGACACATTTGATAAAATCTCAATACCAAACTAATGAGTAGTTGCAAAATAGAAAAAAATTCAAAATCCATATTCTTGAGCTCTTGACAACCACAAATGAAAAAATTACACATACAGAAATAGCCAAAGCATAAATTCAACCTCGTCAATGTTGTTGGTTGACACATTTCTTATGCCAATGTCTTTTCTTCATTTATGGATAAGACATTGGACTTTTTAATACTCTTACCAAGGCTTGCACAAGAAGCATGTAAACCTGCTTCATCACCAACCAATTTAACATGTTGAAATGTGACATCAATAAAATATTGAAAGGCATTGTAGGTCTTTTCCCAGTTTCAACAATGTGTTGCCCTTGTCTATGTTTTATCAACCGCCCAATCGTTCTTATCAATGTTTATATGCTACATCACACATCAAAGAAATTAAAACATAACTACTGCATGAGCTACCCAAATTAAAAGCCTTTATCAACAATTGTAAATTTTTGCAAGTAGGGACACAAAGCATAAAAACAACAAACATACACATAATTAGAGCAAGAAAATACCTAAATGTAACAAAAAAAAATCAATAGATGATAAAAATTTCTTGATGTCAACAGATTAAACTTTACCATTTTGGAAAAACACTCACAAAATAATGAATCAACCACATCAAAAATTAAAAACATAGTAAGAAAAGAAAAACACAAGCACATCTAAAATTCACTTACAACTATAAAAGAAACAACATAACCTAAAGAAATAAGATAATAAAAATAGACATTGCAAAAAATAAACATAAAGAAAAAAAATTGCAAAATTACATTCAAGGATTCATAATTTGTTGGCAAGTAGGTACAAGTAGTTTGAAGAATGAACATGGACAACATGTCCACCAATTCCATAACAATCTTCTCATTTTTTGCCAAATTTGCAATGGATTTCTTGGCATCAAAACCTTCAAATTCTCACCATTCATCAAATGCGTTTTTGGCCACTTTGGCATTTTTTTGCCAATTTTTGTTTAAAACATAAAAAGACAAAAAGGCAAGAGAAAAAAACCTTAATGCAAAGGCATGGATGTTATTGCAAGAACACCGAAAGCTGCACCAAAATTAACATAAAACAAGATGGAAAAAGAAATTAGATGGGCACAATAATGCACTACCAAAAGAAAAATGAGAAACACATTTGCATAAAACAAACAAGAACAAAATGCTTTAGAAAAAAAATAGGATGAAATTATTTATTAGGATAATAAAAATAAAGTAGGAAATAAGGCAACATGAAATGAAAAAAAACCTTCTAGAAACAATGATGAAAATGATGAAAGAAAAGTTTGATGTCGAAAGAGAAACTCAAGTTCAATGAAGACAATGAAGTTGCCAAAAAAAAACAAAAAAAAGAATCACGATGATGACAACTATTGTTTCAATGAAAAGCAATGGTGGAAATAAAAATTGTTCCATTGGCATGAAAAATAAAATATAACAACAATGGTGCAATTGCATTGACCTGCAAAAACAAAGATGAAAGAAAACACCACATTGACACAATGTCACCTACAAACAAAACAAACACATATAAATAGGTAAAAAATAAACACAATAAAACAACTCTACAAAGCAACAAAAGGAAACAATAGTTCCATCGCCAAGCAAAACAAACAAATAAAATGTGCATTACTATGTCGACCTACAACAACCAAACTTCACATAAAATATATGTTGCAAATTCTGGAACTTTCATGAAATAAAATCAACTTTCTAGAAAAAATAATGAAAACATCAAAAGAAAAGCTCAACACCAAAAGAAAAGCTCACGCTTAAGGAAAACAATGAAAGCACCAAAAAAAAATGAAATAGAAGGATAAATGTTTTTGAAACCATGAAAAAAACAAAAAGAATGATCGCAACAACAATTGTTGATTCCAACAATCACAATGATGATGATTATTGTTTATATGTAAAAAAAATAGTAAAAATGAAAGCACCAAAACAAAATCCTCAGCACTTAAAAAAGAATCTTAAGTTCAATGAAAATAATGACATTATCAAAAGAGGAGATGAAGTTCAATGAAACAACAAAACTATCAAAAACAATAGCCAAGGACAAACTTTAAAGTAAAAGATTTATTAAAGAAATAAAAATGGAAAAAAAACCTTTCAGGTTCTTTACACGTAAGAGAAGGGTTTACATTTACGCCCTTCTCCTATGTTGAAAGTTTTCTAACCCCAACAAACTATTGACAAATGAGCATGTTTTTCATGTTCCATATGTGGAAACAAACCACAAATCTGAAGTACTATTATTCAATCTTTTAGTTGACAAGTGCCATGTGGAACACATAATTAGTGTGAAATAACACTAGAGGAGGGGGTGATTCACAAAGTAAGGGCCCCTCTCTAGACAACAACCAAGGGAAAGACCCACACTAGGAATGACCTATCCACAACAAACTTTTTTGGCATTCCCTGAAGGGAAAAGAGTGGAAACTTTTAACAAATTGAAGTTGAAATTAGCAAAACTCTTCAAGGGAAGTGTGGGAACCAATATTTCAATGTTCTCTTATATAAACCTTCCTATTATAAAATAGGGGGATCATTGTATTGTCCCATTGTCAAGCAAACCATTTCACGTTTGCATATGGGAAATTCAAGTTTTTATTCAGTGAATTTTTAAAAATGTATTGTGATCTAAGGGTGTTATCCCACATAGTAAGTTGGTAGACTTTTCTATGTTTTTTCATGATACCTATTGGATATCACATAAAAGGAAAAAATAATGGAGGGAAAACTAAACATCTACCTAAGCTGGCATTTTATTTTGTGAAATGCCAAACATTTCTACAAGCCAATATTGTTGTAAATAAACATGCCCACTAATGTTGAAATTTTTCTACATGTTATTACATTTAAGGACATTATAGAAATGGTGAATGGTCTAGAATATAAACCTCCATTAGGTTTAAATGTTGTGATCAAGGTCCTATTATAGTACTAGTGTTTTTTTTTTTGTTGAAATTTTGCAACTTGTTGAGGTTTTTTTCACGAAAATGAAAAAAAAGATTTAAAAGGATTTTTCTCCACCATTTTTGGAAAAAAATTGAATTAACCACGTCTAGGCCTAGGCGCTTCCTAGGTCACCACTTCTAACAACATTTTGTAAAAATGCTACAACCTTCATAGGGTAGTCGTCGTTCAATGTTAATTAATGCTAAGGATCCTTGCACCCACTTGAAGAATTTGGGGGAAAAAAAATCATGTATTAGACTATAATGACCTAATGCAATATTAGCCTTGTATCAAAATACTTGTCTAGTAAAGACCAATGTTGGTTGGTTCTTGATTTTGAAAAGAATAATAAAGTCTAGGTCTCTATTTTTTTTAATGCAAAATTCTTAGATTTTGGATTTACAAAATATGTTTTAAAGATAAAATCTTTCAATTCTAGAGTTGGGTTCAATTTTTTAATTGTAAATTAATCTTAGATCAATTGTTTTAGGCTTTATAAGACCCATCAATTTTGGTTTCAAGGTCATTTCCAAGTTCTAAATTTAAAAAAAAACCATTGAAGCCTACATTTAAAGAGCAACCAGGCCAATTCTGATGTAATAAACTCCCTTTATAATCACACCCATTTTAGTCACATTCTTGTTTGTGTCACACACTTTTTGGTAACCATTTATTTTAGTTAGAAACACCATTCTTTAGAGTCACAATTACACTTGTTAATAACACATAATATTTGTAAAGCTTTCTTTGTAAATGTGACTATAATGGGAAAAATCTAAAGCAAATATTATTACTTTGTAAATTGTAGTTCCCTTTGGCAATCTTAATGTTTTTTTATGTTTAAATTGTGCAAACTAACAACAATGAATCCAGTTGAAGAAAAAAAGAAAAAACAACAACTTTCTAATGCAAACAAGCAAATAAATGCAGACTTGCCAAGAAAGCAGAAAATCTTAATTAAAAAAATATAATTGATAATATATATAAGTTAATAGTTAAGGAGTTCATACTCAATGTAAATCATCACATTAAAATAGGCAAAAATCACGACTTTTTAAAAATCTAATAATGCATGTAGTAGAACTTAGAATAACCCATGTAAGAATTTTAAACAATTGGCACCTTTAATCTAACATAGAAAAAATATTTTGTAAGGTTATTTTTGCCTATAATCACAATCTTGTAAAGGTTTATATGGAATGTGATTATACACATTTAAATCACAATTCATTAGTGTCACAAAAAAAATGGTTACCAAGGGCATGATTGTAAAAGGGTTTATTGTATCAAAATTGGTCAGATAAGAATAATGGTTCCTTGGAAAAGTGGTAAGTACGTAGGACTCAAGGCAAGTAATTATTGCCCATAAGGTGGCAACATGTTTATAGGGGCTTGTTAAAGAGCATAATTGATGTCTCCATTTTTGGGTGTTCAATAATGGAACCAATAAACCACCGCTAATCCCCTTTAAGAAAAAACCTACAAAAATAGACCCCAAAATTAATCAAATGGAATTTTTAGGTGTTAAAAAAAGACCCCAAAACTAATTAAAGTTATTTAACTAACCAAACACTACAATTTAAAATCTAAACTTATGACCCTAGCCCCTAACTAACCCTATGACTTGAATCTCATAAAAAAATTTGAAGACCCATTAGGTTTGTTTCTATGACGAGTTTTGTCCATGTAGACCCATTAGGTCAAATTGGACAAGTGGGTCCAATTTGATGGTTATGTCCATGTTTATATAGACACATCGAGTGCAAGTCTTGCTCAAGTCTAGGTGTAATCACCTAGTCTAGTTTTTTTATCAAGATTAGACCCCATTCAAGCTGTAAACTCAAAACTAGATTGTAACCAAAAAAAGAGGGTGCACAAAACATCTGCTTTTCACATAACCCTACTCTTGTTACAAGGTTTGTAACTCGTCTCCTATCAAGCAATAATCTAATTTTGGGGTCCCACAACATGTGATCCTCTAGAATCGGACGGTTTTTAAGAAAATGCACACCTATCAACCTATCCCAAATTTGCTATGGTAGTAATCCTTAGTTATTGTTGGAAACAACAACATTCTTGTATTGTGAGTGCAAGATGTTAATAAGGTCTAGCTTGAAGTCAACGCTCTCAATGTTCATTCAGTATGTGATGAGTTACTAATTGCCCCCACTACATAGATCAATGCACATAAATGCTTGTTCTAGTCTTTGGCACAAATCAACTTCTAGGTACTACTCAACAACTAAAACATGTATGCCAAGTTGGTTTGCAACTACTCAAAAAGGAGACAGAATTTTATGAGAAATATGGATCTATGAATGTTTGCTATGACTTCTTCCATCCTAAACTAGTGTTTTTAGTGCAAGAGGACTATAGTAAGTTTTGTTCCAAAAATCTTACAAGTCAGATGTAATCTTAAAAGTCGATTGCATTTAAGTTTACTTCCATTTATGAAGTTTGGAATAGAGATGTAATAAAAGGTTTGTTTGATATGGCTCACCATGTTCCTCTTATGTGCTTTGGAATATCAACACGAAATATGAAGTCTCAACACCTAAAAGATGAAATCTTAACACACAAAAGAAGAAACTCCAAGGCCACTTTCTTAGGGGTAAACCCTCCAAACACAAAAAGAAAACCTGCCACTAACAAACAATGAAGTGATAAACCCTACCGCTTGCATGAAGAAAGTTGACAACGGTTCAACACCTAAACCTTAAAACGAATATAGTGTTCACACTACAAAAACTTAAAAGACTCCATGTCCGGTCACTCCCTGTTTAATCACATGCCAACATAACATTAGTAAGGACTTAAGGTAATGTCATGTAATACCAAATATTTACTCATCTCATATTAGCCAAAAAATAGTATTAGACCCAATATTAAGACAAACTAGTATGAAAGTTTTGGAAAGGACTCAATAATACCAAGACCAAATTGGTATGAATGTTTTTAGTTCTAGTGTAAAAGCTTGTGGCTATGGGTTTTATTGGAATTATAAGGACTCACCCTATTTGAAAATGGGTTTGATTGCAATAAAGGCAATGGTCAACGGTTTTATCAAGCATAAATACTTATTTCATTTTTATTTATTTACTTATTTTCGTGACACCAAAGGGAACAAATGTTAATTCCCATTTTTCAAAATGCCCCAAAAACAAACATGAGACAAATAAGTTCAACTTGACATTGCAAAAAAATACAGTAAAAAAATTTGGGACAAATCTTTACAATACTTACTACTAGGACCAGACTAGTATGTTCAAAAGTTGATACTAGACCAAAATTGGTGTGCATCAGTATGAAGAAGAAGTTTAATCAAGGAGATGAACATCCTAACACATGGGTTTTCCAGTATTATAACAAACAATAAGAAGGTGCAGATGAGTTCAAACGAGCTAAAATTGATGTCAAAATGTCAACTATTCTCCAATTCTTGTTACATTTGTCTATGTGGTGCCACTTTAATGGCATGTGAATCATGAAAAGTTGTGACTATTGAATAATATGGATATTGAAAAATCTAAAATGAATCAAACAAAATTCCAATATCAAATTTTAATTTGAATAAAGGATGTTTAACAACTTCATTTAGTGACACTTCTTTCATAAAGGGCCTTTTAATTTTCATAATAAAAATTTATTTCATCCTCAAATGTTTTTATAATAATAGGGTACTATTAGACACATCTAAAAATCATTCAAATTTTCATATTTTTTTGATTTTGTGTTTATAAAGAAATTAAGGTTTAGAAAAGGTTCATGAGTCCTTTTTGACATGTAAATGTGATGCAATGTATATGTTGTTTGAAGAAAACTTGTAGCTTATAACATAAAAAATTAAACTTGAAAATGTTAACATGTTTTGTTATGATTTGAAATTATGAATTTTTTTCAAGATGTATCACAAAATTTGGGAAAATCTGTGCATTTTCAAAACTGTATTTTTCCAAATTTGATTGTAAAAAAAAATGACATATTGGGGAAATTATAAATAAAATATATAAAAGGTATCAAAACATTTCATTTGAAAATTCCTCTTTAGGAAACTTATTTTTTGGGAATAAGGACCCCAGAAAGGACAATAGTCCTAAATGCAAATTAAAAACATTGGTTTGTTATATGTTGTTTGGACCCAACAATGACAAAGGTGTTAGAGTAAACCAACAATAACAATCCATATTCGCCAAAATGAAAAACAACCCATAATTGATCAATTTTGTATGCACATAAAACTCAACTGGTTGGAGGTCATGTTAGTAATCAACAACTTCCTAGGAAATCTGGAATTGTTCAAGCTAACACATAAACCACAATGAGCCCCATATGTGAGCTGAAGAGATTGGGATTGTGTTAGTTCGTGTAAGCATAAAGTTTTTTTTCAAATAATGTGAAGACCCTACCATGTGCTCCAATGCTAGTAGGCCCTAGTGATGTTTTGAGTTTAATAGTTTTTTTTCAAAACCCAACTTTCAATTTCCTTGGGCATCAAACCAACTCAAACAAAAGAGATCGTTATTTAGTCTTGCATGATTTATCCTTAAAAAAATTTCCAATGACAATAATAAAATGGTCTATGTACCAGATTTTCATGAGGCTTAAACACCACGAAGGTGTGAATTTAACTTTGCTCCAAAATGGGGGCATATATTTGATTTTTGGAATAATTGACAATTTTGAACGTATTTGAAAAAAAATTAGAGTCAGAGAACCACCAATTCCAAGTATTTCAAAAACCAACAAATACATGACATGGTCATCCAAATTGAAATGGGCATCTAAAATATTAGATCAATAAGGGAAATGGTAGATTGTTTTTGGTGCATCAGAAGAAGAGTAGGTAATAAAAATTCAACTTCAACATGTTGTCTTTGAACATGATATTGAAAGGAACATATAAATAAATAAGCTTAAGCATTGAGTAAATCAAATGATGATTTTGGATTTGTTAAACCTTCTACTAGTAAACTAGATGGAACTTAAAAGCCTAAGCCATGTCTATTGTTAAGGGGGTTTGTATTGTCATTCACAAGAATAGTCTTTAACCAAATCATGTAACTTACCTAAATAAAGGAACTTCATTGCATTATGTTTACATCTCCAATATAAGACCCTACAAATGATTGCCCCATAATCTGACAAGTTATGGCCAAACAAATAAATCCCACCATGAATCAATAGATCTTGGAATATGTCACATGTACAAGATTTGGATCAAAATACATTTCCATTGATTGTTAGCATTGTTTTAACAAAAAGTTTCTTTTATAAACAAATTTATGTGTTAAAATGTGCATAAAAGTGAACTTTTTTGGCCTCATGCTTGATTCTCAGGGATATTTTTTGTCACTTTTCATAATGTTGTCAACGAAATCATTAAGAATAATCCCTAAATTCTCAAAAATTCCCTCCCCCAAAAGAAAAATTCAAACCCATTCCACTTGGACATTTCATTTTCAATGAAATCAATTGTTTTAAGGAAACTAATGAATCACTCAAAAAAATTTAATCTTTTCATAAATTTCTTTTGTGTGGGTGTAGGCTACCCAATTCATGGTTGGTTCATAATGATGGGCATGAAACTATCACAAACATAAACTATTATCACATGCATAAAGGTTATGACTAATGTTGTGCAATTTTTTGTTTTTCCAGGGAACCCTAGGGTCAACCAATTCCCTATTATTAAAACCTTTTTTTGGAACCTTTGAAAAAGGTTCTAGATTATTATTTTTTATTTACCAAAAAAAATAGTTGAAGTTAATGTTTCTTTCCCCAAGCATGGGGGATGTCAAGTATTAGGGTTTAAGTGTTTTGAAAAGGGCTTGGTCTAAGTTGTAATTATGGTTTATTAAAGCTTTAAAATAGAGCTTTCATCAATCACAAATATTGTTGATTGGTTATAACATGGACTTTAGTTTTTATAAGAAGTTAACAATAAGAAATGGCGGATAGAACCTTGGTCAATAGAGTATATTAACAAGACATTATATGTTTTAAACCATTAGAAAAACTAATTGTAGGGGATGATGGAGATGGTGAAGTTATCTAAGGAGTAACTTGGCTGAAATGGTCAACAAAATTGAAATCCTTGAAGAAGAAGAAGAATAGGGGAACAATTTCATGACATGTTAAACCCCATACTTGTAGCTCAAGATGAAGTTAGAAAGATATTTGATGAGATGATGTGCTTGGGGTCAAATAAAAAGATTTGGTTGATAATGAAATTCCAATTTTTGCCACAATGAAATTTAAAAAATATGTCACATTTAAGTTGACTTTAATCAATTAGCTAAATGTCAATTCACTATGCCAAATGTGATTTCCATGACTACAAAAATACAAACTTATTGTTTATGCCATTTTATAGTTGCTTATGTCAAAATGGTATAAACAATGGGCTTTATTTGATCGTGTAGTCATATGAGTGTAATAATGAAAGTCATGTTTTGGCATAATGATTCTTTTTTTTAGCAAAGATAGGTTGATTCATGTTTTTTTTTTCAATATATTTTAACAATTCAAAGGCATACCTAGCTATTATTAAAAAATTCAATACATGTTTCATAAGATTGGGATCAAATGTTGGAGTGTATTTTTTTCAAGGGTGCCCAAAACTTGTATAGGTGCCATGTGCAACACAACCTTCAAAAGTAGTTTTACAAATAAATAAAACAAGAGGGGGGGGGGGGGGTTAGAAAGGTGTATTAACATCAATAACTATTAGTGCAGATGAGGGTGCATGGTGGATAGGCAAAATACAAAAGATGACAAAAAGGTGGGAACTAAATGGGGGATATTTCATCAACTAGTTGATTTAATAAATAAACTAACAACAACAATAATGGTGCTTTTAAATTATTTTCCAAAATCAAGAAGACGCTTTAAATTCAAATATGTTGCTACCAATAAAATAAGGATAGACGTAGATTCCATCATTAGTTTAGTCATTATGACTTTTGATAAATTTCAAAAAATTTAACACTTGAATGCTCTTGGAATTAAAGCTTTAAATGGATTTGTTTCATATAATTAATAAAATATATCACATTTTTAATTTCAATTTTTTATGTTAATACAAAATACCAAATATTTTATGATTGTTGTCAAATGTTTTTAAAAAACCCTACCAAATAATTTGTCATATTACAAAAATAAGTAATTATAGGGTGGACGAAAAAAATGTACCCCCATACAAAATACTTGTTTACCTCAAGTGCTTTTTAAAATACATGCAAAGAATGACTTCCCTACTAAGTGGGTAGGCCCACCTCAATTTAGGCCTTGTCCCATTCCTAAACTTTTTAGTTGAAGTCATTGTTTTCTACAAAACTCCATGTGCATCTTTAAATAAGACTTATTTGATGCCCACATGTAATCTTTTCATTTATTGCATACTAGCATGCTTTGGACATAACATGGCCAAAACACCAACTACAAAAGGTGTATCATATTAAAGAGGGCATAGATGACCATTAATGATCTAGTGCAACAATTAAGGTGCCTTCATATTTGACATATGTGGTAACTTTGTTTATCAATTGGAATTAAACAAGGAGGGGTTTCACAAGTTTTGCCAAATTGACTTTAGTTGTGTTAAGTGTTTCAAACAACCTTACATCAAAACTTAACATCTCACGACTTAGTAATGCAAAATGTATAAAAAACTTTCATTCATAATTTGTATGTTTCATACATTGATATCATGCATTAAAAACACATTTGACACATAAATTTACAAGAAAATGCAAATTTGTGCAACATTTGTTTGTTCATAGGTTCATATTTCATTTTTCAACACATTTATCCATGTGTCAAACATATTTTCAATGCACGATATTTGTGTGTAAAATGTACAAACTTATGAATGAACGAACTTTGCACAATTTTCATTATTAATTTGTTACATGTTAACTTTATGATGTATAGTAACATGTTTTAACAACCAACCTTTGTTAATGATGTTAATAACTAAAGAAAATGTGTCAAACCTTGTCCTAAACATCCAAGGATCAAAAGAAATGTTAACAATTGCACAACTACCTAAGGCAAATAGAACATAAATTTCCATGGTCAATGCAAATCAATTCAAGATGTGGTCATTCACAAGCTATTTGCAAGTGGTGAATCAAATATTTAAGTTTTAACAAATCGCAAGTTGATAGAAGAATGACAATTTGACAAAGGAAAACACTTCATACCCTTCATGTAAATGATGAAGCCTTGAATGAACTTTAGTTGAAAAGGGTCATCTATCCTATTACCTCAATGACCACCAAAATCTATAATTGTAGATGGGTGCATTACATGGCATTTGTAACTTTTTTCTGTCTCCTTCCACACAAGCTTTAGTAGATTTGGATTCAATTTTTTACTTGGCAAAGTCCTTTGCATGTTTGTTTAGATAATGGTTTTTCATGCAAGTGCTAAACAAGCATGCAAAGGATGGGTGTAATAGGACAAAGTTTATATTGCCCAACCCCTTCCTTGACACCCTAGGTGGTGCTCTAGGTATTTTGTGAAATTTTAAGAAGAGGAAATAGTTGTTGTGGCAAGTGATGCACCTCATCACTTGCACAACTTGTACATCAATAGTCATGAAGAGAAAAAAAAAACCCACATAGCACTATTACAATGTTGTGGCATTCAAAAATATCAATTTTTTGCAAGAAAAGCAAAATGTACACCTTCCATGTCGTAACTTCTTTCACTATTCATACCTCATCATGACTTTTGATAGCTTGTAACAACTCTAATGTTGTCTATTTAGGTTCTTGTACCTCACCGAATAATTTAATGAATCTTACACCACCTACCTCATCCCCAATACAATCTTCAAAATCTGAAATGGAAAAATGAAAAAACAAATTCCATAGAAAAAAACTTGTAAGAAAAAAAACCAAGTTGGTTATACCCATTGAAAAAAATTACTCCTATGACAAGATTAATTGTGAGAGAAAATGAAAGCGCTAACACCAACCACCAAATTATCAAAAGGAAAAGCACATAACTCATATTTGTTGCTTATTTGGTTTCAAAGCACAAGCAAGCATTTTGGGACACAAGCATCCTCTAGTATGTTGAAGACCTAGATCCATCACCGTCCCCAAAATTAGCATTAGTATCTTGCACCTTTAATTCATACCTAAATCCATTGCCCCTTTGAAGCATGAACACTAGCAATACCCACAATATTGCAAAACACAATATGTAGGTTAGTATGGTATGAGAAATTAAAACCCTAATCAAATACCAACCCTAGTATGAGTATCCTATGGATATATATCCAATTTCATACTTGACAAGTGTGTTCTTTAATACCAACATATAGACTAAGACTATATACTTAAATTGCATCATATATACTAGTACAACATTGGTGTGTATATGTTACATAAAAGGATGTAGTTTGGAGAAACTTCCAAGAGTATAATCTATTTGGTGTGAATTTTGGAAGGGATTCTAATGAAAATGTTCTATGTGCATTTTCTTCTATGTTAAGTAATAATTAATTAAGTTTGATATAAAAGATTATAGCTATTTTTGGAAGTAGTTGTGATAATAGAAAGAAGATGCAATAGCCTAAGGTGAGGGCATATATATGCCAATAGAAACACTTAAAACAAAGAAAACATTATTGGATCAAAGTTTTGGGATATAAACACTTGGGAGGGGGCAATAACACACTTGGAGGTATCTCTTTTGTTCATGTGCAATTCATTTCTCTCTATTCATTTTCCCCTAAGAGTTGTTTTCTTTGCTTGGGATTTTTTTCTAAAGGTTTTTAATAGTCAAAACCAACATGGGTCATTTTTAATAGTTACATTTGATATAGAAAATTGTAGCTCTTTGTGGAAATAATTTTGATACTAGAAAGAAAATGTCATAACTTAAGATGAGGGCATATGTAGATGGAAAACATGATGACAAAAAGAAAATTATTTAGTTAAAGGTTGGGGATATAATCAAGGTAGGGGGCGACAACACATTTGAACACATCTCATTTGTTTGGATGTGATTTTATTTTTCCTATTCATTTTTTCATAAAAGCCCCTTTTGGGGCACTTTTTGGGGGGTTTTTAGTACTCAAGATTAAAGGGTTTTTCTTTATTTTTCATTTAGTTTTTTTATTTGGAAATTACCATTTGAAGTTTAATATATATTATTTTTGGGTCTCCCAATATGTGATACTCATAGTAGTATTAGTTTTTTTAGTTAATCCACATCGTTCAACATAAAGATCATGTTGGGTGCATCCATGCTAATAGGAATCACCCTTCCCCTTTTTGGTGATTATTCATGTTGGAATAGTTTTGAAATATTTCAAACAAAAATATTTTAAAAAACATTTTAACATATATTTTATACTATTATGTTAAGGGTTGTATTTTAAATTTGATTCCCAAATTTTTTTATGTTATGAAACAAAGGTTTTTTTTGCTTAAAAATAGTTGCAAATGACAATTTTAGATGCGTTAAGTTGGATAGGTCACAAAATGGGCTTTTACTACTGGTGAATTGAATTTGAATCTAAAGGCAAACCCATCCTTAGGTGATACCATTAAGAACCACCTCAAGGTGATTGCAAGCTAGGGTGGCTTATTTTTGCAGATAAATCATTTTTTAAAGGTTCATAACATAATGTCAAAATGAATATTATAGTCTATTATGATATCATTAGTTAAATAAAAAATTACATGATGTTTGATGAACTTAGAAATATATATTAAAATATATATTTTAAACAAAATCTTAATGTACATGTTAAGAAAAAAAAGATCAAATCCATTACAAAGTAATTATGATATGGACTTATGAAAATTTGGCCCATTTCAAGTCATTGGAAATTCCATAATTGTTTTTTGGTTAAGTTTTTTCTAGCAAAATCTTTACATCTATGTTTTTAATGCTTTAATATATCATATAATGAATCCCTCTAAAATATCATAAAGGGTGAAAGCATGATAAAGTATGCCAACAAGGGATACTTGACTTTTTTATGGAAAATATCCATAAATTAAACCTTAATATATTGAATTCATGAATATTTTTTACTTTAATGATCAATAAGAGGAAGTTCTTTGACTTCATTGAATAATATTAAAAGATTGCATGCTTTAATATGCATTTAAGTACATTTAAAAAAAGAAAAATACAAGAAAATATGCGTCTCACTTTTGAACAAGTTTATGAAAGTATGATGAAAGTGCACTTGTAATTGGATCTTTTATACTTTCAAATAGATGAAACACTAATATGTATTAATGTGTTTTAAAGTTTTTCATATTATAGTCATAATCTATTAAATTTTTCATATAAAAGTATGTTTGAAAATTTGAAAACCTAGTCAGTTTAGAACATGCTTTTCATTCACTTTTTTCATATTAGAATTCTTCAAACTTTATGTGTAGTTAACCATAAACTCAATAGAATGCACCATTGCTTTAATATGAAAGTTAAAAAAGTTTTGAATAGGTTTTTCAATGTTTATGCCATAAATGTGATTGTGAGTACTTGTATGGGATATTTTTTTGGCATACTTTACCGTGCTTTCACCCTAAATAAAAATCGTACAAAAATGCATGTATAAAGAGGTACAAATAAAAAGAAGCTACAAGTGCATATTTTTCAGTTAGTTGTTTTAATTGATATATATTTGGTGGATATATGTCATATTTTTTAATATAAATATGTTCTTATTAGAGTTAGAAATTTGAATATAATCACAAATTTGACATATTGTTGATTTTATGGTATGTTAATAACATGTAAGTGCATCACATTTAGTAAAAAGTTAGGTTGTGACATAAAAAATGAATCATCCTACCTTGCAACCACCCTTCACCAAAATCCAAAGAAAGGTGGACCTAATTTATTTAAATTAAAGTAATTTAATATTTTTAAAATTGTCTTTTTTATTGTTGATATGCATCACATGGGCCTTGTGTTTCCCACCTATGTACACAATATGGAAAAATTATAGACATTTACATAAGTTATAGACATTAAACATTTGTGTTTTTAAAATGTTATTAACATGTGTTCTTCATATTCATGACCTATTATCACTAAGTCTCAAGTTGCACCATTATAAAAACTTTTCTTTTTGGTTTATCAACTATAATCACTAAGGTATGGCCCCAATTGTTGATTGAAACAAAAAGTGTGAAAATTATTACAAATTTGAAGACATGAATGTGATGGCCTTTCAAGACCTCCTTGTTTTGACCTTCAAAAATTGCTCAAAAATTTATAATTATTTCAATGAAATATGTATTAATCAAATAAGAAAAAGACCATTAGAAATTGGATGAAAAAAATGAAAATACATGATCCTTTTGTGTTCTTGAACAAAAACTTAAAGTGTTATTTAAAAAAAACTTTCCTTTTAATCATTCATTTGGAATATTAAAACTTAAATTTTTATAAATCCAATTTAAGTTTCAAATTTTACATAACCTATGTAATCTTTTGATATAAAATTTGAAGTGATTTAAAAAAAAATTGTCTTAAAGTTTGATGAGTCAAAAAAATTTGGGGTGTGATGTTTTTAGTGGTACCACCATAGGATGGGTTTGCCTCCAATTCAAATTCAATTTAATTCAAATTACATGTAATGTTATTCAATATTTTCATTCAAATGGAACTTAATATCCATAAAGTCAATTTATTTATTTCATCAATTGAGATCATTTGATTGTCAATAGTAATGTGTAGTAGTGTGAAGCCCAAGATATATATATTTGATTAATTAAAACTAAATAATTACATAAAATTTAAGGTTTTTTTTCTTTTTTTTGAAAAATTATAATAATCTACCTAAATAATCTCAAGTTGTTAAAAAAGGTTTTAACACAACTTAGTTCTAATTCAATTTTTAAAAAGGCCAATTGTTTGGTCTTGCTCCAATGGTGGTTTTAACAAAACATTATATCTTTGATTTGGATACCTTAAAGGTCAACTTATAACTTGGACTTGAACTTGCTTAAATAAAAAACCTACCAATACTAATGATGGGTGAAAGTATGATTGGGTGGTACCATAAAAAATGTCACATTATCATTTTTTTTAACCACCTTGATTTTATGAATGATTTGTGCTTGTGTGGTACAATATTGAATAATTTTTTAATTTCTTACATTATGCACATCATGTGTTTTCCATTGGTTTAATTTAATCAAAATTTGGACATGTTTTGATGTTCATTAACATTTCCTATATCAAAAATTCCAAGAATGTAATAAATTTCAGGAATGAACATAAGAACCATGGAGGAATTTTAAATGACCTTGTATATAAATTTCCTTTTGGTTGTAAAATATCCCTATGACATATGACTAGGGAAAACATCTAATAACAACATTTAACTTGCAAATTTTCTTGACATAATAGGGGCAATTTTTAATTTTTTACAAATAGATCAATATCAAATGAGGTTTTAAAAAAGTAACATGCATTGAAACTTTCTTTATAAATTTTGTAAAAATGTTTTAATTGAACATTATATATTAAGTCTCATTAAACCATTTCTCATTCAAAACTTCATGTTTTTACATGTATTATTTAACCAAGTATAGGTCTAATTGCGTACAAACTTGGAATTACCCATACTGTTTAATGGAAATATAGGTGTACATTGATGCATAAATTGTGAATTATTCTCCTACACAAGTTAAAGAAGCTAGTGTAAAAAATAGGCTCTCAAAAAATCAAAAGTGAACCATCTAACCATACTTTTACTCACTTTAGTTCCAAGTTCTTCGAAAAGCAAACAAGCAAAGAAGCAATGGGTTTCATAAAAGTGTTGACAAAAGTTGGCAATATCCAAAGCTCACTCATTGATTCTTTCTTTGTTAAAAAGAAAGCCACCCAATATTGGTGTATGCAAGTTCTTGAGCACACATTAGCAACTCCTACTTGATTCTTAATAGTGTTCACTTATTGCAATAGCCTCCTAGTTCAAACATGCAAACAATCTACTAGTGGTGATACAAGGTTCAATACTTAGAATTGGATGGTTTTTTATGTAGCAAGTAATATCAAATTATAAATAAACCCTTAATTGATTTGTAGGGATTGTGATTAGAGCCTGGACATTGGGCATTTAGGACTATGGAAAAGTGCAAAATTTTATTAATTTACTTAATTTACTTTGGAAATTTTCAAAACTTTCATATCTCATTTATTGCCAAATTTGGCCTAAATCTTCTTATGAATGATGATCACCACTTTGAAGTTTTGGCTCTATCACAAAATTGAACAAAAAGAAAAAGAACTTGACACATGCATAAAGAATCTGTAAAATATTTCTAAGGTAAATAGAGGGCACCTTAATTACCACAAAAATACAATTTATGTCTCAACAAAGGACAACCCTTTACACAAAAAGATACCATCCTCTACTCTCAAATGAAAAAGAGTTGTCCATTTCTCCACTAGATGCATGATGCATTGTGTTTAGTTTGCTAAAGCTACATGCTTAGCCAGATAAACTTGCTAGACTCAATTTATTAAAAACAAAATTCCACCAAGATCTTTACATTGGGTAAGGAACTTGAACATGGCTGTTCTGGGAATTCGGGTCCTGGGTCTCGTGCTGAGCTCGTGCCTTGCATGGGACCCCTATTCATCATTTGTACAACAGCCCCATTCTTGGTCCTTATCCTACAAGTGGAAGGCCATATGTGGCACCAAGTTATTTACCAAATGATTAAGCCAGAGTTTTGGAGCAAGGGGCCAGCCTGAAAGTACAAGTTGGCCCTCACGGTTATATGTACTTGAACCCTGAACCGAGGATACCTCACTTTAACAAGGGGTGTGTCACACTGGGGCCTTTCCATTTACATTAAAAAGTATGTTAAGGCAAAAGAAGAATTATGAAAACTCAAATATTTCACCATGCAAAAATATAATCTTCAAAAAAAAATCCTCTAAAAGAAACCAAAAATCCTTCCAGATACTATAACTCTGTAACTAATCTCAAGTTTCAACACAACCCAAAATATCATCTTTCAAAAATCCTCAGATAAAAATCGACCTATTATTACCTAGTATGGGCCAAAATCCCTTAAGCTACTATACTCTATAATGAATTTAAACAAAATATCCTTTGCCTTGGTAGAGACAAGGCCAACAAAATGCACACTCAAAGGAAGAAAACAACCAGAAAACAGCCAGAAAAACAATTCTACAAAAAAAAAATGAAGTTTAAGAAGATGTGTGTGTTAGTACATTTCTCTCAGAAACAAATCCAACTCTGCAGCCAAGTAGGGTAGTAGTAGAACTAGAAGAAGAAGGCACAATTTGCTGTCATGTCAGACACACCAAATGATTGAGCTTTAGAATTTGAAGGAAGGAAGTAAGTAAGTAGTACCACCTCCCTGAAAGAAAGTACTGAGTTGCCCAGCAAAGTAGGAACACTTAATTATGAATACAGCCCACCCAAAACCAAGTTTCCCAATTTCTGGTTTTTGGAAAGGAACAAGTAAGTACTGAGGAAGGCAAGGACTCAGGAGAGGGAAAGAGGTATGGCAAAACATTCTCTCTGTACCTGCTTTTTCAATGTACTTTCTTTAGGTACCCACCACAACTCTCAAGGGTTTAGGGTTTAGGGTACATTAGGATACATAGGTCTTTAGAGGTTGTGTTTTGCTGTAGTGGTATGATTACAGAGTTTATGAGACCTTTGCAATTCTTGTTGCTAATTATTTGCATATGGTTTCCAAATAGCCAAAAGTACTAGTAAAACAAGGGGTGTGTGTGTGTCACACTGTGGCCTTGCCAGTTACATTAAAAAGTATCTTAATGCAAAAGAAAAATTATGGAAATTCCAATATTTCACCATGCAAAGATATAATCTTCAAAAAAAACCCTCTAAAGAAACCAAATTCCTTCAAGATATCATAACTCTATAAGTTTCAACACAAGCAAAAATATCATCTTTCAAAAATCCTCATATAATAATAATAGACCTATTATTTATTACCTAGGGGCCAAAATCCATTAAGCTACTGTACTCTATAATGAATCTAAGTACAATATCCTGGCCTTGGTAGGCAAGGCCAACAAAGTGTGAATGTAATGTGCTAGAACCCTGTCTATAAAATAGCTTTTAGACATTGAACTACTAGTTCACCCAAGTTAACTAACATGAATTCAGACCACCAAATCCAGCAATTTCATTGGCCATAACCAGAAAATTTGCACACCTACACACAAGCCTATTCAACACCCTCTGTAGATTAGTACACATACACTATAACAACCCTTGGTTAACAAACTGCCCATATAAAGCTATCACAAAATGACTTGGAAATCTCTCTCTCTCTTTGAATATTTCAGTAGCTTTCCTGCTAACTAAACTTCTCCCTGGGCACAGCCAACTTCACCTTTTAGTTGTGAAACTCTTGAAAACTCTATTACAACTTGCATGTGTCTTCTCTGCTGTTGGTCTCATATATGGGCCTGTGCAGGGTATGAAGACTGGTAGTGAGGACCCTACCAGACTAGTATGACTTGAGGCAATATCAGCCTTGTATCAGAACTAATCCACTAAGGACCCTCTTAGGGCCACTTTAGATGAGGGTCCAATGAAATAGAGCAATCCTATTGGCTGAGGACCCACGGCTTGTAGATGAGGGTCCAAGACCAAAAAGTGGCACGATTTTCAAGGGAGAATCAACTGGTTTAGAACTTTTAAAAATGAGCTCAAAGGAGAGCTCATGATTCGGAGAACCAAGATGCAAGCTAGGGTCTAAGGCATGGTACAACTCAAGTATTCAACTTGCTTCAAATGGGTCCAAGTTAGTTCCTAAGAATTTGGACCCTGGACCCCATCTGAAGTGGGCCTTCAACCCACTACGAGGACCAGGCTGATATGAAGGGTGAAAAAGGACCCAAGACCAGGCTGGTATGAAATTTCTTTACACACCTAATACTCGGACCAGGGCTTGTATGTTCAGAAGCCAATACCAGACCAACACACTGCAGGTCATCTTCACTTTGCTACATGTTCTTCTTGTATATTCTTTTTCAAAATTTCACCATCCTCAATGACCTAGTAGCAAATGTAGGGTTCTTTTGCTAAAAAGATGTTTTTCCAGAAAATTTGCAGTAGGAGAAAATTGGAAGAAATTATTATCTTCAGAGGGAGTGGTGGCCACTCTTTTTTGACATTCTCAAGGCTTAGCCTAATAGTTTTCATACAGAAGAAAGCTTACGTACCACCACCACCTTGCCCAATTTCTGCCATTTGATTCAAGGCAATTCTCACTAAATTATCACCCATTTGAAGTCTCCCACAACCTACTAAGTGGATGGCAGGTGCAAAGTCAAGGTCTTTTAAGTTCAAATTTGGGGGGGTCCAGAATTATAAACTCTTTCCAACAAGTTAAGTGTAAACTCAAGGTTTAGGGTTGAGGGTTAAGTGTATATGCTCAGGATGTCCAGAGAGGTGTTTGCAAGCCACAGGTACTATGTTGTAATTCTGAGGATGACATTTCTCTAAAGGTTTCCTATTATCATATTATGCAAGTTTTATACAGAATCATGGTAAAGCAAAACTAGTATTAAGCAATTGACATTGAAATTAAGTAACCCACAGCTGCAAAAAATGGGATCAAAGTATAGCCAAAGACATAGGTTTGCAAACCTCCTTCAAAACAAAATTTGAGCTTTCAGTAGGTTATCATCCACAAGCCAGGTTTCATGGATTTTGTATCAAGATTGGTTTGATCCAACTCAGCTAAAGTTTTACATAAACACAGAACTCAGCTGGAGATCATGTCGAGAGCACCACAGAGAGAGAGATTGAGAGAAATTGCTTACTTCAAAGGTCTTAAGAGATGATCATCATGCCTTTACTACATATATAGTGTCCGCCATTAGCCTCTTGCAAAGTTAGTCACATTTTCCAAGGTGTTCCAGAAAACTCCCCCCAAAGTGTTTTTTTTTTTTGGGAACAAAAATGTCAGTAGTGAGGAGCAAAAAACAAAACTGGCAATGGGGTGGCAATGGGTGGATTTCTTAGCTGGAAGCTCTTGACCAAGTCAGAAAGATTAGTGGGTTTTTTGAAGATAATAATATGGCACTAAGTATGATCTTCTGTCAAGCTGGGCTGGAACAAGAGGCAAGGCGTTGCACCACCAGTTCAAAGCTATGGCTGCGCTCCAACATACTAAGCCTTACAAACTCAGGCCCGACTCCAAAATGGCGACCACTTCGGCTAATGATTCCCCTTGCTTTCAAAAAGGCTTCACAGTCCACCTCTTTGTTGCATTGAAGCCATGCAAATGCTGTACCCAAAAGTACCAACAGGCCATGTTAGCCTCCTTTCTATAATGAGACTCCTTAGGACCAAGGTTAGCACTCAACTTCTAGAAGTATGGCATACTCACTCATCAGCACACCTCAATTCCCAGACCTCTAAAATGTTTCAAGTATGTAATCTGCTATGAAGGTTCTGAGCCAAGTTACTGCTGCTTTTGAAAGCAATGAAGTGGTCAAGATTTGATTTTATCCACATAAAAAAGGAGAAATTTGTGGTTGGCTGGCTGGTTGGTCATTTTGCAGTTTGAGTAAAGTTGCAATCTTTGTTTTAGAATTCCATAGAGTATTCAAGGAGCTCCAAATAGTTCCAGATTTTTGTTTGTTTCTTGCTAAATCATGTACATGGCAACTTTTGATGCATCATGTACTCACACACTCAAATTCTAATACATGTACTCCACCTATTCCTTCTGACCTTGCTCCTTACCATAGTAGGCATGGATGGTACCAAAATGGTTGCCCAACTTTGCTTTAGCCCCGAAGGGTCCTTCAAAAGGTTCTTTCATCACTCCACATTTTCAATACCTGGGAGCTTGCAAACTTTTGTTGTAACTTTTGTAATATACTTCTAGAAGTTTATGAACATATTTGAGAACTTTCACAAATAGATGCACAAG
>Ga0209208_10002748_pt1 | contig 25259 bp, 16 predicted proteins | sample S1TSphfallax_3_FD_187694 | JGI IMG/M metagenome (GOLD analysis project Ga0209208, IMG submission 187694) | Host-associated microbial communities from peat moss isolated from Minnesota, USA - S1T2_Fd - Sphagnum fallax MG (SPAdes) (version 2) | ecosystem: Host-associated > Plants > Peat moss >...
AGGGGTCCCCTGTATCTATTCTGGAATTCAACAAGAAAAAAAAGAAACACACATGCAACAACGTTGTGATCTATTTGGTAAAATCTGGAGCACTCAACACTAAACAAACTGCAAAATATACACGGTCGAGACTCCCCTTTCGTTCCATATAGATATAAGACTTAGATTATTTCCGACAAGTTAAAAAAATTTAATAGAATTTTTGTATTTAATTTGTTTAATTTTGTGAGTGTAGGTTGATTCACGAGCATCAACAAGGGGAGGAAATGAGCCAAATTGACTAAAGATGAGATAGTAAAGTAGAATTATTTTTTAGAATCCTGCCTATTCATAGGTTGAATGAGCAAAATTTGGCGAGCAGTAATTTATTTTAGAGTCCTGTGTATTCAGAAGAGGAATGCGCTAAATTTGGCTATAGGTCAGATAGTAATGTAATAAATCTTTAGAATCCTGCTTTGTTTTCTATGATCTCAAGGACTGTAGTAGTGTCTAAATATAGCGATTACGAAAAAATTTCCCTCAAAATATGGCGTATTCCCCTCCTCAAAAACTCATTTCTAGCCTTCGCACTGGATTTGTTTAGCCAGCGTTGCCAAATTTGAGCACAAATCAAAAGTCTGCTTTCCAGAAGAAGTTGACAATCGGTACCAGGTACTCATGGAATGGCGTAACCTTGTTTAATGTGGGCAGAAAAATGGGGACGAACAGGCATGGTGGCGTTACTTTTCCATACTGTCCATATTATACTATTGTGCCCTGACCTGGAGAATTAAATCCCCCTGGCCCTGACTGAATAAGATAAGATAGACTTAAAATGTGAGAATTTTATCGATGACTACATTGGAATCTAGATGATGATGGTAGTGTGTATTTTTTATTTCCATTGCTTAACATGTGAAAAAATTGTCAATGCCCATTACCTATAAAATCTTGTATTGGGCCAAAAATTCAAGTCCTTGAAGTAAAATTACTCAAGTCTCGAATCTTGTATTGTGACAAAAATTCAAGTGCTTGAAATAAAATTACACAAGTCTTGAATCTTCTAATGTGACAAAAATTCAAGTGCTTAAAATAAAATTACACATAAGTCATTGAATCTTGTATCGTGCCAAAATTCAAGAGCTTGAAGTAAAATTACACATAAGTCTTGACTTCAGATGCATCCCAAACAGTTTATAGCATTCATGATTATCCCCCCAGTGGCTTGCACCAGAAGCTAACAACATATGATCTCCATTGTGTGGGTGAAGAATTTAGACACTAGAAAAATTGGCTTTTTCAAATTATGCAGGTACTATGGAACTGGCATGTTCAACCCCCAGAAGAAAAAGGTAAACTCGGTAGGATGACCACCCAATCTGTTAGGTGTGGTAATGGGTTCTTCTTGGGCCTGTTGCAATGCGGAATCAGTTTTTTTCCTACTAACTAATGACTAATTCAGTTTGATATATATAAGCCAACTAAATATATGCACCTGATTGTGTACCTTATATAGGAGGTGCATAGTTTTATGGGTGGCGTTGAAAAGAAAAGTAAATAACTAAACTTGGATGGAGAAATATTTTCGCATGATCACACATCTTGAGCACCATTGGGGAACTTACTTGGCAGGTGCTTGGTCACTTGGGCCCACCCTGGTTGTGTATGTATCTGATGGGTTCTGGATGGCTTGTGCCATCTTTTATCTTGAAGGATAGCATGCACTCGTTTTTCCAAGTGTTGAAATTGTGTCCTAGACTCCTCTTTTTTTGGGATATTTTCCCAAGTGATTGATTAATATTTGGAGTTCCTGTCAAGCCACAACCACCACTGACCAATCTCAATTGAAACACTCATGTCGGGTTCACACTGGGTTCCCTGAAGTTTTTATCTCTGCGGTTGGCTCCCTGCACCTCCATGGACCTGTGACCTTTTGGTTGGTTCACGCTGTTCACAACCACACCTGGGTTTGTATTTGTCCTTTTTTGCTTTTTTTTATTCCGACACCCAAAAACGAAGAACCAAGCTTAGCATAGGATCTTTGACTAAGTGGGTAATCCTTTCAAAAAAATCACCACAAAATCTTCTTATTATCCCTACAATATATAAGATGCCTAGCTCCTCACAAATTTTGCGCTAGTTTTGCATCTGAATATATAAGTGTAGGGTAAAGCCCTAGGGTGGGGCATTCTCAAAATCAGGGGCCTAGAACAAGGCAATAGTCAAGTTCAACCTTGCATTTGAGAATGTTCCCCACGCATGGGCTTTACCTATCATGAAGCATGAGGCAAAACTTATCATGAACCAAACCATTGTAGATCGCAAGGCTTATGAATAGGAGGGTTCCTATGCCTACTTCTCAATAGTCAGAGGGTTCTTACCAATATAAGGGATAATTTCCCAGAGCACCCTTGAAGAGTAGGCATAATCTCCCTCCCAATTTCTAGGAGGGAAATTCATGAATATAAGGTGCCTTCCACATTCACTACCAATTTTCTCCAAGTGCTTTACAATAAATAGATAGATATAGCATAAAATTAATATCCCATTGTGACAGATTGAGCAATATCATCTAAGTGTTTGAGGATTATTGGGATTTCACAAAAGTGTTCAATAGGTATCCCTATTTTTTGGGGGCAGAATCAAAATATTGTGTGCTCAAAATAATAATGATTATAATAATTCGGTGAAATAATTAAGTTTCAAAATTCAAAACACTAATTATTGCTATACTTTTTACAAGAGATAAAATGAGTCATTAGCCAACCCTGTGTCACTCTGCCAACAGTTCATGCTGCTCCACAAACATGCATCTGTTCAAGTGATTGTGCGTCGGTGATTGTACAACTGAGTAGCTAGCTACACAATTTTTTTAATGAATTTTTTAATGTAGCTTAAGTGATGATCGTCCTTTATGAAGATCTAGGAAACATTGACGATCATCAGACAAAATGTAAAAATCTTTAATCAACCTTTTATATTTCTGGCTACACCCTGGACTGATTCTTCCGAATTTAACACTTTAATACACATTCAACTATCTTATGAATCCAGCAATGTGGCATGGGCAGAGGATCCCCATGGGAAAATGTGACTCTAGAAAATTGCACACCATGCATCATCCCCCCACGCCATTTGTACCAAAGTTGGCGTCGGAAGTCTGTCCGCTGAACCAATGATGGCATCGTACACTTCCTACAGAAGCTGAGAGAGAGAGTATGTGTTGAAAAATTGCCGTGAAGAACTCATACAGAAGCTCCCCCGTGGACAACATGGAAAAAACTAAAAGCCTGAGATGGTTCCGTAGTTTCTGGAGAGCACCTTGCATGGTGTAAAAAGCTGGCAAGCTTTATGAAAATGTAATAGCCTGCCTCTGTAAGCATTATATTACATTTTTGAAAGGCTCATTGTCAACTTCTTCCCGGATATCTGATGTTTATCTGTTATCAATGGGCATCCAATGAGTACATGATGGGTATCATGAGAATTTTTTTTAAAAAAGACACACATGGTTTTTACACTGTGTAAAACCATCAGGGCAAGGCGTTATGGGATTCAAGCTCACACTCAGCTCTGCTTTGTGAGGCCTTCATACCCAGGTGGTCCCTTGGACTTTACCCTAACACACATTTACAACTATTTTTTCCTAGTGTATTTGTAGGGCACCTCATATCCACGAAATTTCCATACCAAAAAAAAATGGGGCAAGCAATCTTACACCACCTCCTTAAGAGTGGGAGGGAAATCATGCCTACAAGGTTCAAGAGCCCTCCCACTCATAAAGCACCAATAGAAAAATTATAGGTTATTGGGAAGGCACATTATGAAGTGGACTTTTTCCTGGATGAAAAGGGCAAGTGTTTCATTTTTTGAACGGCCTCTCTCGTCTTTTTTCTCATGATACCAGTTGGGTAGCAAGGATTTGTATTTTAAAACTAATTTTCTACTAGTGCTTTACATCTGGGAACACCTTAAGGTAACATCCTCAGAGTCCCAAAATAAACACCCCCTCGGCTCTGCCCTGAATGTGTGTTTATTTCTCAAGGAATGGATGTAGAAACCAGTGTGGTGTGGTCTTTTGATTTTTTTTAAAACTACAAGCTTCAGGAATTTGAAAAATAAGAGACTCAAACAACTGTTGGTTTCCAGTATTTGAATTATTAGAATCAAAGAATTGCCAGTTTTGTGTAAATCAAAAACCTCAAGAAACCATGGGGTTTCATAATGGAACCAACAAAGAACTAGCAATTTTCTAGGTGGTTATTGATTCTTTCCAAAACAAATTGAAAACTACTATTGCATATAAGAACCAGATATTTGATTTTTTGATAATCACTATTTTATATGAGAACCAGGTATCTGATACTTGATGGGTGTTTATTGTAGTTTTGTAAAAACACCCACCTCACACTAATGAAAAACCGTCCCATCCTGTGCCTCGAGATCCAGAGGTGTTTAAAGACAACATTTCTTTTAACTAACAAAGTTTTGCTAGTTTGTCACCTACAAAAATAGTGTGCAACATCCATTGCATAACCCAAAAAAATAGTCATTTGATTCACTAGGCTCATATGGTTTAGCATTAGGACTTGGCTGGAATAAACCAGCAGCCACCAGTGCACCAGTTCAGGATGAGGCCTTTCAAGTCATTTTGGGGATGAACCCAAAACAAATCCTCTTCCCCTGCCCAGGGTTTTTTGAACCCTGTTCTTTACCCCATTTTTTTCCCCTCCTACCTCCGTCACTTCATTTTCACACCTCATTTCCTGCTTACTCCATCGCCATAGCTCGGGAGAGCTCCTGAGCTTGAGTAGCTTAGAAGTTCGAAGAGATGCAACACAAAAGGTTTCAGGAAGGTGGAGAGCTCAACATTGAAGGAACATGGAGAGGAGAAGGCAAGAAGAGCGCTTCATCCCAAACGCAAAAGTGAAAAGAAAGGTAAGTTTCATCCTTTCTTTGCATTTTTTTTTCTCTATGTGTTTTTTCTTTTCTTTTCTTTGCTTTAGAAGAAGAAGACGACGACTTAATGGTTGTCGTCTTTTTCTTTCGTTTTTTTTTTTGTTTGTAACTTTTTTTTTTCTTCCATATTTTTGTTACGGACAAGGCAACGACAACAAGCTTGCTACTATCGTTTAATTTTTTCTTCTTTCTACTTAAACATGACGACAACAAGCTTGTTGTTGTCATATTTTTTTTCTTCTATTGTTGGTACTCTGAATAAGGCAATGATAGTAAGCTTGCTACCATCACCCAATTTTTTCTTATTTCTACTTGAAGCGAAAATGGGCAACAATAGTAAGCTTGCTCCCATCACATTTATTTTCTTTTGTTGTTGTTGCTATGAAGAAGGCGACAACTCCAAGCTTATTGCCGTAGCCCATTTTTTTCTTCTTTCTACTTGAAGCGAAAATGGGCATTGACAACAAGCTTGCTACCATCACATTTTTTTCTTTTATTATTTTTGCTACAAACAAGGTGACGACAACAAGCTTGTTGTCATTGCCCATTTTTTATTCTTGTTGCTTGAAGAAAAGAAAGCGATGGCAGCAAGCTTGTTGCCGTCACCTTTTTTTTCTTTTGTTCATGTTGCTACAAAGAAAGCAATGGCAACTATTGTTGCCTTCTTCAAGTGATTTATTGCAAAAAAGGCGACAATAACAAGCCTTCCCCTTCTTTTCTTTTAGCCTGCTTTTTATTCCTTTTTCTTCTTATTTGGTCTTTTTACTATAAAAAATTGTTAATTGTTCATCAAAATTGACAATTAATAATGATTTGGTGGGTTTTTTAAATGTTTAAGGTTATAATGGCTAAAGGAAGGACACTGAAAATAGTTGGAGGTGATTTGGAAACTGAGAAGCAAAATGTTGCTTCATCAGAACTGACAATTGGGGGTTACAATGCCACATCATATGAAAGGGATTGGAAATGGAAGACAAGATCTTTATCATCTCTTACTTGAAACATGGAAAAGTTTGTATGAACAATGATCAAATAAATTATATTGTCTATTCAGTGAGAAACGCCTAACATTCGCAAAGCGATTTTCATCCCATTCTATTTTACTAAAAATTGAACAGTTTTTTCAACATATATATTGGGGTGTTTATTATTGTGAATCAAAACTTCATTTTTTTTCACATTGTGTTGTTGTAAATAAGCAAGGAACTAAACATTGGTGGCATTTCTCAATCTACTATGACTAGGTTGATGAAAAGACACCATTGAGATGTCGATGTGCAAAAGTGAGGGTTGGTCTGTGCCAAATGCATTGTTTGTGAATCCTTCAAGGACTTGATATAGAAAGTGAGAAGGAATAACAATGAAGTTATTGACTATGAGGGGAAGCTAAGAAAGCATATCTTGCATGAAGAATCTTGTAAAAATTTATACCACACTTGGAGGACAAAGTTAGTGCGATCGAAAGATGAATTCTTATACATTATCCATGACAAAATGGATCATGCAAAAACTAAATTTACAAGGTTGTAAGTTTGCAACAAAATGATATTTGAACTTGGACAATTACTCATTACTCTCATTGGTATGATTGCACATGGACACGGAAATAAAAGATATGCAAAATATTGGAATTAGTTGTGGCTAAATGATCCCAATTTCACAATTGGGTCGTTGCTATGGCTTTTGCAATTGTTGGATGTAGTTCCAATTTCAAAATTGAAATTATTGTTTGAGTACCCACCATAGAACTCATTTTTCGCACTTGTGTTGCAAGGGAAATCGCATTGTGTATGCAAATTACGAACCCTAGATTTAATTATTGATTTGAAGCCTTTGCCCAAAAATGTGTTGCTTCAAATGGATAATTGTATGAGGGACAACAAGAATGGACATGTGTTAGCATCTCCATTGTTATTAACGATGAAGGATAAGTTTGAGGAAGTTAAATTGTGTTTCCTTGTAGTTGGCCATACACATGAAGATATCGATGGATGTTTTGGATATTTGTCAAAAAAGTTGGAGGAAAATAATTACATTTTAGTAGATGTGATAAAGGCTTTTATGATCTCAAAAGATAGACCATTCATTCCTCAATTGACTCAAGAGATTCCCAAATTTTAAATCTTAGGTCCTAGGTTGTTTTGAAGGACAACCTTGAAACTCTAGTAGGGGATATCGATATGCATGTATGTAGATTTTTTGTTGATTCTTTAGGGTGGCCTATGCAGTACAAAGTTTCCCCCCACATATCATGTTTAGAGTCTGATAAATGCACCACCAATAAAATTATGGAAAGTTAATCCAGATGGGCCTCCGAAATTGCTTATGGGAATCCCAAGCCATGTTCCATGCGACATAATTTGGGGCAATGATGTGTAAAGGTCAGTGGAGAGAAAAGTTCATAAGTGCTTATTTTTCCAAATAGTTAGATTTCTCAAAGGTTGGGATTGCACAAAGTTCGACATATGAAATGAAGATGAAGCCATCTATGGATTACTAGGAGCATATTTTGTTACATTTGTTAAGACTATTACACCCTCAAACTGCAACTCTTTTGGAAGGCTTTTGAACTTCAAACAATTGGAGGTCCAACTACACCAAGGCTTCATTGTCAACTATTATGGATGGTGCTAACACAAAAGATCCAATTCAAGTTCCTTATTGTGGGCCAAAAACATGAAGCCTTTACTGCATACACCCCATTTAAAGATCTTAATGTTGGAAATTTTGTGCTTGTGAGACCACACGAACTTAATCTTGTTGCTCTCTAGATGGGAAAAACAAAGGGTGATATTGTTAAGGACCAGGAAAGTGAATACTTCAAGATGGTGAAGGTTCAATGGTGGGTTCCTATGAAGAAAGGATCAAAATTGGATGAATGACATTTGTATGAGGAATGTTGTAATGGCAAGTGGAAATGTAATTTAGCAAATCTAAAACAATGGCTTGACATTTTAGCTATTTTTTCTTATTTTTTGTCTCAGAAAAATACAACAAGCAAGAGTCAAATTAGTATTCTACCTATGTATGTTGCTAGACCTAAGGTTAAGATTCTACTAATGCTTTAAATAATTTGTGAAGACTATAGGTGACATCGTGACATTATATATTTGCAATTTGTTGGTGTCTTTTGTATGCATTGTAATGATTTGATTGTCAATTTTGTTTAGTTTTAAATTTCTGTGTAATATAATTTCATAATTTATTTTTTGGAGAATGTTATTCTTTACATTCTTGAAGACCAATGATTAACAATCTAAATTGTTCCACCTTAACCTTAATCTATGGTGGCTACTAGGTGTCACCTTCCCTTTTACATGGTATGTAAAGCCCCAAAACTAATGGATTTGTTATAACATGAATAATAACTTTGCATGCATAGTTGTTGTTGCCATTGGTGAATTGATATATTCTTCCTTATTTATATTTCAAAAAATTGAATGTTTATTTTTCTTTAATTGGAATATTTACTTGTGACTTTTTAATTTGATAATGTATTGTGTTTCACTTAATAACCACTAGGTGAAATACTACTTTATTTATATATGGAATTTCAAATGTAATCAATTGGCATGGTTTTTGTCATTGATGTATTAGATTCAAAAGATTGAGTTCATTTTTCTCGCTAAGAATGGGAGTTGTGTCGTTTGGTTCTTATAACTAATAATTTACCATGTTTAACTTGGTGCCCACCAGGTGATATTTTATTTTAAATTTTTTTATGTTGTATACATATTTAATAAATATTAGTACATTGATGTAGTTATGGCATTGTTGGATTGGCATTGTTCTCCTTGATTGAAATTCAAAGGGTTAAATCTCTTTATGTCATTGATGGGAACGTTAACATTTAGCTTTTCATTAGTCATGATATTCATAAGGTGGTCTTAAAAGGTCCAAGCACAATAGGGGTACCTAAAAGGACCGTCTCATTTTATATTTACTTGACACCTCACTTAAACATGTTGAAACTTAAGAACACATCTATGTTGAAAGTTTGATTTTATTCATAGATATAAAGTTACAATTCTATGCATGAAATGTCAAATTTGAACAAGTTTAAAGATTCTTACCAAGCCCTTAAAAAAAATCCAAGATTTTGTTGCTTGGAAAAAAAATTCAAGGACTCATAAAGAATGTTTAACCAACTTTTTTTGGCACAAGATTTCTACCACAAACACCTTATGTGTTAATGAGTATAAAATGTATGAATGTGACAAGAATAAATGCCCTATTGCAATGTAAAAAGTTTCAAAAAATCAAATTTCTATGAATTTTGGGTCATTGATGGAACATGGCTCACATTTGATAAATTTTATTAATCTCACTTTCATAAGTGAAAAAAATAGATACTTTAGAAGCCTACATAAAATTTGAAAAAAAATTATTTCATTTGACATGATAAAAAAAGGGTGAAATGTAAGACAAATAATAGGAAAAATGGAAAATAAAAAAGGTGAATTGGGGAGTCCTAAGAGGGAGTGCTTATGTTTCAAAGGGGGTACCTTGATCATGTTTTGACCTTAGATTTCATATATGTTTTTTTAACAATGTGGATGGGTGTTTTTTCTTGGAATTATTGGTTACAAAATCATTTTCACTTGAAAATAATGTAACTCAAAAATATTGGAATATGATATTCATGTAAAAAATGATCATTAATTTGTTGAGCTTGATGGCCACAAAGTGAAGTTTATTTTATCCACCAAGTTGCATAAAGTTCTAACTTCAAATTATATTATTAAATTAATTAAATATGTGTTTAGGCCATTAAAGCTAGGTTAGGTAGCCTAGTTGAGACTACCTAGGCTAAGAGACCAAGGTTTGTTTTAACTTAGGCCACTTAACCTAAGTTAGATAATTAGGCTAACTAGGTTTGGCTAGGTTGACTTTTGGCTAAACTAGCTACCTAAGCTACCTAAACTAAGATAGGTTCACTTTTGTTCGTGTGTGATGAATCATAATTGAACATGTGTTTATAGATGCTTGACACATGCCATTCATTTATCAAGGCATCTTTTGTAACTTTTAGTTGAATAAATGATTAGGCTGACATGGCATGCACTTTACATGTCATACCAAGGTCAATGATGACACTGAATTTCATTATTATAATAAAATAAAAAAACGTAGTTGATAATATGACTAGGCTTTGCAACTATATGTTTGTTGTGATTAAATGAGAAAAAAGACATAGGTTTAGCAACTCAATAATCACTAGTTGCAAATGTCCTTTTAAACGAATACATAGTTATAAAAGCTAATTGCAAAACCCAAAATGTGTTGTACAATAAACTAATGAAATATATAACTTTCAAATATGGCAAGAACAACATGCCATATTGTAATGTACATGGGTTCCAAAAAGTGAAAATTTAAAAAATTTTAGCCATTGATAAAACATGGCCCACATGGAATAAATTTTTAATTCTTCTTAATTCCACAAACCAAAAGAAGAAATATTCTAGAAAATTATATAAAATTTGGAAGAAATGTATTTCATTTGTCATGAAAGGAAAAGGTGAAATCTAGGAGAGATATTAGATTTTGTGAAGGAAAATAGAAGTTTGCAAAGTCCTAGGAATCCTTTCTATGTTTCAAATGGGATACCCCAATCATGACCATTAGTTTAAAGGTTTTTCTTTTAATCATTAAGTGAAAAATATTGAATCTACAACAATTTTATGATTGGATTTGTCATTATTTTAAAACATATGTTCATTTTGGGGGGGTTGGTTGTGGGGGGGGGGTTCGCGGCACTACCAAGGTAATCAAATTGTGTGCCTTACATTGCTTACACCCATACGTATGTTACAAATTTGAGTCCAATTGCACTAAATGAAAGTCCAAACGACAACCTTCAAATAATTGAGAAGTGAATAAGGTGAAAGTTATCAATGTTTCACCTAAGTCTTTGGTTTTGATATTCATGCATGATTATTCCTAAATAGAAAAATATAAAGCCAAATGTGAAAACATATAATGTATGTATTATTTGTTATACAAAAGGCTATGAGTACCTTTTTTCATGGTTAAAAAGTGAAAATTTCTAGCTTGATGTGCTATTTCATGAAAGAAAAGGTTTTGATATAGTGAGAGATGAACCTAATGTGACATAGTTTAATCAAATAATTGTTGAAAATCTAAAACTAGATAATTTTGGTGTCAAAGAATTTCCAATAAGAGAAAATAAAGCATAAGGAACCAAGTGGTCCAAGGCTTGTGTGTTTTCCAAAGATTAGACCTTATCACATTTAAGTGTGGCCTCGTTTTGGTTGGGCCTCAAAGGAGGACAATAATGTGAATTTCAAAAGTTTAATCCACATGTGTTATCCACGAACTTTCAAAGTGCATGCTTAATTGAGTGTGTTTATAAAATAGTTATTTTTTATAGATGACAAATCTCTATAAGCATTTAAACACAAAGTAAACATTTGAAGGTTGTATTTTTCTTTTACCATTATTTGAAAAAAACTATGACATAGAAACAATTTTATGAGCTAAACAAACCATGATTGCTACAGTATTTAAAACTAATATGTTACATATACATTTATCAATACATGTATGTAAATATGTTGATCAATTGATTTTATTTTTATTGTATTTAATGCATCCATGCTCTTCACTTCTAAAAAGGAAAAACTAAATAATTTAACAAACCTATTAGAAATTTGTGAATTTGATGACCAAAAACACATCACTTGAATGCACCTATTTGTGTAATAAACAAGAACTTCACCAATTTAAAATCCATATTCACTACCATTTGACTAAACTATTTAATGTTACGAAAATATCTATCTAGTTTGGTTTTAAGAAAACACATATTTTAATGGATGAAAAGATGTTTAATGAAAAAATGAATACAAAGGACTTTGGTATAAAAAATTGCACCCACAATGTACATGTCACTTTTAATGTCCCTTTGACTCACTACATGTTACAAGTTTTCATACAGATGTGGTTTGGTTACTTTTGGCATTGGTATTTTTAAGATTCACTTGGTAAACCATAATAAAATGCATACATTTAAGCTTGATCCAATTTGGTAAATGGTTCCAAACGAGATTTACCAAGCTAACATGTTTGCTTAAGATTAAGGATTATTGGCCTTTTGAGGTCCTTTCGCCAAGAAACATATTTTTCATAAAAAATAATTTTTGAATGAATTTTTTTACAATTTTTTTTTTGTGCTATCTACAATTGGCTTAATATTTCACATGTTTTGTGTTAAATATTTTTGAATAAACATGAATTCTCAAAAATGCATGTATTTTGTCAACTTTTGCATTTCATCTTAAAACATGATCACAATTTCAAGTCAGACCTAAAGTTTTTGACATTTTAAGCTTTAGTTTTTTATATTATAAACCATAACTTTTTAAAGAACACCATACACATTGCATTGCATTTACATGTTGTAACAGACTCATGAACCTTAAATAAACACTGAATTTCGAAAAGAAAGATTTTTTTGTTTTTTAAATCAATTTTTTAAAAATGTGTATAATAATCCTCCAAGTACTACAAATTTTTGAAAATTAAAGAATTTCTAATAGGAAAATTAAAGGGCCTTTTATGAAAGTAGTGTTGTGAAAACAAACAATTGAAGATCCTTTGCTCAAACCAAAATTCAAAAATGGAATGTGTAATGATTCAATGTAGACTTCATACTATCTATACTAGTGATAAGCATAACTTGCCATGATTAACATGCCATTAAAATGGCATCACATAGATATATGTAAAAACAATTGTACAAAATTGAACTTTTTTATGACATAAATTTTTGCTCATTTGACCTCATTCCAACCCAAATTCAACTTCCACAACTTCTCCTAGGTATATATAAAGGAACAATACTAAGCAAGCAACAACATGCAATCACTTAAATAGTCTTTTAGACTTCTTCTATTTTAGTTAATGTCATGTTCCATTAATTGGCAGCTTGTCAATTTGTGATAGATAGGTTAATTATTGGGAAATATAAATATAACACATACATTTCAAAACATTACAAAAATGTAATATTTAATGGTGTATAATGACATACATTCAAAAAAAGTTCAAAACATAATATGTAACGGTGCACGATAAAAGGATGATATTAGGACTTGAAGGATCAATTATAAGACAATACAACTAGAAAATTGATCTAATTGAACCAGGCCTGCTGTAGTCAAGAATCTCTCATCTCATTGAATATTTTAAAAACATCTTTTGTACCTATACATGACAACAAGGCACTAAGACATCTTCAAAACGTAGATGAAACGTTCATGGCGCATGTGCCTGCACAAAATTGTCATACCACATATGTTACAAAATTGTAGTTGGAAAACATGACATTTACATAAGATAAAATATGAACTCATAATGAGAAATGGACCAATGTGAATCATGAATTACACAGATAGTTAGGTCATGTGCGTTGAATTATGTAAAAAAATTCAACCAAACTTTATCCTATATATGGTCCAATGTTTCAACTCTAACTGGGAAAAAATTTATGCATACAAAATTTCACATTTATGATTTTTTTTTTAAAAATTCCAAGTAGAGAGTGTTTGAGTTCTTACATCGAGAGCCATGTAGTTGTTGGTGGTAGCATTTTCCAGGTGCTTGCAGGAGAAATACAAGACATATTGCAAAACTAACGAGTACAGAGTAACAATGAGGTATACGAGGTACAAACAAATATAACCCAAAGCCTTGGTCCAATGTAAGGGATCAAGTCGGGAAACAAAGAATCCAACTGCAAGCACTATGGAAGTAATGAGGAATTGGACCACAAAAATGCCTAAAACCCTGCACTTATTTTGGGTGACTAGTATGAAGCTTTGTTTAAGTGCAGGTCGACCATAAAATCCAAGCTCTAATGTTGAAATTATATTGGAAAAACTAAAAAGAATTGAGAAAATAAGAAAAACGCCTATAAGTAGGGTGTAATCGAAATGCATAATGTAGATCATGTAGGAAGGAAAAAAGTGAACACAAAGAATGTAATCTGCCACAAATAGGAGGTCAATACAAAGAATCAACAGAAAAACCCAGAGACATGTGACGAAGATCCGGAAAACAGCTCCTGGAAGCCGCTTGGAAATCTCTTCCGCAGGTTTAGCTTCTGGATTGTCATTGCCCTTGTAGACAAAATCAACACAATATGCAATCGATGCGATTTGAAGCCAAGCAATTAGTACTTCCGAGAGTACTGTTACCAATGTTAGAGCTATATTTAAAGGGTTTGCATTTGTAACCAGCTGCATCAATCAGCAACCACACAGGCAAATGACATAGGTATTCATCAGTATTGGGGCAGGTACCCGATTTGGCAGGTCAGGACTCAGAACCACCAGTCCCAGTTAGTAAGAACCTAAACTGGAATCGGGTCTGATTTTGAAACTGGAATCAAGACTGGAACAGAAGTTTCTTTTCAGAAGCGGAAGTAGAGGGTCTTCATAAAAATAAAGAACCACCCAACAACACTGACGTTAATCTGTCCTTGATCCAAAAAACAAGTACAATTCTTACAGAGAAAGAAGAGGGTTAACCTTCGTGTTATGGAGCTCCTGTGCAACCAAAGATTGCTTTAGACATATTTGCCAACAACCAAATATGAAGAGATATAAGAGGAACGATTGTTACCTGCTGGATGGCTGTTACAGTGAAACTCGTCTGCATGAGTGAACGAGCATGGATGGCAGGGCTGATATCGAGTGTGTAAGGAAACTTGGAACCCCAGGATATGGCACCATAAATCAATACTGGCCGAGTAAATGCGAGAGCAAACGGTAGCAGCAGCCTCACATGGTTTTGGATCACTCTTGCAGCCTCTTTCAAAATTCCCCAAACTGTGAGAGTTCCCAAGCTGTCTGGGTAGCCGGACCCCTCTGTGGGCATGACCAGATTCTGGTGCCCTTCCATTACAACCTTGAGCAGCCTATCGAACTGCCTACTTAGAGCAACACAGCAAGAGCAAGGGTAGATGATAACGTACTCCTTTGAGATGTGTATCCGGCTGGTGAGAAGCTCAAAGCTAACAACTAATTTTAACAAGCTGCAATCAAACAAGCAGAAGTAGTACGTAAATTTATCAGACAGAGCTTTGGGGTCGCTTTAGATTCTGGAAAAGGATTCGAACTCAGGAACAAACACTTGCTAGCTATGAATATATTTGATGTCTCGCAATCAAAAACTTGAGATAAAATAAGAATTTGTATAATTGTCTACTCAGAGAACCTTCTTCTGGAGTATTAGATGTTTACTGACATCGCACTCAAGGTCCGCAATTTTCGTCATAGACTTCTGGTGAGCAAGTTTCCATTGAAGAAAAATGATGCTTGCTGTGGTAGCCTAGCAGGTTCCACATTTTGTTGCCAAATTATTAAATACATTTTCTCCTAAGCAGTGAATTTATTTTTCCCAATTATCTGATGTTGCATTATTGGCTAGCATCCCAAGCTATCTAGTGAGCATTAAAATGGTGTCACTTTTAGAAAACCTGTCTAAATAGTTCTGAAAGTAGTTTTAAAAATTCTACCAACCTAAAGCCAGAGTCCAAATGTGGCCAAAAAATTTGAATTTTTTTTTGAAATTTGACATTTTCTTTCAAGAAAAAATGGGAATATTATGACAGAATACTCTCTTTTTAAATTACATTTTTCTGGGTTGTGTCAAATTTTCTCACAAAAAAAACACTACTCCTAAGATTCTGGCATAACCATTAAAGTAATTATTAAGGTGCAGTTTTTGCTTGTTACATACACCTTACTAATTCTCAAAAGTCCTGAAATCTTTTTCTCATAATTATTTAGTGCAGAACCTGCCAGGTCACTTACAGTGGGCTATATGGTGGGGACTTTCCATACTCTCCACATTATTGATGTTTACCCTCCAGTGGCTTCAAAGAGAAGGTAACATTTTGCCTTCATAAAGTGACCAGTCGATGAAAGTGAGGGTAAAAGGCTCTTCAGAGTGGCAGCATTTTCGGCAATGTCCAATATCCCCCACCCTTGGACATTACCCGTGTTAAAGCATGAGACAAATATTATCATGAAGCTAAACAATAAGAAAATCACAAGGCCTAAGAGGAGCAGGTTCTTAGTTCGTAAACCTCCTCTCTCAAAAATTAAGAGGGTTCTTACACCTACTATTTAAAAGTGGGAGCAATGTTTTTTTAAGGAATTTTTTGTTTGTAGCCAAAGTGGTGATCATCTGGTAAAAGATAATTGACAATCATCATTAGGAAGATTTAGCAAAATATGGCTATGAACCAAACATAAAATACAAATCTTTAATCATTCTTTTATATTTTGGCAAACACACATTAACCCAAATATAGAAATCTGGAAATTTCTACAATTTCTTTTCCTTCAATCCTGGAAATCAATTTTTTTTTTAATCACTTGATTTTTGAATTTTGAAATTCTCTTTATGAATAGATTTTACCTATAATTAATAAGGCTAAGTAGGAGAGATCTTACACTATTTAGACCGAAAACCTTAAACTCAAAACCCTAAATCCTAAATGTTATTAATCAATTCTAATGCTTAAATTGTAAACTCTAGACTCAAATGCCTAAACCCTAGACTCAAAACCCCAAACCTTACATGCTACTAATGAATTCTAATGCTTAAATTGTAAACCTTAGACTCAAATGTTTAAACCTTAGACTCAAAACCCTAAACCTTAAATACTTTTAATCAATTATAATGCTTAAATTGTAAACCCTAGACTCAAATCCATAAACCTTATATTCAAAACCCTAAACCGTAGATTCAAATCCCTAAACCCTATACTTAAAATCCTATATTTTATACTTAAAAAATCTAAACCTTACACACAAATCCCTTAACCTTATACTCAAAAAACTTAAACCGTAGATTCAAAATCCCAAACCCTATACTCAAAACCCTAAACCTTGGACTTAAATCTTTAAACCATATACTTTAAAGCTTCAACCTTAGACTCAAATCTTTAAACCATATACTCTAAAACCTAAACCCTATACTCAAAACCCTAAACCATGGACTTAAATCCTTAAACCATATACTTTAAAGCTTCAACCTTAGACTCAAATCTTTAAACCATATACTTTAAAACCTAAACCCTAGACTCAAAAACCAAAATGTTATTAATCAATTCAACTACTCAAATTTTAAACCTAGTAATCAAAACCCTACATTCTAAACTCAAAAACCTAAACCCTAAACTCGAAACTCTAAACCCTAAACTCAAAACCCTAAACCCTAAACTCAAAACCCTAAACCCTAAACTCAAAACCCTAAATTGTGATCTTAAATAATTACCCTAGGCTCAATCCATTACCCTCAACAATAAACTTTTCATATAATTTAATGGGTCTATGAATTTATTAAAGTTTCCAAAAATATTTTGTTGTGGTTTCATGGCTTGTTAAACTTCTCATCATGATTATTTTTTTTACTTTCATCTAATTGTTTTAATTACATGTAAATTATGATTCTTTCTTTTCTTTTAATTATAGACCAAACTAAACCACACCTAGAAACTAAAAAGCTGAGTATCACCATAATCATAATAATCAATATCCTAAGCCCTAAAACCTATGCATCAAAACCTTGAACCATATACTTCAAAATGTTAAACCATATATTCAACACCCTAAATAAAACCTTAACCCTATATATCAAAGCCTTGAACGCTATACATCAAAACATTAAACCCTAATCCCTACGCATGAAATCCCTAAACCCTATACACCAAAACATTAAACTTCATTAAACAAGTAAATAATATTTCTAAATTCAATATACCAAGGCCTACTTGATGGCCACATTCCATTTATGTTGCAAGTTAATTTTCTGATCTACTTTACCATAAAATGGTGTGTTGTCATAATAAGGTTTGGACATACATTACTTGTCAAATTTGGTGATTTATATTTCATTTGTCTTTTTAACAATAAACCAATAGTTGTTTCATCTTGTGGAAGATAAGGTAAAATTGATTGGATGAAATTTACATTTGGTGAAACACTCATAATACTTCCTATATACTATATTTACCATAACCTTCAATTGCCAAATTGGAGCAAAGGCCAAACAAGGTGATACCATTTACTCTTCTCATTCATTAAGTTTTTTTACATAGTTTATGGGGTTATTCAATTTGATGTTTGTTGGGACTAAAAGCTTTGGAGTATTATTTTTTTGGAAAATGAATAACAACTTTTACACAATTATACATTTTTGCCATCATCTATTATAATATTTTGATATGAACAATGAAATTATTCAGAATGTAACCTATGATACTTATGATGATTTTCAACATGTCAACTTCATATTTTCATAAAATTTCATTTCAATATTATTGAATGACAACATTGACCTTATGATAAGGTCATTCCTTTCATTTGCAATGACTAGTTAACTTCAATGTATGAAGTAACTTCCTTGTTGAAGTTCATGTTCCCAACCTAATCATAATATCTAATGAATATTCAAAATGAACAAAATATTCTAGGAGATTCATGTTTTCTATTTGTACATATAAGAGCAATCATAGTATCCATTCTGGTATTCCCCCAAGAATCAAATCATGTTCAATTACTTTATTAACAATTTGAACTACATTTGTAAGGAAAAATATTAAAAGTAACCAAACAACTTTAGCCATTGATGTTGGCAAGAAAGATACCTAGTGGTCGCTAGGTGAGTTTGCCCATGAATATTGGCAGGAGAAACATTTGGCGGCTGCCAAGTGATTCTTTACAAGAATCATGTCCCAAGAAAACACTTAGTGGCTACCAAGCAATTCTTGCAATAGTTATTGGTTGGGAGTCTTGTAAAAATTATTGGCAAAGAAAATGCTTGGTGATCGCCTTGCATTTTTCTTGCCAATAACTTTGGGATGAATCGCCTGGTGGTTGCCAAGTGATTCCGACCTGAAATAATGGGTAGAAAGCACTTAGAGGCCATTAAGCATTTTTCATAGCTAATAATTATGGATGAATCACCTGGTGGTTGGTAAGCGATTCTTTCCAAGTTTATTGGCTATAAAGCGCGTAGCAGCCACTAGGCAATTTGAAGTTAAAAATTTGGCAATGAATTGCCTAGCAATCGCTAAGACTTTTACTTGCCAATATTTTTGGCAAAAATTGCATAGTGGTTGCTAGGCAAATTGGGCCAAAACATTTGTTGCAAATTGTTTAATGGTTGCTAGGTGATCCTTGTTAGGAATATTGGTTATGAAATGCCTAATGGTCATGATGCACTCATGACTACGAATATTGGTTGGAAAACGCTTAGTGATCACTACACAATTCTTGCTAAGAATATTGGCTACAACATGTTTGTTGGCTATTAGGCCCTTGCTGCCATGAATATTGGTTGCAAAAATCCTAACAGTCGATAGGTGATTATCCTTAGGAATATTGACTGCAAATTGCTTCATGAATGCCTAATGACTCTCACTAAAAATATTGGTTGGGAAACAAATTTTGAAATAAATGGATTTGAAGGTCAAAATCTTAATGGTTTCCATGTGCCAAAATTGAAAGGTTGCCAGAAAAATCCTATTCAAAAAAATTCTTTCATATCATTAATATTTCCTTGTGTTTGTTTTTGACTTGGCAAGATATGGCTAAAGGATTCATATTTTGTAGCTTTATCAACATTTGGGTTTCTTGCAAAAATGAATGTGTGAAAATTTGTATGGGAACATGCAAAGATGCATCACTTGTTTTGATACATGGTCCATGTGGATTGGAGAATTGTTTGGTGGTTTAAATTGAACCGTGCATGAGGCCTTTAAGGAATTAAAATTATTTTGCCCCATTCCAACAACGAAATATTGCGGGTTAGAGCTTAAAATGGAGGTTTTTTGACCTTTGAAGGATGTGTTTTTGAATGATGAATTAGATGTCACGACATTTGATTAAGGTGATCTAACAATGCATGCAATTAATAATTTTGTGAAAAAGTGAGTTTCATGAAAGGACAATTCATTGTTCAAAAGCTTATGGCTTAAGAACATTTTGAGAATATGGGTAATGTAATTCAGGACTTGTGTAATGAAAAATTACATGGAGAAGGGAATTATACATGAGATGACAGTGTGCAAGGCTCTGGTTCTAATTCCAGGAATGAGGAAGGAATTGAGGATGATATTGGAAAGTGTGATGAGGAGGCTCAAGTAGAGGAAAATTTTGAACTAGACGAAAAGGAAATTAACAAGCTAATGGGTGTTAGCATGACAATGCAAAATATGGTGATGGTTTAAAAAGAAAAAATTCCAATGTTGTCGAAAGACAAAGGTTTGAATGGCAAGGAGCTGAATGCGATCTTGTAGACAATATTAAGGTCTTCATTACAAAAGGTAAGGTAGTTACATGTGACTTTTAGGAAGCAATTCTTGATGATCAACTTTGTGAGGACCATGTTGGGCTTTGTATTTTGTATTGCCCTACGATTGTGTCCGCAATAGTGATGATTTTGAAATGGCCATTAGGTCAAACGATTCTGGATGGGTACCTTTAAAAGAACATTTCATTATATTCAATGAAACCCATATACCAAATGATGAGGATGTGGGAGTAATTGGTGTGAAGAAAAAATATTATTTTCATGAGAGGAAATAGAGATGTGTTGATTTTAAAGGATTTATTTTTAGAGTTGAAAAGGTGTTGTTAATGAAATTTGTGTGTAGTGTGAATGCATCAATTTGTTGTGCGATGAGTTGTTGTTAGAACTTTCTTTGTGCAAAAACCTTGTTGAGACAAGAGTTTTAGATTTTGTCCTTTGAAAACCACAAAACATATGGTTTAGATATTCTAAGAAGGTTAGATATATAAGGAGGCAGAGGATGGCAAAAAATTATCATTATTCAAGGTGTAGATGTTTGTGAAACTGCTTAATACTAGATCGTTGGTCTTTTGGGGTTAACATACATGTTTTACAAATCAGATAACAAATGAGGTTGTTGGTTTCTATTGCATGAGAACAAATGTACACATAATTTGCAAATTTCAACCAAGCAAGTGGAGTCAAATGTTCAATCATTAATTGACTTGTCTATGGATACAATGCCACATAAAATGAAAGGGATTGGAAATGGAAGACAAGATCTTTGTCATCTTTTGCTTGAAACATGGAGGAGTCTATAGGAGCGTATTGATCAAGTAAATTATATTATCTATTTAGTGAAAAACGTTTGGCACCCACCAAGCGATGTTCATCCCATTCTATTTTACTAAACATTGAAATGGTTTTTTCAATGTATCTATTGGTGACGCACTCCCAAGCTCCTTGATAGACTCAAAAGTGAGTTTGAAATGAAGACAATAGAAAAGTAAGGAGTTGGGGCACGTTCCCTGGTTCATAGCACTTTGGGGGTAAAGGGGCATGCTGGAGCTCCGGGATGGGACTAAAAAGAATGACAAGCACTTAATCACTCACACAAACCTACACAAAATTAAATAACAAGTTGGTTAGTGCATAGTTGGAGCACTTTTGGTGCTAGGATGAGCCATGGGCAACCTCGGACTCATAAGACTCACCATGGCCCGGACTTGGGGGAAGCCACCACCTTCCCCCTTATAGTATACTTTGTACCTCTCCACAAGGCCCACATCCAAATGGCATTTTGTCCCGGGACTCCCATTTGGGAGTCCCGAAATTCCCAAAGTTGGGACTCTTATGACTTTGGGGCCCCATAACTTTGCGTGTAAACCTCCGATTGAGATGAAGTTTAAAGCAAATTTGTATCCTTCGTCAAGAGCTTTTCAATGGTATGTCACATGCCATCTGCACATGAGGAAATCGGGGCGATTCCCGACGTTTAGTGATCGGGAGTCAAACTGCCAATTTGACTGCTAGCCTTTCTTTTGGCCATAACTTGTGTTTCAAATGTCCAAATGGGTTGTGCGAGCCCATTTTATACATCTAAATTTCAATATCTTTCCAATTATATAAGGAACTCTTCAATCCAATGGATTTTGGCCCCTGCAACTACTCCCTAAAGATTCAAGAGTCCATCGGGACTCCAACTCCCAAAGTGGGAGCTCACTTGGGAGTGTGAGGGTTCATTCCCTCACACTTTCTTGCACTCCTTGGAGCAAAAATGTGACTCATGGGCTTCCCTCTTGGCCCGTGCCTTCGCAAGCCCTTGCTTTGGTTGCGAGCCCGAGGTTAGGGTTGCGACAATTGGGGCGTTTATTACCCTAAACTTCATCTATTTTCATATTGCGTTGTTGTAAATAAACAAGGAATTAAACATTGGTGGTATTTTTCAATCTACCATGAGTAGGTTGATGAAAAAACACCATTGAAATGTTGATGTGCAAAAATGAATTTCAATCTGTGCCAAATGCATTATTTGTGAATCCTTTAAAGATTTGATATCGAAAGTGGGAAAGAATAACAATGAAGTTATTGAGTATGAGGGAAAGCCAAAAAAACATATCCTACACTACAAGTCTTGTAGAAATTTATACCACATTTGGAGGACATAGTTAGTGTAATCAAAAAATGAATTCTTATACACTATCCATGACAAAATGGATCACCCAAAAATTACATTTACAAGGTTGTAAATTTGCAACAAATTGATATTTGAACTTGGACAATTGCTTGTTACTCTCATTGGTATGATTGCGCATGGACACAAAAATCAAAGATATGCACAATATTCAAATTAGTTGTGGCCAAATGATCCCAATTTCATAATTGGGTCTTTGTTGTGGCTTTTGTAATTGTTGGACATATATAGTTCCAATTTCAAAATCGAAATTATTGTTTGAATACCCACCATAGAACTCATTTTTCACATGTGTGTTGTAAGGGAAATTGCATTATGTATGTGAATTACGAACTTTCAATTAGACTAACCTTTGCCAAAAAAATTGTTGCTTCAAATTGATAAGTGTGTGATGGACAACAAGAATCAAAATTTGTTAACATTTTTATCAATATTAATGATGAGGGATGTGTTTGAGGATGTTAAATTAGGTTTCCTTGTAGTTGGCTATACAAATGAAAATATCAATGTGTCATATTTCTCGACTTTTTTTGCTCACAATTGCCATTTTTCAAGCTAGATGAGCCATGAAAGTTTGATGAACATTCTTGAAAATGGAACTGGCATGATACCCTTTTCCATGAAGATATGAAGATATAATTGTTGCAATTTTTCAATGAGACGAGTAATTCTTGAGTAAAATTTAAGGTTCAATCCTAACTTGTGTTGTTCCTTGTGTTGCATATGGATTTTCAAAGTTGGATCAAGGTTGGAGGTTTTAATTTTATGCTATCATTATCTATTGTTTGTGTGTATTGCACTAGCAAATTTTGTAGTGAATCTTTGTTTCACATGTAAGACTCAAACATCAATGAACACACACATGCAATTTTGGATATAAACACTCAAACATTTTTTTCAAATATGTTTGCATCAAGAAAATAAATTATAGACAACAATCAAACTCTAGCAAAGAAAGAGGTATAAAACTTTCTTATGCATATGGATTTTCTTTTTCTTTTTCTATAATATGAATCCCTTGCACATGACCTCTATTTTTATACAATTACACAAATTTGTTGTAGAACATATATTGTCTATTTTCAGGGTGCATTATGCCTTTCCTTGAAATGTTATTTTTCAATTGTGTGTATGTGAATAACATGATCAATATGACTAGTAGGTTGAATATATGGTAGTCGTAGGTCTAATGCTTATGGTGTTATGCACAACATAGCCTAGACTTAGGTATTTAGACATATTATTGTGGATAATAATAATGTTTGTTTGAATTGCTTCATATTTTAACCACAAATAAAATAAAGTATGTTCTATTTGATGGCATAAATTTTTAGTCATAAGATTTTGTGGAATTGATGCTAATCTTGGCTTTTTTTCAATAAAAAAGGTAATGCGAATAAAGACGATCAATTTTGTTAATTACAAAATTGAATTCTAAAGGTTTGGAAAGAAAAATGAGATATGTGGGTGAAAAAAAAAGACATTATTTGATTTTTTAGTAGGGCTTTGGCACTCCAAATGGAAGTATATCATTCTAGAAATGTCATGTGGCCCTACATTCCTTTTTGGTTTATACTTGAACAAGCCATTCAAAATTTGTTTAATTGAATTAAATAGTTCATTAAATAACATTTATTGGTTAAAAGCCTAAATATACATGTCTTCTTTTCATTGTTTAGCATCTCATAACATTCATTTTGTTTAAGGACTCATGACACAAGAAAAAAAGGTGTGATGGTTCCTATTGTGGTACCGCAACTATGATTGCACCCAATAATTATTATTGGATTATTGTTGAATTGAATTAAATTATTGATGTAAAGTTGTTGACATGAACAATGATGGATAGATATTTTCCATCATCTATTTCTAGCCCAAACAATTGTTTTATTAAAAAAAGGTGAAAACACATTATGGGTGAATTTTTTTTTCCAAAACAAGTTATGCATAACAAGAATACATAGTAAACTAAATCTTGATAACATTCTTTCATTATCCTAAACATAAGAAAATAACTTTAGAATGGGCAAGATAACATTGTGGACCTCAAAATTCATTATGAATCAAATTTAATCCAATAGTTAGATGAAAAAGATTAAATAAAATCAATCTACATAATAGAGTACAACTTATAATTTTTTGATGGCCATAATGCTTGATATTTGCAATTCATGACACATTACCCGACAAAAAAAAATTTGAAAAAATAATGTAATGTTTAACTCTAAAATCTCCTTTTCTTTCATATCATAATGGTTTTGTTTTCAAATGAAAAGATTACTATGTACATTGTATTTATTGCTTGAAAAATGAAAAAAACATTGAATGGATTTTCACCCAAAAAAAATTAAAACTTTGAAATGGTTTTAGATTCTATTCATGTAAATCAATATCATTTAACACTGAAAAAATAAAAAAATTCCACCAACATATGCAAATTTTAAAACTATGTGGTAGGTATTATTTTATCATAAATATATTTTATATCTTTAATGTTTTCCATGTTTGTAGGATTTTCTTAAGGAATTAATTAGTTCAAGTCTAAGTCTAATCAAATATACTTAAAGCAAACAAAAATAATCCAAGATGTGATGTTGATACATTGGAAAAAAATTAATTGTAAAAAGGTTATATGTGAGATTATAAGTCATTAAAATAATTAATTTTAACAAAATTTTAAAAATATGGCCCATCTAGTTATTTTTGTCATCTTCCATGTGCATCTGATTACTTGTCAAAATATCAATTACCACACATTTATCACATTTTTGTTGAAAAAATTCATTTTTTGAAATGA
>Ga0209208_10002749_pt1 | contig 25251 bp, 21 predicted proteins | sample S1TSphfallax_3_FD_187694 | JGI IMG/M metagenome (GOLD analysis project Ga0209208, IMG submission 187694) | Host-associated microbial communities from peat moss isolated from Minnesota, USA - S1T2_Fd - Sphagnum fallax MG (SPAdes) (version 2) | ecosystem: Host-associated > Plants > Peat moss >...
AAAAAAAAAAAAACAAAAAAATCTCCATTTGTCAGCCTGGTGTGAGAAATTACCCTTGAGAACGTCCCTCCCTCAAATAACGAACCAAAGGAAGGAAATCTTGGTCGAGGTTGAGGTTGTTGTTTACATATGGTGGAATTGAGTCAGGACGTAAAGGTCAGAAAAAAGGGGTTATTGGGACTACTTTTCTCAAAGAAAGTGCCAAAAAAGGGCTTATTTTCATTACTTTTCTCAAAGAAAGTGCCCTCCTCATATTCACAACCAAACTCTCCCATACCCCCCCGCCCCCCCAATGGTGTGTTTGTTTCCACAAGCTTCTTCTTCTTCGGTTGTTGTGGAACACTTGGGGAATAAAGAAATACTTCTTTTCATGATGTTTGAGCTTGTCAAACTAACTATTCAAGGTCGGTGGTGATGAGATTGTTGCATACATCGGTAGCAAAGTTTTTTGCTCTTAAATTTCATCCAAATTGGAAAATTAAAATCTTGTACTAATCAACTTTTGTTTGCTCTTAAATTTCATCCAAATTGGAAAATTAAAATCTTGTACTAATCAACTTTTGTTTGCTCTTAAATTTCATCCAAATTGGAAAATTAAAATCTTGTACTAATCAACTTTTGTTTGCTCTTAAATTTCATCCAAATTGGAAAATTAAAATCTTGTACTAATCAACTTTTGTTTGCTCTTAAATTTCATCCCAATAGAAACAAGGGGTGTGTCACACTATGATGGCCTTGCCATTTACATTAAAAAAAAGTATCTTAAGACCAAAAAAAAAGAAGAATTATGAAAAAAAAATCTAAAAAAAGAAACCAAAATCCTTCAAGATATCATCATAACTCTGTAAACTAATCTAAAGTTTCAACACAAGCCAAAATAATCATCTTTCAAAAATCCTCGTATAAAAATAGACCTATTATTATTATTACCTAGGGGCCAAAATCCATGAAGCTACTATGCTCTCATGGGAACATGGTTTATGCAATGGCAAGATGTTGTAAGGGGAACATGGGGAACACAACTAGCTAACAAAAAATTGGAGGATGATAATATGACCTCAATAGAGAACTAAGCATATGACAAAAGGAGATTTGCATTTGCTGTCAAATAAGAACATGATTTAAATGCCAATGTAGAGACCACATTAGTGGTCAAATATGAACATGATTTTAATGCCAATCAATGTAGAGACCACATTAGTGGTTAAATAAGAACATGATTTTAATGCCAATGTAGAGACCACATTTGTGGTCAAATAAGAACATGATTTTAATGCCAATGTAGAGACCACATTTGTTGTCAAATAAGAACATGATTTAATGGCAGTGTAGAGACCACATTTGTGGTCAAATAAGAACACGGTTTAATGCTGATATAGAAACTAAATTTTGTGGTCACATGAATAACAACATGGGAACAGGAAAGGAACGCCAAAACTCAAAGGGAACAGAGAACGCGAACGAGTGGTTTAGGCCTTGATAGGTAGGGATTGAGTTTGTGATTAGTGTGGAAATTGGAATATGATTAGCGGACGGGTTAATTAGCGTGTGTGTGTGTGTGCGCGCGCGCGCGCGTTCGCGTGTGTGTATGCGCTGTAGAGAAGGGAAGAGCATCGAGTCCCATAGCGAAGAGCTTGCAACCCTAGCCCTTGCCTTTCGACCTCGCCCGCTCTCTTTCGCACGCTCTCTTTGCATCGCCAGTCATCGGCCGTGAGCAGGGCCACCATCTGCGAGCTCCGCTTTTGTTTAATGCATGCGCTTTGGAGCTCAGGGGAGGCGGAATTCGGCTAAAAAACCAGTTGAGGAAGATGGATGATGATGAGTGCCAGGTTTGTACAATTTTCTCTTCCTCCTCCTCCCGGGGCATGTCTTGCATCCCAGGTGGATTATCAGTGTAATCGTTGATGTAAATTTCCCCCTTACGAGCTATTTCCAGCTCCTAATTGGCATTTCTTTTTGGAGATGGACGTGGTCTATTTGGACGGGGTTTGGTACTAAAAGCGGGGAAGAAGAAAGTGTGTATTGTGGAGGGAAGATGCTTCTTCTTTCCAGCGTGCTTTGGCCTCTTATGTTAACTTGATTGCCATGCCTGAGCTCTCCAATCCGTGTATGAGCAATCGGGTGTGATGTTCTAAACCTAGACCTAATAATTTGGACGTATGTGTTTGTTGATGATGAAGTTCCGCCAGGTGTTTTGTACACAATCAAATCCTATTCCCAATTTCCAGGGGTTTGTCATAAAATCCCCAATTTTTTGCCACTTAATATATTTGTGTTGTCAGTAGGAGGAAGCTCAAATGTAGGTGGAATATTTGTGTTGGCAGGGATAGAAACCCCAGCCACCAAGCTAGGCATGGGATCTTGCAGTGCAGCATCAATGCTTTGTGCATAAAAAATATCCAACCACATGGACTGCACCTCCCAATTCCAGCTGGATTGGAGTTTTCAATGTAAATTTGTACAGATACATGACGTAGAATCAACCAACAAATTCAACTTGAAAGCGCAAAGAGTAGTATTAACACATGTCAAAATGCAAATGGAAAATTTGCAACCACACTTGAAGTTTTGTAGTTTTCAGAACTTGTTTCTTCTTTCTATAGTTTTTGGGCTTTTGCCTCTTCTTTTGAATCTTGAAACTGTATGATGACATATGCCATAATCAGTCACAATCTAAGACTTGGAATCAACCATCAATATTGCTGCTGCCCTTGATCACTTGAGAAAGCAAGAGGTTGAAGGTTTTGGAGGAGCCTGGGGTTATGGACATTATATCAGAGGCATTTACTTTTTAGAGCCAGTGGAGAAAAAGATGTGCACACAATAACTATGTGATTGATTGATATGATGCAAGGCATGATTGTGTTTCTAAAATGATGTTTTTATTTTGCATCATTGTCTAGGTACCTGTGGCAGTCAGGGAGTGGCGATGTCCACTATGATGGCATGGAATGCTCGATAAATAGGTTGATTCCATTGCGGAGGTTCATGTCAATGAGAAGTGCTCAATGAGCAGTGTTCTGCACATGATGAGAGAGGGAACGTCTTTCCTTAATATACGGTGCTGATTTTGGGTCTGGATACACTGAGACAGCTGTAGCCATATGGATTTGTTTCAGAGATCAAGACTTACAATCTAGGAATTGATGAGGTAGGATAAGTGTGTGGCACCACTGTGGTGCCTCAGTGGGAAGACAGCAGCATGGCTGCCACACATAGGTCAGAAATGACGACTTCTAGCAGTATTGATGGAAGTGCTTTTACAGGGTCAATAGGACACCGGAGCTTCAATTCTAGTCTAGAGAAATCTATTAGCATACGAGATGGCCCTAGTGAAGGTCGGGTGATGTTGTTAGGAGGGGGTAAACCATCTGTGGCATCTCAGAATGGGGATCTTCAACCCACAACTGCAGTGTTGTTGGATGCACTTTCCATAGACCTTAGGCCTCACCATTTGGATTTACGCCGTGTCATCAATGGGGCCACTGGAGCACTGACAGATGATCCTCAGTCCAAGTCCCTTAAAGCTTATGGGGTTGAAGAGCTGAAACGTGTCCGGCAAAGGCTTCTTGAGAATGAGAAAGAAGCCAGGTGATTTACGGCTTCTCAAACCATTCTTTTCAGGCTGCAACATTCACATCAGAGCAATTTGTGCAGAATGGATTACAGGATGGATCAGGAACTTCTTTGGTGGATCTTTTAGTTTGTTGTCCTTGTCAAAAAGTGAAATTTCTTCTGTTGATGGCAGGTCACGAGTGAAGCAGCTGACTGATGCAATGGCAAAGCTCAATAAAATCCAGAGTATGTTGCAGTTCAAGAAGCGGTCTAGACCTGAGAGTAGCACACAAGAGCGTGCAAGCATAGCAGCTGCAAGTGGACGCATGACAACAGCATCACATGGGAAACTAATCTCAAGTGCTGTGACCAATCATGTCAGCACTGCAGACATCAGTGGAGCTTCAAGAGCAGGAGACAAAAACAAAAGTATTAATCCAAGCAAGCGAATTCGCACATCAATGGCTGATGTACGGGTGTGTATCTGTGAACTCTATCTCTGAAGTATCAGATTTACAACTTTTGCTATTGGTTGGTCATTTCCCTTGTTCTAGGCTGTGGAACTTTGAAGTTGTATCCTGGATAGGGTCCTCATGATGAACTAAATATATTTGTTTGGTTTTGTGAGGCCTAAGCATTACAATCCTGAGCTTTGAAAACAGGTTATTGTTCTATTGATTGACAGACTTTGTACCAGTCTGAATTCAATTTTTTTCATGCATGTTGCTGTGTATAATTCAAAAACCAGCTTTGAACTTTAGGTTTTTGTGGCTGAAAAATAAAGCAGAGATCAATTTGTTTGAAAATCTTCATAGCTTCAAAGTTGCGGAGGCTTCAGATTTGATCTCTTGGCTGGATTTCCTATTAGACAATTTGTTTCTTTGTTTTGGTCAGGGTGTTTATAGACAATGCATTGGTATCCCCATGGGTACTAATTGTGTGGTCTATTTGGCTAATCTCTATCTCTTTACCTATGAGTTTGATTTCATTAAGTGTCTCTTGAAGAGTAACACATGTCCTGTTGTGCTTCATAGATTGTCCCTGGTTCGTAGGTTTGTGGATGATCTTTTTGTTCCTGATTTTCCAGATTTTGTGAACTTCATGTACTTTAACCAGGACTCTTTTGGTAGCGGCATATACCCAAAAACATCTTGTGAGTTGAATTGTACATCTAAAGGCTTCTCTGGTAATTTCTTGGATCTAGCTGTGAGACAAAGTCCTCAAGGTTTATCCTGTGACGTTTTTGACAAATGCTCTCAACCAGAGTATGCAGGTATTGAAATGATTAGAATGCCTCATGTTCATTCCAATATCTCAATAACTGCGAAACTGGGGGTTGTCAATAGTCAATTTTACAGATTCTTGAGACTTTGTAGTTGTAAGAAGTTTTTTGTCTTCCAGATGGTCAGTCTTATTGTCTTTCTAAAGGAAAAAGGCTACCCTTCAAAAGTTCTTCTAAAGAGAACTAGAGGGTTGCTTGTTAAAGAAAAATTCCTATTTGGAATTTTCACTTTTGGCATTTTCAGAATCATTTTGCTTTGGGCCTTGTAAGTGGGGAGCTTCTTGTAAGCGCACTTGTTCATAGTTTTTCCCTGTTTGTCCTTTGCTTTAGTTTTTCTTTTCCCTTTCTGTCTTTCTTTGTTTCTTTGTCTTGTCATTGTTCTTGTGGTCTGCTGCTAGCCACTAGTATGGCTGAGTCTTCCCGTTGCTTCCGGAATTGCAGCAGAAACTCAGTTCGTAGGTTGGTGCTCATCACCGACCTTTACCCACTGTAGGGAGCTGATGAAGTCAGCAGGGAAGTTTTGGTAGTTAAGTCACTATCATACATACTACTGTTGATGGTCCCTGAACAGGTGTGAGACTGGCACTTTTGTTCATACCAGTCTGTGTTTTTCATTTTTCGTTTGTTTCTGTCTTCCCTTGTTTGGTTCTTTCTGTGGGTTCCTGAGGAAGAGTTAACCTTGCTGTTTCTTTTTCATTGTGAGAATGGAAATTTCTCTATTCTTATGAGAGATATGTTGCTGTGTATAATTTGTTCAAAATTTGATGTTAGTGTCTCTGATATTGTCCAAAGGTATTGTAGTGGGGTCTTTTGACTTTGCAAAGACTACTAAGTCATAATATGTGGTCTCTAATTGTAATGTTGAACCTTGGGTGTAATAAGTATTTTGGACCATAGAATGCTTGATATAACTTGCAGCAGATTGTATTTCAGAAACTTTGTTCAGTAAGCTTTAGGAGGGAGGTTCTTGGAAGCTTATTATGACATAGTAAGTGCTGTTTTGGATGTGCAGGTGGAGGGTCGTCCAAGCAATTTGAGTGTCCATCGGTCATCCGGCATACAAGAAAGGGAGCGGGATGTATTGAGGCCAAGTAGCTCTCTGGCCTTGCCAGTGGAAGAGAAGGAGAGGATGCTACCAGGAACCAACCAAGGGGGGGAGAAGGTGAAATTAAAAGGGCGGCGCTCTAGTGCTAAGTCTGAGCTGTCTCCAGCAGCCATGGCCAATGGAATGTCTGATGGAGACCGTGACCACAAATGGAATGCACAACATCAACGCTTAAGTCTTGACAGCAGCCGCACACGACCTAGTGAGGGACATGGTTTTAGGTAGGGTTGTTGCCCTTGTGACTGAGTGATTAAATCAGTCAGTCAGACTTGATCCTGAAACCTATGGAGCTACTGTTTCTGAAGATTGGATGCAGACTCCACCTTGGTTGCATGTGGTGGAAAGTTTGTACTGGATGAAGTTGAGGAACCCTACAGCTTTCGTGGATATACTTCTTTGGCTAAAACTTTTGTGATCTTGAAGACATACTGCATTAGCAGATGTGCAGTTTTGCTGTATATTGTGAAAAATTTGGCATGAATTCTCTTTGATCCTTCATATGTGATAAGTACAAATGCCTGACTGACTGTGTATCATGGGCACATATTTACATGATCATCTGAGGCTAGCTTTTGATGCGCATTCAGCCACCTTCCAGAAAAAAGATGAAACCTCACAGGATTGACCATTTCAATTGGCACTCTATATTCCGAGAAAGCTGTCAAGTTGGAGGTTTATGAGTTGGTGATCCTTAAGGGGGGAAGCTAGAGAAAAGAAATACTGTTGAGTGTGCTGTCTAATGTAGGGACTTTTTGTTTGCAGATCAGGGCCTGTGCATGGCATCACATCCATACACAAAGCAGAAGTATCAGCCCAAGCAAATGGGTTAAACATGCGAGGTTTGAATAAGGGAGACTTGGATGGTGTTGTTCCTGTTGGGGAAAGGGGAGAACGTTCTATAATCTCAGAGAGGGAGCGTACCTCTCTGAAGAATGAAGCGAGGTTTGTGTTTTTCTCAACTTCTTGTTCAATTTTGTTATTTAATGTGTAGCTTTTGGTGATTTCTTGATGTTCCTTAAACATGTCTGCAGGGTAAGTCCTCAACAGGAAGCCCATCCAGCCAGCTTGCCTATTGTAACAAAAGCCAAATCAGCTCGAGCACCTCGTTCAAGCTCTGTTTCCAGCACCAATCCCTCTGGGCATTCAAGCCGGGCTTCACCTTTGCTTGAGACCCAGGACCGTCTCTTAGGAACTCCAGCAACCAAAGCACAGCTCTCTTCAGGACCCAGTCATCGCAAGAGACCAGCACCGTCCTGTTCATCATCACCACCACCAGTGGCCCAATGGGGGATTCAAAGGCCTCAGAAGGTGCGTGTGGCTCGGCGGGCCAATCTTAATCCACCTCTTGGGATCTTGATCCCATCTGAGGATGAAGTGAATGGAGCAGGTGAATCCGGAACAGGGAGGCAGGAGGGGAGTGGGAGTGGTTCTACTATAACTGGTCCTAGGTCAACTACCCCAGTTGCCATATCTGCATCAAGTTTGGCACGGCGGGTCAATGTGTCCAGCAGCCAGTCTCTTTTGCAAAGCAAAGCTCGAGTTGAACAGACCCCTGTCTCTGTTGGGCCTTCAGTGAGTGATGATTCTGACAAGGACAGTGAGAAAGCAAAAGAGATAAACAAGAAGGTAATGCCAGAGTTGGGGGAGGCCAAAATGGAAAATTTAGGTCAGAAAACAGGCAGTGTTTTGTTCTCTACAAACAAAAGTCATCTTGTGTTGAAAGAAGAAGGATGTCAAGGGGATGGCGTGCGGCGGCAGGGGCGAACTGGGAGGGTGTCAGTCACTCCCCGGGTAGTGACTCCTGTGATTGCATCTACTCCTGAAACTTGTGAAATTGTACCATCAAGTGTGAAGCAGCTCATGAGTGCCAGGGGAATGTTTGACGCTAAGCCTAATAGGTGAATCATGAAAACACACTAAGTTTGTATTATTATTTGTGATGTTCCATTTTGATATGTTCTCCACGTGTTTGTTTATATCTTTGTTCCTCTGTTACCTGCATGGAGAAAGTCTCTTGTATAAGAGACAAGACTTGTGTCCTTTGGCAACCATGATCGATATGATGTAACTTATGAGGTTAACAATTGTAGGAGTATGGGCTTCTCTTTAGTGACACAGCCTCATCACAGATCTCTATAAGCTGACCTGCAACTGTTGAACTTGTTATTACCTGTGTAATTATATGTCAGGCCAGGACGGCCTCCACTGAAGAAGGATGCTGTTGATCGTAAGCCTGTGACAAGGCAGCGGCGAGAGTTATCAGGTATGCTTCCTTTACTTCACATGTTTTTGGAAGATTAGGTCTTATGCCTGCATGTTCATTTCTGTTGGTCTCTGTTTCTTGTTACTGGAAGTTGAACACATTTTTTCTCTCTCATTTCTTTGCTTTGTGAAGAGAAAATGCACCCGATGTTTTTTGAGATTGGGGTGTTTTTCTGCAATGTGAGAATCATGTTTGAGCGGGAGTCTTTAATTCAAGCTTTTGGCTATTATCTCAGGGACTCTTGTTCCTCTGAAATATTCAAATAGACACTGGAGGTTTTGAGACAATTTTCCAGACTCACTTGGTCCAATTTGTTCAGAGAATGAGACATCAGTAGCCTACATTGAGATTAAGGACAAGACCCTCCAGATAATGATCACTTACAAGGCTCCTGGACATTGTCAGTCTAAGCAAATTGTGCATGGCTGGTACTGCCATTTGAAAGGGGAATATAACTTGAATCACAAACTGCAACACAGAGGTAGAACGATGACTTCAAGTTCTGAATTTCTGCAGGGAATTTTGATGATGATCGAGAGGAGCTTGTGTGTGCAATTCAAAGTGCTGTGAATTTCAGTGGTGAGAAAATGCTGCTTTTATTTTGCATCTTCAGACGTGGTGTGATGAAATGAAGTGTGTGGCATTGTTGAAATGCACTGTTTGTGCCACTTCAATCAATGTTGTCTATCGGTGCTGCAAGATCTATTGAGTTATATCAGACTATTTCTGACTATCTGATCATCACTTTCTGGAGGCAATAGGCATCTTATCTTTAAACTCTTATTACAGTTTGGCCAATCATTTGTTGGATGTTGGAACTGTTTTGTGCTCGCAGTGTATGCTAGCCCAGTTGGTTTCTGGAAGCAAGTTGAACCCTATTTCGCTTACATGAATCCAGCTGACATTGATCATCTCCATCAGCTAGTAGGTTTCTTGTTTCTTATCTTCTTTGATTTCAATTTATGCATTGGGATACAGTGTTTGCTGCTTTCTGAAACTTTTGGCCTTGTACCATCCATTTATACAAGTTTCACCCACTGTTTGAAACTCAACTTGTGATGACTGTTTTGTGACCCACATTTGCTCAGTCTATCATCTGAGGGCCCCACTGTTTATTGCACATGGATATGGAGCCTATTGTGCAGTATATTCTTGTATTTGGTCTTTTCTTGGCACACCAGAATTTAGAACTTCAAGTGGCTTTAACAATGCTTATGTTATCTACCCTGCAGACCAAAGAGTTTGAGGTTGATGATACAGCACTGCAAATCCCATTGTGTGGTGATCAACTTTTGAAGGTGCAATGCTCTTTTGATTCCTTCTTTTGTGTTTTGATTAATTTTGATTGTTTAGTTCTTCTATCTGCTTAAGGGGGGCTGTTTGTTTTCTGTGGAGCTTTGGAGCATATGATCCCTTTATTCATTCTGATCTCAGGATGAGGATTTACTTTTAGTGGATTCTTTGTGTGAGTTGGTTTTGTTATGGTAACCCCTCTTGAGTGCATTGAATGATGACCTCCAGTTCTTGTTTCTGTTTGCTGTAGTTTGAAATGATGCAAAGCTCGGGTACTCTGCAACTGTCACCAAGCTCTGATGTGGGTAGCAACAAGTCCATGGGTGTAGTGAATGGGAGCAATGAAACTGATGGGGTCTCTGCAACAAGAAAATTTCAAAGGTTTGAAACTGGATGCACTAATGGTGGGAGTCAAGGATCTAATGGTGGTTTTCCTCACAAGTTTTTCTCCCTCTCCCAGCGTTTGATGTCTGCCTTCATCAATGTGGAAGGCACAGATGAGGGGGATGCACTTAGATCCTCTGAGGAAATGTTCCAAGATGAATCTGTCAGGGAAAGCCACTTGCAAGAGTCTGAGTCACCTTTACACCTGGGAAGCCAGAGTGGTAGTGAGTGCATTGATTTTGATGGAGGTGAGTCAGATGGTGATTTTGGGCGCCTTGAGTCTGAGAGCTGGAGCCATGGGGTAAGAGAGAGACGACGTTCTGAAACGTTTGCAGTTTCCAATGGTCATTCTCATGACAGTATTGGGTTAGTGCCTGGGAAAGATGATGACCCAGGTGAGGGTGACAACATTCTTGCCAATAGAAGTGGGGAGTGCTGTGGAGACAGGACCAGTGATGGGGTTTTCCCACCTTGTAAGCATAGTCACAAAGGACCAGGGAAAGCATCTGAAATGACAGATTGGGAGTTGCAGTGTCATCAAATGAGCTTAGATGACAGGCTCACACAGGAGCTTCACAGCATTGGACTTCTACCTCAGCAACTTGTAAGCATGCTCCCCATTCATCCACCTTGAGATGGTTCTTCCTTTTGGCCTGCAGTATCCTAGATAATTGAGAAAGCATTCTTTGAATATTAATGAGAGATGTTTTCTTTTTTTGATATAGTAGAATAAAGATTTATCTTTAAAGATTTCTGATAAAAAATCTGCTAGATCATAGTGGCCACAGAGGTACTTGGTCATGTGATTGAGAGTAGCTTGATCATGGATGTTGTACCACAGCCTGACCTTCCACAACGAGAAGATGATGAGATTTGTGAGGAGCTCAGGAATCTGCAGTGCAAACTTAAAGAGCAGGTTGTCATCTTTCCCTTGAGTGCGAAAATTTTGAGATTTCTGTATTGCTTGTAAGGGGAGGATTATCCTAAAGTTCTGCTGACCCATTCAGCTTACCGTATTATTTGGTCATATACAGACAACCTGATGTCCATGGCATCTGGCAGATGGTCATGACCTAAATGCATGCTATAACTCTCCAGGCTGTATGTTGTTTTCATTGCCACTGCCACTGTCATGAGAGTTTGACTCTAGAGGTGCCATATATGCTAGAATTTTTGCACCTATCCTTGTCTTATGTACCCAATGCATTCATCATGGTTGTTAATGTGGCCACATCCTCAATGGTTGCTCAGTCTCCATTTTCCGTATATATTGGAATGATCTTGTGCACTGACATCTGTTCTTTTGAGTGCTTTCTGACAGCCACAGCTGAGTTTTGAAGTTTATGGAATTTTATTTTTTTCGGTTGAGCAGGTTGTCTCAAATAAGGATCGGATTACTTGTCTCGAAAGAGTGGTGTGTGCTGGGAGGGGATCTGAAGAAAGGTGCAGTCTTTTCATTCACCTATTTTTGAAATTAATCCTGAACTCATTTCTTTGCTTTCCTGTTAGTTCTTGGTCTAGGTCAAATTGGGGTGCAGAATCTACTTGGACTTTCTGTGCTCATGAAGTAGTATCATCAGGGTCTGTGAACACAACAATGTTATCCATACATTCTTTGATGATTTGTTGCCTTGCAACAGACTGTTTTCTAGTACTGAGAACTATTTTCACATTAATATTTCTTTTGGATTTGACCTTAATCCAGGGCCCGTGAACGCCTAGCTATGGACAAGCTTGTAGAAAGGGCTTACACACGCCGCATGGTGAGACTCCTTCCTTTGGTCAAGCTCAATAGTCTTGGCACTTGTATTCAAAATGCAACTTTTATTATGAGCTTTTTCTGCATTGCCCTTATAAGTAGCCATACTTAAGGTTGCCATGGAGTTATTTCAAATCATTTGCATAATATGGTTTTATCAACCGTTGAGTATTGGATTCTATATAACTGGTGAGTGTAAAATAGCTGGTCAATCTCCTGTGATGGAATGATCCTGGGACAGTAGAACCTGACTCCTCCCTTGGTGTTTGATACTGAGACCTTTGAACTCTAAGCCCTAATTGGCTGAGAAGTATTGGTCAAGGGAACATAACTGACCTTCTGTAGGGTCCAAGCTGCTGGAATTGTACAACTGAAGCTCAAAACTCCATTTTTTTGCAGAATTCTCGAGGATCCAAGGGACCACCTGTGAAAGGTGCAAGGGCTGCAGCACTGGCATTTGCGAAGAGGGTCATTTCGAAGGTTCGAAGCTTTGAAGCAGGACATAGCTGTATTGTTGACTCTACACTGAGGGATCTGCTCTTCTGCATCCCTCATAAGATAAGGGAGGCCAGTATTGACAAAGCCCAAGAAGTTGTTAGCACTGAGGCTCCTGTCTTACCCTCTGTGGATTCTCCTGCCACAGGTTTGCACAGCCTTCCTGTCTCTAATAACTACACTATTATCAAATGCTAGCAGCAGGTCAGAGAAGTATGAGTTGACATTTCAAGGGTTTCTCAGTTTAGCTGTATCAAAAGAACTTGCATTGAAGTTGAAATGTATGCAGACTCCTCCTGTTGTTGGCCACTAGATGAATCTTCAAAGGTGGGGTTAATTGAAAGCTTGAAGTTATGCAGGCCAGATGCAAGAGACAGATCTCAATCTGGAAATTAAATATGAGCCCAGATGAAATTTGTGCATCGATTTCAACCCATCATGTATGCATGTGCTAGGGAGATACTTTCTTCTTTCAAAAACATGTTTTCTGATGATGGATGGACTCCTTTTCAGATGGTTCTCTCCATTGGTATGAAGGGTGTAAATGCTGATTGGCTCTTGCAGGGGCTCATTTTACAGCTCAGGAGAAGGTGGAAAAGGATTTTGTAGAGGATAAGTCATCACCAGGGGATCATGATAAGCACATGACATTGAAAGATGAGGCATGGCCAATACGAGCAAAGAAACGAGAAGCACTTCTTGAAGACGTATCTGGACGGGGTTTTAATAACTGCTCAGGTGGTAGTACTAAAGGTAAACATAGTGAGCAAGATCGTGATGGAAAAGGGGGCTTGGCTAGAGATGGAAATGCTAATATTCATCCCAGTGAGAGCTCAAGACTGGGAAATGTCAAGGGAGAGCGGAAGACAAAAGTGAAGCCACGGCAGAAAACCCGGCCTCTTTTGAAACCCGTGAATGGACTCCTTGCAAAGTCACTGACGGAACACCAAGTATCAAAGGATAGGACTTCAGGACAAATTTCAACACAGAAATTTGTTTCCTTTGTAGAGGAATCCATCCCAATAATGCCAGCCTCTGAAGAGCTAGGACTTGGAATCAGTGTGGATGCTATTGTTGACCTCTCGCAACTCCCACTGCCAGGAATGGATGAGATAACAGTTCCAGATATGGATCCACAGGTTCAGGATGATATGGGCTCCTGGTTTGACTTTGATGACCCATCACAACCATCAGATGAACTTGTGATGGGGCTGGATGTCCCAATGGATGACTTATCTGACCTTGGCATGATGATGTAAAATCAGTTAATGTGCCTCACTCCTAATCATGACCTAAACATGATTTGAACATGGGGAGTTTTAGACAAAGATGATGTAAATCCAACAACCACAGCCAGTGGCATTATGAACCAATGACCCATCCAGGGTCAAGCTCTGGTGAGTTTAGTCAAAGATGATGTAGAACCGGTTGCTAGAGCCATACACCCCTTGCTATGACATAACCTGTGACCTAACCCAGTCATTTAATCTTGGTGGGTTAAGGTTACACAAAGATGATGTAAACCAGCAACAAGAGCCACATCTCTCATCATGACATTCCCACCTTATGTGTTAGGTGTAATCATGTGGGTCTGAGAAATGGTGGTGTAAAGCCAGCTTCCAACAAAGGCCTCATCACCAGCATGATCTAACCAGGATCTAACAATGGTGGTTCAGGCAATGAGCCTCTTGCCTTGTACATTGAAGGTTAGTTCCTTCCAGGCCTTTTTCATTATCTGTTCCTGCAACATCTGTCCCTTGAGAACAAAGACTACAAAGAATCTCCTCTCCCTCATTATTGGAATAGGTCTATGTTAGGAAGGGGTCTTGAACCTCAATATCAGTGTTGCTGTGAGACAGTCACATCTGTAATCAAGTAGGTTTGACAATTGGAAAGATTTATTCGGGGAAAACACATAGCCTCTCAATTTTTTTGGCAGTTTGAGTTTTCACATTTGTAAAAAAGACCAGGTTCCCTTGTACCAAAACTTTGTGTAAGTCATGCTGTTTTTCAACCAACACCTGGGGAAGAGTGTAAGTTCAGGGTTTAGGGCTTTGTTTTATGGCTGAATGTCAGATGCTCTTGACAGGATTCTTTGCTGAATTCGTTGGGATTGCTGTTCTGAACTTGCAAAATGCATGCTATTCAGTTCCTTGCTATGGTTCACCACCTGTGCAGTGGATAATTATGTCCATTTTTGGTATATGTCAGAAAAGATGTATTTCTATTTTAGCATTTTCAATTTATTGATTCTCAAACTCTTAGAAGAAGAGCTGGGCTCTCAAATGTCAAAGGAAGTGGGCAGTTGAAGATTTGTTGACAGATTGTGGTCATGGATTCTAAATGGAGAATTGTTTTCCTGGTGAGTCTATGACAGATCTCCAGTTCACCAAGGTGTCTGTTCTGAAAGGAGAATATTGTGCTGCTGAGTTTAGAAATCCAAATAGCTGATGAGTCCTAGTTGCCTAAGTTGATGTAATTGTGTAATGGGTATGATGACTCTGAGGACAGGTTCAGTAGGACCTGGACCACTTATCTGTTCTGCAGATTATGAACATCAAACATGACCCAGATGTATAGCAAGGTACGGTATGACAGACTCTCTGGCAGGGAAATATGATACTGAGCTCAGCAAGGGTTCGTGGACACTGTAGTGTGCACTTCATCTCATCAGCAGGTCAAGAATGGTGTGTGGTGTTCAGCATTAAGCCAACAGTGTCTAGTGCTTGGAACTGAATTTATGTCTTTTGGCAACATCTGTGTTGTTGAGAGCAGAAATCCTGCCCAGAAAAAGAGGTCTTCTCTCTTTTTGGTGAGTTAGCTGCTTCCATGAGACCAAGAATCTCGTCCATGACATCTTTGCTCCTTCAATACAGCTTCTCTCTCTTTTGGTGAGTTAGCTGCTGCCATGAGACCAAGATTTGCTTGATGTTTTTCTGTGGCATCCTTGCTCTTGAATGCAGCTTCTCTCTTTTTGCTGAGTTACATGCTGCCATGAGACCTTAAGAATCTCTTGATGTTCCTCCATGACATCTTTGCTCCTTGGATGCAGCTTCTGACAATGCTCTTGCATATGTTTTATGAGGTTTCTAAAGAGTGGCCTACCAAGACCAGGATAACAAGCTATGACAAGACAGAAAAGTGATTTCTCTGGTCCACCACTACTTGTGTTGTATTGTAAGCAATTTCATTCCATGCTCAAAGCCTGTCAAATCAGATGGTACTCTTCAAGAGCAATATTCAACCACTGGTTTGTATCTTTAAATAACTTTCATGAATGTTTGTGCTGTGGCAGATTTGGTTGAAGACCAGTCCAGCAAAGGTGCATAACTGTACAACTTCCAAGAAGTCATGAGTGAAGCACATTACATTCAACTCAATAAAGAGGACTCATCTGTCCTTTCTTAGTGTTGGACACCAGATTTTAGGATCATGTAGGAAGCTTGCTCAAGAGCCACTGTCTTAAGTCAGAAATATTGGTATGTTCATATCTCCTCGCTGCATATGCTCAGAATTACAGCTATTCTATTAGCACTGCCAGATATGACAGCACACATCTTTGAAATGTCAGTACGCAGTCCACACTAAATCCTGAGACTCAGAACCTGAAGGAAAGCTGAAACTAGAAATGAGATCTTTTTTTATTTACAGTACAAACGAGGTATCAAAGATACTCAAATGTCCAGAAATTGTAGAGACGAAGAGAGTTTGACAAACTAGAGGGCACCTATCTTCATTATCCCAATTTTTACACAATGAATTTTCATGCAACAGGGGACTTAGAATGTAGAGTTTCTACACAATCTCCTTAGTCAAGGATGGTGAAAGGAATCCTTGCAACCCAGCAACACTTTTTTCGGAGGATGGCTTTGGTCTCTCAACCTCCACAATTGAAACAATTTACCTCCCCTTTCACAGTTATAGTTAAACCAACAGTCAGTGGAAACAAAACACCAGGTCAGACAAGTTTCCACTCCTGGGCTCTTCCTGCAAGATTTATTGGTTCTGTGGGCAAGAAATGCTTCACAGAACCATTCAAGTGGCTTCCTTGCACAGTTCTGTGAAAGAAAACTACATGGCCATTATGAAAGCAAGTGAGTGAGTGACACTTCCCTATTCTTGTTTGATATTTGTGGGCTCACTCAGCACGTACTTTGGTAGGTCATACTTGGCACCTATGAAAACCATGAAACAAAGATTAGCTCATGTTAGGACATGACAACTGTGCGAATTAATAATAGCACAGTTACAGCTTACAGATAAGAAGGTCAAAGATTAATCCTTCTACTCTTAATCATTGCATTTAGCACTCCGAGTTAAGATCCAAAGCTATTGCTTCAGGATCTAGATCTAATTTTGAGGTTGGTTTAGATTTGTTGCAGCTTTTTCCAACTTGCACTTGAAAACACTGCCGTATTTCAAGGAGCCAGAAAGAGATGTAATTGATCAGTTGAAAAATGGAATGCAGAAGGCTAATTAGAAAAATTTCCACCAGAAACTTTTGACAGTGTAGAAAAATTGTGAATCCTTGACAAAAACTACAGCTTCTTCTGGTAACAACAATGCTACTCTGAAGCTGCTCTGAAACGATGTTAATGTAAAACATGAACTGCAAATCATAAATCCTGCAACTCCTGATCATTCTTTATGCTTCTTCATGAATTTTCCAGATGCATTCAGTTCTGCAAATGCTAAACCAAACAGAGTTTTTCCAAAAGTTCTGATCTTATGCCATATGCGCTCAGAAAAAAAGTTGCTTGTACTGTGGGGCCATTGAGATCATGCAAAAGTGAAGCACAATTACTTTCTATCCACCACCTCCAGCAGCTAAATTCCCTAAGAGTCAGATGCTCCTCATTCAGACATATGGATTGTGAAGTTGGGGTCAGGCATGGGGGCCTTGAAAACAAGGGTGTAAGTAAATTGGGTCAGAGCATCATTAACTTAAAACAACTCACAGAAACCAAAATGGACTTTGGCGGCAATGAAAGTGGAAAAGAAAGGTTTTTAAAAAATTTACCTCTTTCATCATAGCAAGTGGATAAGTCTTCAGACTGGACAATGATGCCAGCACTATCCACAATTGCTTGAGCCAGATGAATGTCAGCTTCTGCAGCTGCTCGTAAAGCATCCCATATCTCTGCCCAGCATTCAAGCATGTCAGATTTGTAGTCATTTTGTGAGATAAAAGAAAAATCTCAGAAAGAGAAGATCTGAATTGCAAGGTTCCCATGACCTCCGGTCTTTTCATACCTACTACTTTCATGGCTTTCTCACCTTCAGAAAAGAAGTTCTCACAAATAGAAGATCTGAGCTTTGATCTGAATTGCAAGGGTAGGAACTTGACATCTCCTAGACATGTCTTGGGACCTCCAGAATTTTCATATGTAATACTTTCATGACTTTCTCACCTTCACTTCTGTGAGGATTACCTATCTGGACAAAAATGCAAACTAACTTCAAATCTTCAAATGTTTTTTTAGCTGATAAATTTGAAGCGTCTGACAAAATGTGTTGACCAGTTGCAGTGGACTGATGTAAAAGGTCAAAATCAGAGGTTTATACAATTCTCTATATCAGCCAATTACTCCATACACACCTTCAGTGAAGTCTCAGAAGTTTCACTGTCACAAAGAGATTTGAACGGAATTCTACAAACTCAAAAACTGTGGAGATAAGAGGTCATGTGTGTTTGTTTGGGCTCTTTAGTTATTAAAACCTACCTTTCTGACCACCATAGTGTGGAGCAGTGTCCCAGAATTCATCTCGCATTTGCTTCAACTGTGCCCTTGTAATGACCTCACTATGCTTCCATGCTTTTGGCCTCCTCACCTTCTTCTTTTGATGCCCTGCCACCCCCAACAACAACCCAATCTGTCACTATTCATTGGACTCAACTTTTGAACCAAGTGTGGGAAACTCAACAAGTCGAAAGCATGCATCCACTTTACTACTGATATTGAAAAGCTCTTCCATCTCTGCTAAGAAGATGAGGGCACCTGAAAACTTTCTCAAAACAAAACCCACTAGAAACTCCAGCAAAATTGGAAGGCAGATAAGCTAGACAAAAACACAACATACCCAGCTTGTAACTTAGCTCACAACAGAAAAGGCAGGTCACAAGAGGCAATTTTTCCAATAGTTTGCAAGTTTTTGACTTGGAGCCACACTCTTACACGGAGAGAGTCCAGAGAGTCCAGAGATCCCAAAGACGAGGCATGCACAATCCCTGAATCTGACTCACAAACTATTTGGAATTTCTGCTACTGAATCAATACTCCTGTGCAAAATTCTGAAATGACACAATTGCCAAACTGATTAAGAAGACAGCTCAAAAGCCAGCAAACTTTTGGTTGCAGGATTAGAAGAGTAGTCCTCACAGAGTGATAATTTTGTGTCTCAACAGAGGACTTTCGTGCTCAACTCTGATCTTTTGGGCCCTCACATAAAGCTCCATCCTCCACTCTGTGATGCTCAGAACTGATAAAAGCTTCAAGATAAAGCTGAAGAAAGGCAGGGAGAGAAAAAGATTTCATGGAATCAATGGAGCTGCCAACAAGAAATATACATATAGAGAGAAAGGCAGAAGAAGAAGAAATCATTTCAACACAAAAAAATAAAAACAGGATAAAGTTGATATATGCTTCAATGTGTGAAGTGACAGCAGGGAGCATTACAGATAACAGAGAATGTTTTGACTCATGATTTAAGGATCTCAGTCAGATAAACTCCATAATGTGGTCTGTGGAACACAAGGTGGGTCGCTACACTCAGAAAGCCTCTTGGAAGCTGAACAAGCCTGCAGCAGTTGGCAACAAGCAGCAGCAGAGATCATAGAGACAACTGACCCTAGAAACTTCTTTCTTTAGAATTTGGGAATGCAGAAAGCTTACATTTCTCTCACACCTCCAGATCTGGTCTAGTTAAAATTGTCATTCACTCAACCACAGAATATACTCCAACAGATGCAGAGTTGTCCAACATCATGCCAAAGAGCCTAATGTTACTCATAAAACTGCTGTACAAAGTCTGAAGCTCTGCTTCTTCCAACTGCAGGAGCTCACTGGGAACCCCAAGCACCAGACCCAAAGTCTGAATGATTCAATTATGACCTGTGACAGTCAAATGTCATGCATATTGACAAGTGAGGCTGAGTACAACAATGGTCCAGCTAAAGCTACCACGATGTGCAATTACATGGGCCTACCCACAGATTTGCATGAAGTGGAATCATGCCAGAACAAAGGGATATAAACTGCTGAAATTTTTCATTGACAATAATTTTACATCAATCCTGTGATTCTAGGTAGCACAGTAGAAACACAAAACAGAAGTGAATCCAATTTAAGGTTGCAACATGAGAAACATCACAAATTTGAAAGTCCTCAAGGAAGATATATTATTTATCAACCCTGTAATTTTCTTGTACAAAGACACAGTCTACCAAGCATTGATGCAGGTGACAGTGACCCAACTCAGAGAGAAACTTGGAACTTGGTGAACTCTCAATTGGGTTGTGGAAAAGCTGAGAGTGTAAAAGGAGTGTTGTAAGTGAAAGCAAGCAAACACGAGAAACCCATATTACTCCAAGTGTCTGTCATGTTGCACAATAATTCCAAGCTTTGGAAAAACAAATAATGCACAACAAGAAAACTGTCACCTTTAGAATACCATACCACCCAATAACATAAACATCTTCAAAACAAAACATAAACAAAAAAGTACTATAATAAAAACCAGGATTCACTCATGGTGTGCATCATTCTGCATAAAAAATTCCAAGCCTAAGAAAGACATCAACACGTACGATATCTCTTGAACAGCACCCACCCAACTACTTGGAAATTTTTGCAAACTCTTGACAAATAAAAAAAACTTGTAATGCAAGCATAGTAAAAAACCAATGAGTTGTGATAATTTGCAATCCAAGATAAAAGATAAAAGCAGATGCAGATGCCACAAATCTTAGATCCAAAAAAAAATCAGCTTTAACAATTATCACAAAACCTTGAGCAAGCAAGCACAATTGTCACAAACCATAAGTTGAAGAGCTGGGGTTTTTTCCAGAGGTGATTTCAAAAATTGTAAAGAAAGGAGGCTGGAAAAAAACCTATTTCTTCCAAAAACATTCTTTAAAATGAAAAACCCTTCAGAAGCAAGCACTGTTTCAAACAACAAACTCTCTGCGACAATGTTTAATGCAAATCCAAAACAAATGCTTCCCACACACACACACACACACACACGAGGAAGAGAACAGAAGAGAGAGAGAGAGAGAGAGAGAGAGAGAGAGAGAGAGAGAGAGAGAAGGGGGAGAGGGGAAGAAAAAAAAGGCAACAACCCAAGACAAAAAAGACCCAATGCCAGGAAGAAGGGTTACAACAAGTGCAACAAAGGAAAGGAACAAAAAAAGATAAGGAATGGGGAGGGAAAGAGAAACTCACTGTCAACAACACCCTTAGTTGAGGATCCCACACAACCCATGATTTGGAATTGGATGGATCTATCTCCAGAGAGAGACAAACAGAGAGATAGAGAGAGAAAGACAGAGACAGAGACAGAGACAGAAAGGACAGTTTTACTCTCTACAAGCAGCAGCTGTCATCATGCCACCACTATCATCATCAACCTTCACATTGCTCTTTTCTTTTGTGAGATCTCCCCCCCAACCACCACAAACCCCTCTCCTCTCTCTTCTCTTCTCTTCTCCTCTCCTCTCCTCTCCTCCACCTTTTTTCCTTCTCCCACTGCTCCCTTTTTCTCTTCTTGCTCATTGTTTTGACCTAAATCACAAATCCCAAACAAACACAGCCAAAAATAACTTCTATGGCCCTAAAAAACTCCCAATCTCTTGAATTATACATTTAATATAGATTACAATACACTTACAACTTCAGCTAGTTTGTGCTAATTGTGCTGAATGGAAAATAAATGATTGTCGGTATGAAGTTTGAAGTGGGAGCCAAACTTCAAAGTAGATTCATTTTCAACTTCTGTTGAAATTATATTTAAGCACTAATTTACAAAATTCATCCACTTTAAAAAAAAATTTGTGAAATATGTTTTGCAAAATTTTGAGCTCAGTTTTTTTTATAAAAAATGTCTGTTGCAGAAAATTTCCTGTTTTTTTCAAAGAAATGTTTTTGGGTCATTTTTTAGAAAAAGAATCAAAATCTGCAGAAAATTAAGTCACGTTTGAACAATTTTTTTAGTTTTAAGGCAGTTTTCTATCAGTTTGTAACAGTTTGCATAATATTTTACAAACTTGTTGCCAAGTGTTGATAAATCTTTTTTGGGATAATTGCACTAGCATTGCTCCATCAGAAAACTGAATTTTTTTTTAAAAAATTTTAAATTTTAAAAATTTTAAAAATTAAAAATAACCATCCTTCTTTTTTAAACCCAACTTCTGTTGACTTTTTTACTTAATATATATTTGTCTGTAGTGTGTTTGTTGGGCTTGCCTACTAAAGGCAAGAATATTGTCATTATAGAGTATAGTAGCTTAAGGGATTTTGGCCCCTAGGTAATAATATGTCTATTTTTATATGAGGATTTTTGAAAGACAATATTTTGGCTTGTGTTGAAACTTGAGATTAGTTATAGAGGTTGTAATATCTTGAAGGATTTTGGTTTCTTTTTAGAGGATTTTTGGAAGATTAATATATTTTTGCATGCTGAAATATTTGAGTTTCCATAATTCTTCTTTTGCCTTAAGATACTTTTTTATTGTAAATAGCAACACCAGAGAGTGACACACCCCTTGTTATTGTTCAAGTGTCACAATTTTTCAGTTTCTTTTGGCTCTACCCTTATTAGTTAAGAGTCTGTCAAACGTTTGTAAGTGTAGGGGTGAAGCCCTTTAGTGGGGGTGAATCCCCAAAATAAGGGGCCTACGATAAGGCCATAGTCCATTCAGGCCCCACGTTTTGAGAATAGGAGACCTCCTACTCACCAAAGATCCCAATTTCAGGACCCTTCCACTCACGTGAAAGATCCCTATTTGAAAAATGCTTTGTATAGGCCGAAATCATATTTTTTAGGTCGAAATTTGGCGAAAATTCGCCAGTAGAAGAAACACTGCTCATAAGGATTATTTTTCTCAATAGGGTTATCTATGAATATAAGGGGCCCTCCAAATACACTAGGAAATGGTATAAGGGGTTTGTTTCCCTTCCTCGCATGGGGTTCATTGTCAAAGTGCTTTACATATTAGAGTTATCCGTAAAGTCAGGCGATTAGGGGGTGAGAACGGCCAGTTTTGGCATAATAGGGCATCAAACGCGTAATTGGGAATGAAAATTTTACAAAACGAAATAACTGGGACCCAAACTAGTTTTTCCACATATTTGGGTGGTAAACTGAGTTTCATCTGTGTTTCCCTTTTCCTGAGCGCCTGCATCGCTGCTACATATATTTTCACTGCTCCTACCTGTACAACTACTATAATTACTCTCGAAGCTTGTGCATTAAATGTTGAGTTTCAGCATTTCATACCCAGATTTAATCAAATTTCCTTACTTTGTGGATATCACTCAGACACGGGATAAGGGGCGAAACCAAAGGCGTTAGGGGTTGAAACAGAGGGTGATTTTACGGGTAACTCTATTGGTTAACACAATTACGTAACCAGTTTTTTTGGATGTTTCCATCCGAAGTGCTGCTCTTTCATTGGTCCAAAAAATTGGGGGGCGGGGCGGGGTGTGTTATAAGTTATATATTCATACCTTCTTTCTCTTATTTTCTACCAACTCATGACATTCAATAATAAATATTGTTACAATATTTGAGTTATTCATAAAGTTGTTGAAAGAGGGCACAAAAACCCCCAGTTTGGTCGAACAGGGGACGAAACCCGAAACTGGGCATGAAAAAAATACAAAGGGGTTGAATGGGGTGCCAAACTCGATTTTGGACCAAAACTCAGGGTCAAATAAGTTTGGTCCCCAGTTTGTGCCTATCAACACAACTTTTTGTGCCCAAAAGTTTATGTGATCATGCATTTACTATGAAATACAATGACTTGGAAGTTCGTAGTTCTGTGGGTCCACACAAATGGTAATGTGACCACTTGGTTGAACTACTAAAACCTTAATTGAATTTTCAAATTGAAATTTTTTCTTAAGGTATCTTTCATTTGAATTGGGTGCATGCATTTTGAAGTTTTGAGGTTGTTAGTTGAGCCATTTATAGGTTTATAAGTCTGTGGGTTCACACAAATGGTGATGTGACCACTTGGTTGAAGTATTGAAACATTAATTGAACTTCCAAATTGAATTTTTTTTTAAGGGTATCTTTCATTTGAATTGGGTTCCTGCATTTTGAGGTTATAAGGTTATCAATTGAACCATTTATAGGTCTACAATTATGTGGGTCCACACAAATGGTAATGTGATCACTTGGTTGAGCTACTAAAACCTTAATTAAGCTCCCAAATTGAAGAATCTTGTTAAAATACCCTTCATTTGAATTGGGGGCATGCATTTTGAGGTTCAAAGGTTGTTAACTTAGCCATTTATAGGTCTACAACTCTCTGTGTCCACAAAAATGATCAATTGAACATTGGGTTGAACTATTGAAACCTTAATTGAACTCCCAAATTGAATTTTTTTGTTAAGGTATCCTTCATCTGAATTGGGGGCATTCATTTTGAGGTTCTGAGGTTGTCAATTGAGCCACTTATAGGTCTGCAATTTCATGGGTCAACACAAATGGTAATGTGACCACTTGGTTGAACTATTGAAACCTTAATTGAGCTCCCAAATTGAAGAATCTTGTCAAGGCATCCTTCATTTAAATTGGGTGCATGCATTTTGAAGTTTTAAGGTTGTCAATTGAACCATTTATAGGTATGCACCTATGTGTGTTCATAGAAATGATCAATTGATCATTGGGTTGAACTATTAAAACCTAATTGAGCCAAAATCAAGTCCACAACTTGGGGTTTTCATTTGTATGGGAGGACTTGTTTCAATTACCAATGTATTCATTGAGTGAAAGTGAGGTTTGCAACTCATTGGAATTTCAATTCTAGTCATTTGTTTTCACATTTGAACTACTAATACTTAGGGTAACTTTTGTACAATCTACATTCAGTCATTGAACTTCTACTTAGGTCTATGGGTGTTGGAATTGCACTTAGTAGGATTATGGGGGCTCATTATGGCTTATATGTGGCCATTGAGCTTCTATTAGGGTTTGTAAATCATGGAAATGCTCTTGTGGGTTTGCAACACAATGAGTAGGAATTCTGACAATGGGAGTGTGTCTATTTATATGGTAGATATGGCAAATATGGTAGCATTCAATGAAAAGTTTGATGTGACCTAGGAAATTTTAAAACTTTCCCAAGGCCAAGATGCTCAAAAGTTGAAAGGGAACAGACCCAAGAAGGAAAGAGTGCAAAGAGCCATTGTGGAATCTTTGCACTTGAGTACTATGGCCACTAGTTACAACACCCACTTTTTAACCTATTCCAATGTGAAAAAACAGGTCATATAGTTGATTCCAACAGTTGTTTGGAAGGCAGTCTATAATGACTATGTGATTGCCTACCCAAAGTCACCATTTCATGAGGACACCTTGAAGGACTTATTGCGAGATGCTTTAAAGGATTTTAAAACTGGCAATTGTAATGAAAAGGGGACTGAGAAAGTAGTTTTACAATTTGATGGGGTTTTGACACAATTAAAAGCATTGGACGATCATTCCATGAGGAACGTGCTCAAGCTAAAACAAGATTTTATTAATGGGAGATTAGGTACAATAGGAGTAGGTCCTAGTTTTCCTAGTTCCATTAAGGCAAATTGTCCTAGCCCAACACTTGGGCCAAATAATCCACCTAGCTCCAGCATAGGGCCTTTTAAAGGGTCAATGACTAAACAAGAAATGTTGCAATTCCAATCCAGGAATTTTATAACCATGGCATCTTGCTTCCAAGTGAGCTCAGAGATCTATGATGCATTGCTGGCTACAAAGATGGACATCAGCCACCGCAAAAACAAGGTGAAGATCTCAAACTTGAAAGTAGCCTAGGAACTAGGAATAATTTCAAAAGCAGAATTTAAGGCACATCTTAGAACTTGCCTACACATGTAGCTAGAAATCCCTAACCC
>Ga0209208_10002750_pt1 | contig 25249 bp, 19 predicted proteins | sample S1TSphfallax_3_FD_187694 | JGI IMG/M metagenome (GOLD analysis project Ga0209208, IMG submission 187694) | Host-associated microbial communities from peat moss isolated from Minnesota, USA - S1T2_Fd - Sphagnum fallax MG (SPAdes) (version 2) | ecosystem: Host-associated > Plants > Peat moss >...
TTGGAAAAAATTGAAATCGTTTTTAAATTTTGAAATTATATATTTTTCCATTATCGACTATAATGTTGTGATATGAGTAGTGAAATTATTCAGAGTGCAGCCTATGATAAATATGATGATTTTCAACTATGTTAAGTTCATATTTTCCCAAATTTTCATTTCACTATTTTGAGGATTATTTAATGAATAAACTGACCTTAGGGTAATGTAGCAAGAAAAGAAAAAGAAAAAAAAACAAGGAATGAAAAGGGGAAAAAAGAAAGAAATAGGGAGAAAAGATTACCCCTGCCGATAGTTATCTCAGTGCCTAGAAAATGAGAGGATCTAAGCGAAACAAATAAACAAGGGGTGTTTCAGAATGTGGCCTTGCCATTCACATTCAAATGTGTCTTAAGGCAAAAGAAGAATTATAGAAATTCAAATATTTCACCATGCAAAAGTATAATCTTCAAAACAATCCTCTAAAAGAAACCAAAATCCTTCAAGGTATCATGACTCTAACTAATCTCAAGTTGCAACTCAAGCCAAAATATCATCATGTTTCAAAAATCCTCGCATGAACATAGACCTACTACCTAGGGGTCGAAATCCATTAATTTCAGAAAACATTCAACCTTTTCTGTCGAAATTTTCAAAAACACATTCAAGCTGCCAACCAGTTTCAAACCGGAGAGTAACCCTGACCTAATCATGTGGACAGCATTAGTGCACCTTTTACGAGCCACCACAAAGTGTGCAAATCTGCTGAGCCAAAACCACTTTCCTGACTCAAACCGGCATATTTTGACTTTTTTTAATCCAATTTTACTGCGCAAGATCACATACTGAGCACCGCCAAAGATGCTCTTATCTCTCTATCACCTAAAGCACTGTCCGGTTTTTTCCTTTGTATTTTGAGGTCCCTTACCTGCCTGAAGAAACCTATTTTCATCAAGGGAGATCTTTCGCCATGGAAGGTACCAGCCAAGCTCTACTGGGATCTTCCAGCCAGCGGGAAGGTACTGGCCAGCCTGTCGATTTATTTTTTTCTTTTTCTTTCCTTTTTTTCATTTTTTCTTTTATTTTTTCTTCCTTCATATTTTCGTTTTTAAATATTTTTCATTTTCTTTTTCATGTGGGACATTCAAAATGAATGGAGGAAAAAATTTCTGAAAAATTAGAAATATATTTTCATTTTCGAAAAATGGTAAAAATTACACAAAAGAGTAGAAACTCAGAGTCGAAAACAAATACACTCTGATTATTTTCAGTGAACTCCGGTGAAATCCTAGAATTTCTAACTCCCATGTTAAATTCACCCTCATATAATCCACTGGAAAGACGACAAGGCAAAAAAAAAGACAGCTAAAAGAAATCCTAAAGTGAAAAGAAAACCTTCAAAAGCCGGCACTTCAAAAACCTTCATTTTCTTAAATGGCCTATAGTCAGGCCCTTCTCCTATACAAAAATCGATGTATGAATACAATATGTGCCATGAAGGTTTGGCCTTTAATAAATCCAACAACCGGGTCATTTTTAACCACACACACACACCCACACATATTTGCAGCCTTTTGGGTTCACTGCGTTCCCAGTGGATGTTCCTCCGTGGGGAACAGCCACTGGGAACGCAGTGAACCCAAAAGGTTCAAGTGGGAGACCTTTATCTTGTTATTTTGCCAAATTGCCAAGTCCACTTCACCCTGTGGACTACCCGAATCACCTTCAAGCTTCCCACAAATTTCTAATTTTCTGGGCTGTTCAAGGTCCAAATTTTTTTTAAAGGATGTGCCCAAACTTTTGTCCCAAAAAAACAAACTGCACCTGATTTTTATTTTTATTTTTTCCCACATTTTGCCTAGGCCTTCCCCCTCTTTTTCCCTCCCTTTTCTTTCTCTTAATTGTTTTCTTATCTTGATGGACCTTTAAAGCTTGCAAGGAGCTCTTTCAAAAGTCAAACTATTGTGACCAAACAGTAGGTCACCCTAAGGTTTCGTTTTTCTTGCTTTTTTGTTTTCATTAGCCGTCAACTTTTTGCATGCTTGCGATGGGAATATGTCCATTGCTACTGCAAGGAATGCATGGGTAGGTGACTTTGTTTGTTTGTGTGTTATGGAGAAAAAGAGTTGCACCGAGGGATGGATGTTGGAAGAAGCGGTTGCATTGAAGAAAGCTTTGCGTAATTGACGGTGGAAGGTAAGATAAGAGGGAGAATGGAGGAGCAAGGTGGCAGGTTCTTTCTAGTATTTTTCTTCTTGTTTAGACTACTGGGCTAGTCGTTGATGAATTTCATTGTGCCAATGACTTAGCAAAGTAATTCAAAGTAAGAACAAATATGAGGGGTTGATGCTAAGTGACGCACTCCCAAGTCCCGGGGTGAACCCACTCGACGGTTCACCAAAGTGTAGTTGTAGAAAGTTGGGACTCGGAAGGTGCTCCCGACTTCCAGCACTATAAAGGGGTAGAGGGGCGTGCTAGAAGTCTCGGGATTAGACTAGGAAGAGGGACTAGTAGATCAAGCTTGAATCTACATCCAAAACAAACCACAAAGTGGTTAGTTCACATTATGAGACACCCTTGGGTGTTAGGACAAGCCACTGGCACTTTGGACCACAAGACTCACCACGGCCCGGACTCGGGGGAAGCCACCACCTTCCCCCATATGGTATTCTCTGCAACGCTTCGCTGAGGCTACATCCAAATGGCTCTTTTTCCCGGGACTCCCAAGTTGGAGTCCCGAAATTGTCCTGAAATTGTCCCGGTTGGAGTCCCGGGACTTTGAGAGCTCATAACTCCCGACTGCGAAGTCTGATCGCAACGAGGCCTAAACCAAACTTGTAGCCCTCGTCGAGATCTTTTCAACGACGTATCGCACTCTTAATTCGGAGGTCGGGAAGAGGTCGATTCCCGACTTTTAATGGTCGGGAGTCAAACTGCCAGTTTGACTCTCGGCCCTTCTTTTGCCCATAACTTGGGTTACAAATGTCCAAATGGCCAATGCGAGGCCATTTTCGATATCTACGCTTCAAGACCTTTCCAATGACACCAAGAACACCTCAATGCAAGGTGTTTTGGGCCTTGCTGTCGAACCCTAAACATTCGGGAGTCCCGAAGGACTCCAAATCCCCAACTTTGGGAGTGTTGGGCTTCACCCCCACACTTGGCCAAAGTGGGGTTGCGACACTAAGGGATGATGAAAAAAACAAGGGTTCGAACTATAGAAATGAGTGGTGTATAGAAGTTAAGATGCATCTGGGAAGGGGGGATCTTTTGTTGCAGCACCTTGAATCTATGTTGTAGAACAATTGCCAAAATGGGTGCCAAAAACTTCAAAGGGGTGTCCTTAGGTTGGGCAGAATGAGAAGAAACAAGGTCAAGAATGGGGAAAGCTTGAAGAGAAAAATTTGTAGTATATTCTTACATTAAAGTCCGTCTCCTTGAGTGGTTCTAAGTGAACTTGGCATTTGCTATTCAAAATCAGGTTTAAAATATTTGAATCCAAGGGCATGCAAGGTTTAGGTTTTCAAATGAGAGGTTTGGTGTTATGTTACATTGTTACATTCAGTGGGAAATGGTTAGCAACTCATATGGACTGAGTGAACCTTGAAAGTTCTAACCTCTAAGCCATACCTCGAATAGATTTTGTATTTTTAGTGGTAAAAATTATTGTTTGGTAGTGAATAGTACATTACCAATAAAGAAATGTGTGATGAAGATACACATAGTTGTAGCATAATTTCAAAGTTGTGTGTACAGAAGTGGGTTCTGTTAGAATACGTAGACATCAATAATATATCTCCTTGATTGTGGCATTCACAAATTAAATAATGGGATTAGTTGTAGGATTCCACAAAGTTTGACTCTATTTGATTGCTTTTATATGCCATTGGGCTTGTTCTTTTAATCTTCCCCTTTTAAGTTTGGTATCAGAACATGGTTAGGTCTGAGGCATCATTCAAACTTGTATATGTATAAGTATCGGTAGTCATGATAGTATGTCATCATCTAGTGGAGATGAGGTTGTTGTAGATGAGATTACACAAGAAATTTGGGAACAACAGATAATCATCAAATTTGATTATCTAAGGAGGCAGGATGGCCCCTAGATAAGAACTATGATTTTGCATTTGTTGGGATTTGGCGTAGTAATATTTGTAGGTATAGATATTAATGAAGCTCAAGTTGGGGATGTTACAGTAGAAATAACTCATAATGGTTTTTATATAGGCATTCAAATTTGGTTGAAATTGAAAAATGGAGCAAAGGTTGGGGGTCAACCTTAGCACTACAAAAGCAATATCACTACACGTCATACCTTACATAAAATTTCATCTTTAATTCCTGAAAGGCAACGTAGTGTACCTATAATAGGAGACATTTGGGTTCCCAAGCTTTCTACTTCACCTAACCACTTTATCAAATTGTACATCCTTGGTGTTGAAAACTTGTTTCAGAATGGAGATCACTTTCTTAGGGTGGAGCATTATGGATCAAAATCCCACATCATAAGTTGGAGGATATGGCAAATCGAGATGAAGGGTGGAAGTTCCAACAAGCATCCATAGATGAGCAAAGTTTCTCCACTCTATCATCTGATGTTGTGCCTTTAAGTCTAGTAGGAGAGGGAGATGAGGTCGAATTTCTGAATTTAATCACACATGGCACATGGCTACCTCTTGAAAAGAAGTTTGTTGTGCATAGCATCTTGGGTTTGATGGAATCACAGTAGGACTCAAGAATCAATGGAAATCTTAAAGGTTTATATATTTGAAAATGAATTGTTTTGATGTTTTTGTAGCAAAAGTAAGATAGTTACCAGTGGTGTGATTTTCTTTTCCAAAACAATGGTGTATTTGAAGGACAGGGCAAGATCTCTTAGAAAGGAATGGCACATCATACACCCAATGAGTGTCATCCCCATCCCAATGGAATTGGATCCTTTAATTCTACAGGAGTAAATAAAGGTGAGGAATGTGTTTGTTTGAAGATAGTCTAAAGACATTTGTGCAATAGAAGACAATGCAATCTTTCATTGAAATTGCACAATGTGAAATGATTAGCTTGCAAAGGGTTGGTGAACTATTTTGGGGGCAGGACCATGAACATGTCAATGACTGGGCAAAAAGGCTCACCATGGTTGTTGAAGTGCGAGATCTGAATGTAGATAAACTCTTCAAGATTGCGAAATTGAATTTGGAAGGTTGGGCTGAGGAATGGTTTAGTAGGTTGTAGTTAGCACCAGCCGATCGAGCTGAATGAAGGACTCTAATAGTGCAAAAGTATGGAGATGTTGATGTTGATGACATTAGGATGAAGCTTGATGCCATCAAACAAGAACCCAAGGAGAGAGTTCAAAAATACTTTGAACATCTCGACAAACTATTTGAAAGGGGCAGGATACAGGACGTTGAATAAAGAAGAAGATTTTTGGCTAGATCAAGGCCTTAAATCTGGAAATTATGTGTGGTGAAGACGTTTACAGATATTGACAAATTAATGGGTGTTACAATAAAATTAGAAAGAGTGTTGGGAAGGCTTGGAGAGACTCTATATGAACCTTTGAAAGAGGAACAAGAAGATGGGGCCACAAAGACCATAATGGAGAATCAAGTCACTACTTTAAACAACACACTTATCAATTTCTTCAAGGGGACTATGCACAATTTAGAGGCATCATTTTCTTCCACTATGTTTGGAGGATGCCAAATTTACAAAAGAGGGGACCATTTGGCAACCACATGTCTAAGATTGAATGAGCCATGGCCAAAATGTGCCAAGTGTGGCATGTCTCAAAGGACACAGAATTGTGGAGTAAAATGTTCCTTCTATTCAAGTTTAGGTCATTTTTAGGATAGGTGTTGGAAGAAACCCAAGGATGGGAAATCCCACTTTAAAACAACAAACTTTTTGGAAGTATTGTTGAATGATGAAGAAGTGACCATACAACAACTCAATAAGCTCTGTAGGAATGAGAATTTCTTTTCTTACACTCAAGTGCCTAAGAGGAGAATGCTTGTTAACGTAGAACCAAGAGGAATTGTACCACCCCTGAAGTTGCAGGGGATGGATTAGGTGTAAACTGGAACATTGCAATCAAGTCTAAGATTTTCTCCCACTTCATAAAAGGAAAGATTTCCCTTTCACCTATGGAGACAATCCTCATGGTTCTAGGATAATTTAAACACCTTAAAAGTCTAGTAAGGTTGGCTAGACGAAAGAAAGATTTAGAGGCAACTGATAATCATGTATCCATGGTTTTTACAATTCCAACACTAAATAAGATCTACATCAATGAGACACATCGGAGCAAAACTTTGCATTTGCTTATGGAAATAAACAACTATGTTGTTGAAGGACTGGTGGATACTAGAGCCTTTATGTCTATTATGGATGTCAATGTAATCAGAGAATTGGGCATAATGCATCTGGTTATTGGGTCTGAACCTTATAAAACTGCGTTAGGAGTTGTTACATAGGCCTTGGGTAGAATTGACGAAGTACCTATCAAGGTTGGAGGCATATAGTGCACTATGACATACATGGTGGTGGATATAGACAATTATGACATATTGTTTGGCCTTGATTTTTGATAAAAATTGGTGCAATCATGGATGTAGAACGAGGCTTAATCCAAATAAGACATGGTCCAAAGACTAATGTGTAGGTGTTGCCATTTATTATGGTAAATATATTACAAAAAATGAACCTATATACAATGATGAAGGATGTTACTACTATCTTGGAAAACACATGCATTAGTGATGATTCTAACATTATTGATTAGATACCAGATGACGTGCTCCCAAGCTCCTTAATGGACTCAAATGTGAGTTTAAAGCGGAAGAGCAAGGAGTCAAGGCACTCCCTAGCTTGCAGCATTTTGGAAGTAGAGGGGCGTGTTGGAGCTCTGGGATGGGACTAGGAAGAGTGAAAAACATCAACTACTCACACGGACCTACACAAACCAAAGACAAGGTGGTTAGTGCATAATTGGTGCACTTTTTTTACTAGGATGAACCACGAGCAAACTCGAACTCACAAGACTCATCATGGCCCGGACTTGCGGGAAGCCACCACCTTCCCCCTTATAATATACTCTATGCCTCTCCACAAGGCCCACATCTAAATGACATTTTCGTCCCAAGACTCCCAAATGGAAGTCCCAAATTTGCCAAAGTTTGAACTCTTGCAACTTTGGGCCCCCATAACTTTGTGTGTAGACCTGCGATTGAGATGACGTTTGAAGCAGAATTGTAGCCCTCGTCTAGAGTTTTCCAACGGTATTTTGCATGCTACTTACATGCAAGGAAATTGGGTCAATTCCCGACTTTTAGTGGTCAAGAGTAAAATTACCAATTTGACTCATGGCCCTTCTTTTGGTCATAACTTGTGTTTTAAATATCCAAATGGGTCATGCAAGCCCATTTTAGATATCTAAGTTTCAATGGCTTTCCAATGGTATAAAACACTCTTAAATACATTGGGTTTTGACCCCTGCAATTGCTCTCTGAACATTCAGGAATCCATTGGAACTCCAACTCCCAAAGTGGAAGCTCCCTTGGGAGTGTGAGGGTTCATTCCCTCACACTTTCTTTCACTCCCGGGCTTCCCTCTTGGCTCGCAACCTTGCAAGCCCTTGCTTTGGTCACAAGCCCAAGGCTAGGGTTGCGATATCGGATTAGGGCAATCTTGTCATGACCAAAGGTGAAGATGCATCTACTTCAGATTCAAATATTGGTATTGATAGTAATGAACATTGTGATGGAGAGCCTCGTCAATTTGAACAAATTGATGATGAAAATGAGTTTAGGGATACTAAATCGGAGGATTTAATGATGTTAGAAAGACCGAAGCAAATCCTGCAACTAATACTATAAGACTAAGTTAACGGGTTCATGGAAGAAGAAATAACAGATGCAGATGAGTATGTAGATTGGTTGAAATGAGTGTTTAATGCATAGTAGAGTAGACAAGCCATGTATGAATCCACACATTATGCAACAATTCCAATATTACTACAAGTTCACCAAGTAGAAGATGGTAATCTTGAACACAACTCCATTGAACAATTGGCATCATCTAACCATGATGAGATGAACACAAGATGGAGGGAGATTTGTCAGTGAATTAGGGTTGACACTAGCTTGGATAAAAGAAGCAACAATAGCTCTAGAAGGTTTTGGAGTGTTACTAAGATGTTTTTGCTTGGAACAAGGGTGAACTAAGTTGTTGCATTATCGGAGAACATTCTGTGGATACGCAAGGGTCCACCTTGCAAGGTATCTCTTGGTCGATTATCCTACAAGGAAGAGGTGGAAGTAAAAATACAAATAGATGTCCTATGGATTTGGGCAAAATGAAGCCCAGTAACTCTAAGTATGCATGTCATGTCATTCTACTAATAAAAAAGGATGGGAGTAGGCGTTTTTGTGGAGATTATCCACTACACAACACACAAACCCGTCGAAATTCATTTCCAATGGCACTTGTGGATGATGTGAGTAACCAACTAGGCAAATCATCATGGTTTACTACATTAGACTTGCATTATGGTTTTTGGCAGATTTGGATGGCTCTTAAGGATATGAAGAAGATAACACTGATCACAAAAATTGGGTTATATGACTAGACAATCATGCCATTTGGTCTTTAAAATGTTACTAGTATTTTTACTAGGACAATGTTAAAGGTTTTTAGAAACTTGGGAGACAAATTCCTAAAGGTCTTTGTTGATGACTTCAATGTACACAACAACAATTGGGAGGAACATCTTCAATATTTGGACGCTATGTTTTCCAAGCTTAGGGAAGTTCACCTAAAGTTGAACCCAAATAAATGTTGTTTTGTTGCAAAGAGCATCACATTTCTGGGTCATGTGGTTAATAAGGATGGCACCAAACTAGACTTAAGCAAAATTGAAGTAGTTTTGCATTTTCCAGAACCAAAGACGGACACAAACATTAGGTCCTTTTTGGCTCTAACTTGGTATTACCGAAATTATGTTCAAGGCTATTCACAACTAGCTGCTCCACTGTTTGAATTAACAAAAAAGGACATTGACTTTGTATGGAATTTGGACTGTTAACAAGCATTTTACACATTAAAGGGAGCACTGGTTGATGCGCTTGTGCTTACACGACCTGATTTCAAGAAATAATTTTGTCTTTATGTGGACTGGTCACTAAAAGGTGTTGGAGCCATATTGTCATAGAAGGAATGCAAGCTTGAGAAGGTGGTGGCCTATGAGAAAAAGAGTTTAATAGAGGCGTAGAGAAAGTTTCACCCCATGGAAGGAGAATGTTACGTGCTAATATAAAATATCATGCACTTTAGGTAGTACCTGCATAGGAACCACTTCATTTTATGAACAGATCACAAACCACCTTAATGGTTGGCAACAATATTAGATCCACATGATAGGAAAGGTAGGTGGATTAATATGTTGCAGGACTTCAATTTTAAGATACTACACTAACCAAAATTGAAGCATACAAATGTTGATGCTTTAAGTAGAAATCCATGGGTTAGGCCATGGATGATGACGATTTTAGCAAACAAATCTAGGATATTGGAACTATACAAGTTGACACATAAAAAACAGAGGCTAACATATTTTCTATTCAAACTGATGAAGATTCAAATTAGTTTGGTTTCAAGACACAGTCAAGGAAACTAACACAACACCATAGATGTTGTTTTGGCATCAACCATTTGCATTGTTCATAGGATCACCAATTATATATGCTTGATGTTGTAACGGAGGTAAACCAAGTTGAAAAGATTGACTCACTAATGGAGGATGTGGGGGCAGCAGACAATGGAGAAGATGAAATTTTGAAAACCAATGATGGTAAGCAAAGATACCTAATAATTATGATAGACAACAGCAACTGGAACTAGTGTTGGTTGCTCAAGAATTGTCTGAGTTTGGTGACCATGAGTTAGGTCATGCAAATTCTGATGAACAAGAAACGTGTGGGATGGACAAAAAGAACATTGACATCTGGGAGGACACAGTTTGCATGGGACTATCGAGAGAAGGCATACTACCAAACACAATAGAGCTTTAGGAAAGCAAGAGGGCTAGAAAAAAAAAATCAATTATTGTTGGCAAGAACAAAAGTTTTACTTTAGGGGTTTGTTTGTGCCGAAACCAAAAGAAAGAATGGCACTTGTAATCCAAATGCATGAAGATTTGGGGCACTTTGGGGGAACAAAGGACCTTGGCTGAAATTTGCCGTAGATACTTTTGGCATAGCAGAATAGAGGATGTAAAGACAATTGTAAGAATGTGCCAATAGTGCCAAATGGTGAAAAGAGTGGGTAGCATGCGATCAGAAGATGACGAAATGAAAAGCATACATGTTTGTGAATTATTTTATAAGGTTTCTATGGATACTGTGGGGCCATTATTTGAAACCAAATCAGGGAACAAATACATCCTTGTCACTATCGATCATTATTCAAAATGGTGTTAGGCAAAGGCTATGGCCAACCATGGTGCTAAAATAACAGCAAAATTCTTGGAGGATGATGTGATATGCAAATATGGAGTTCCCAAGTTTGTGCTTACTAATATTGGAGGGGATTGGGCAACAAAATTTGATTTTATGTGTAAGGATTACGATATCCAACATCAACACATTGCACCTTAGTGGCCCTAATGCGATGGGATGGTAGAGTGTTTAATTAAGACTATCAAACATGGCATGTAGATTGTTGGGATGAGTAATTGGCCAAGGCCATGTTTGGGTATAGGTGCGAGATTCAAGCCAATACCAAGTTTTCTCCTTTCATGATCATGACTAGTTGCACACCATGTCTCAAGGTTGACAATTATTTGCATTCTTTGACTATTGTGGTTGATGACAATGTTGATGTTGAAATTATTATGGCATAGTTTCTACAGAAGGTGAAACTGATAACAAGCATCCATGAAAATGTTTTGCTCAATGTGGAGCAAGCACAAAGAAACAGAGGAAGACCTATGCTACCAGAATAGGTAAGCAAACTTTTGAAGGTTTGGTTGCTGGAGAAACAATGGTCAAAATGAAGAAACCAAGGAAGAAAAAAACTTTAATTGCAAGTTGGGAAGGTCCATACCAAATCATTGGACATGCAGATGGGAAGGGGGATTTTGAAAAAGGTAGCAAAATATGCATCATCAAAGATGTTGATGGACATTAGTGGGAAAGATCACGCATGGATCTTCAAATCTATCATGTTCTATAGGATTGATGAAGCTCAGGGACTCAAGTTTTTAAGGTTACACTACCTCTTTAAAAAAAAATTAAAAACATATTGAGAGAAAATTGAAAGGTTTTGATTTCAATTTCATGATTTTTTAAATCCCACTTTTGTGGGTGATGTGGATTTAATGCCATCCTAGTGGGATGGAAGTCCATCCATGAAATCTCAAGATGAAATAAAATTTATCCAAAAAAATACAATCCATAGTTTTATCTCATCCATGAAGTGTAATTTATTCACAATTTTATTTTTGCTTTAAAAGTGATCAATATTCCATGGATGCACATGCATAAAATTTCATTCATCAATTTTAAATGGGGGGATAGATGAAAGTTCATTAATGAATCCAAGGTTGTTAGAAAGGACATCTCTTGGTTATGAACATCCTAGGAACATATGTGGGAGTCATGGCCTTCAATAATCAGCCAAACATCCTTTTATATACTTCTTGGAAAAGAAAACAGGGGTTTACCTAAGGAGGTTTAACACAACAATCAAGTTCAATGATTTGAATTCACATGTGGTGTCTACATTTCATTGATGAAAAAAATTATAGATTGTATTTCTTGGATAAAATTTATTTCATCTTGAGATTTCATGAATCTTCATGGATGTACTTCCATCCCATTATGATGGCTTCAAATTCACATCACTCACAAAAATGGATTTTTAAAAAATGAAATTTGAAGTCAAAACCTTTCAATTTTCTCTCAAAGGTTCAAAATTTTAATTTAGGGGCGGTTTGAATTTTGAAAAGGCTACCTACAAGCTCCAAAGACCCATCAAGTCAGCAAAAAAATAACGACAAAGAAAGAGAGAGAGAAGGAAGGGAAAAGGACAGAGAGAGCCCTAGGAGCTTGCGGGAAGAAAAAAAAACCAAAAAAAGGTAGTATGGTACTTTTGGGCAAAAGTTTGGGCAAACTTGGAAAATACATTCATGCCTTGGATAGCCTAGAAAATTCATTTTTGTGGAACAACTTGAAGCTCATTCATGCAATGCATAAGGGGAAGTGGACCCACCAATTTTGCAAAATAATAAAATAGGGTAAGTGAGATAAGGCTTTTGGAATTTGCTTGACAAACATTAATTTTGCCCAATATTTAGCCATGTGCTTGTGTAAGCATATAGTATGGTATTTAGAATAATGTATGGTGTCCAACATTTCATTTCACATAAAATTGTTATGTTTTAAACTTAAATGGTTGATGTGACATGTGAGGAATTTGCAAGAAGAAGTTGTTCTAGCTAAATAAAAAAATGTAATTAAATGATTATTTATACACACATTATTCTATGGATGAAATCCTTAATTTTGGGAGGATATGTGAGCCCACATCTTGCAAAAGGAGGGAGGGGGGAGATGCGATCATAAGGCCCCTAAAAAGGCATGATCAAATAATCAAATATTTTAAAATAAATACATGATTGATATGATATTTTAAATCGATTTTGGAATTTCAAACCAATTTTGTTTACATTTGTCATGAGTTATTATTCAATTACAAGACTAAGTTTAGATTAATTAAGTCCAATCCTAATTGGTTAGGCTAATCTAGTTTAGCAATTAGTTTAGTTATGAACTAGTTTTAGTGTGTATAGGTTCGAACTTTTTTGTGTTTGGGATATAATCTTTTATTGTGTGATTTCAAATCATTTTTGATGATTTGAGATTTCAAAACACTATGTTTTTCTACTTTGCATCTTTTTTATGTTTTCATAGTTTTTCATTTGCACACCTTGTGTGGTTTCATGTTTTTTTGTGTTCTAGACTTGGATTCTTGTGTACTACTTTCAATTATATTATACAACTACAAGTCAACCTTGCAAAGATTGCAAATTGGGCATTTTTATTGTGTCAACACCTCATGCAAAATGCTACACAATAAACATGACAATAACCAAATCCAATGTGCCCTGGACTTTACATAAGTTGGAGATGTACGGTTATAGTTTTTCTAAATAATTTTTTATTAAGGTTGTAAAACACAACAAAACTCATTAATTATACAATGATTGTAATGGACTACCAAGAATGAAACCAAGGGACAACTCCCACTAGGCAGATCAACAATACAAGTTGCAAATTACCTACCTACTAACAATTATTATAAACTATTTATTATAACTAAGTTAATATTATTCCTACCTATTTAGTTAATATTATACACTACTATTAAGGTTAAACACTAGTAATTAGATACCTACACTACTAGAAATCTTGTAATATGTAACCATTCAATTTGTGACTACATGCAATTATTTGTCATTTGTAACTATGTTGTATCAATTTTACAACTAATCAACATCCTTTAAAATTTATGAATACTTTTGTGATTATGGTGTGATTACTAAATTGCACATCCCTCCATATTGATTAGCTTTTTGGATTTTTCATCCAAAAATAGGTTCCTATATTTATTTAATCACAAAATTAGTGACAACTTGGTTACAAATTATGGTGTGTTTATACATTTAATGTAGACTAGCGTTTTGCAAACAACATTGAACTATATGATTTAGTTTTTAATTCAAGGTATATTCAATATTTATTAAACGTATTTAACATGTTCAAGTGCATTTAGATTGTATTTAAGGTATATTAAGCATATTTGACATCTATTCATTGTGTGTTATGGTATTTAGTTTGTATTCAAGGTATATTAAACATATATTTGCCCACATTATGGGCATATTCAATTGATTTTTTCTTTTGGAATTAATATGGTTCATTTAGAAATATACCATTCTATTAAAATATAATTAAATTACAGTACCAAGGTCAATTTAATATGATATAAACATTGTATTAAACAAACATTAATTATTCATAAATTACTCTTATATAATAATTGATTAATATAAACTATGAAATAAATAAATAATTTATTTACTTATTTTAACTATTACCAACTAGTTAAGTAAATTTTTATTATTTATTTATTACTTCAAAACCATTAGTTGATTCATTAAATATTATATCATAAATTGATACAATAATAAGTCATTGTTCATGAATTCTAAATATTTATTATTTTATTATTTTGAAAATATGCATAATAGTTAGTTCATTATAATTTTTTAAATTTCTATTAAAAGATCAATAATTTCATAAATATATATTATATATTTAATATTTATCAATGAACGATTTGTCAATAATTTATTAACTATACATTAATATTTATGACTTAGTTATTACAAAATAACTAATAATTCTAAAAAAAAATCTAATAAAGTCAAATTTCCCAGTAATTATTCAAATGATTAATTATCTGATAATTTCTTATTTCCTAATGCTGAAATATCTCATTAATAATGAGTTTTTTCAATAATATGATCTAATTACTTTAATCAAGAATTACGGTCAAAAGCTAATGACTATTAATTAGTAAATATTTTGTCATAGATTAAATTGTCTTGCTATCATTAATTATTGATTAGAATTGATTGAATATTTACTTTCCTTCATATGAATGTCAAGGAACTTAAAGTCAAAATTCATTTCATCCTATTCTTAGTTTTGGTTTTAATTTTGGACATTTGAAAATGTACACCTATTGTGTCAAAAGGAATCAATTTTGCAAATGATTATCAAAAGGACTCATATAATAAAATAATTTTCATTGAAAAAAATATAGATGATAAGAACATATTATTTACACTCAATAAACATTCATAATATTTTAAATGTGAAAATTTAAAACTTAAAAAATTCAAAGAATATTTTTAACTTGTTTCAATATTTCAAAGCTCCAAGAGCGTTTTACCACATATAAATGGGTTATATTGTGCATGATGTATTATGAAAAGTTATAACTTTAAATATAATTAAATTTTTAAAAATGTGAAAATTTAATTTTCGATGATGACTTGAAATTTTGATCATTTTTCAAGATGAAACATTGAATATGTAAGGAATCTATACACTTTTAAAAACTCATATTTATTCAATAATGACTAACAAAAAAATGTGATGCATTGGGGAAAATTTAAATATTTTTTAGAATAGGTTATCCAAAAAAATCATTCACAAATTCATTTCCATCTAAAAGTTATTTTTGGGAAAAAAACTTGTAGTCCTTTTCCAAAGTAATATGTTTGGTTCCTCGTTATAGGTTTTGACCCACATGCAATGACCAACCAATAGAAACCATGACTTCCGAACATAGCAAATTGAGAAATCCCACATTTGACTCTTATTACCATCACATGTGGCATCCATAGAAACATGAATGGAACTAAAAAGAAAACCAAATATTGCACACAAGCATTTCTCAATGACTTGAACAAATATGGATTCATCACACAAAATAGCCATTGAACACAACTAGAAGCAATGTAATAAAAGGGTTATTTGAAACATATGTATACATATGGAAGCACTTGGGTATTATTGGAGCCTAATGGGAAGAAAAGATTCTACAACCTTTCCTACCCCAACCAACAAAAGTAATGAATGATTTGAGGTTTGTACATGTTGAAAGTATTCCATATAGTAAACGAAACATGATAAAAAGTGAGGGGGGAAGAAGGAGGTTAATTCTACATGGGCACAAATGGGATAACATAAGTCACACCTGCCTACTTTTGGGACTCCTTTTGGGATTGTTAAAAAGTTTTTAATTTTAAAAAAAAAAATCTTTACAATTTTTAAAATATTATTATGTAAATTATTATGTAAAAAATGTCAAAATAATGAAAATTTCAAAAAAATTGAAGTCTATTTATAAGTCCTTTTAATGTTAATAAACATGTGTTATAATGTTTAATGAGTGTTTATGAGAGCTTTTTATTGATCGGATATTTTTCAAATAAATTCACATGTTCCAATGATATATTATGAACCTTATTATATAAAAAAATCTTATACTTTCAACATCAAATTAAATTACCACTTCTAAACGTGAAAAATTAAGCACATGTTACATTTGTTGTGGCTCTTGTTAGTGTAATTGGACCCAAATGTCATATCTAATGGTGTACATATATGTTAAAATAAAAGTAATAATAAGGATGATAATGGAATGGTTTTTTGGCAATAACAATGAATATTTTTGACAATGTACAAACATGAATTGTGAACCACATGGATATGACTAATGACGATCATACATCAATTATTTTGCACAAAGAGGGGATTAACTAGGGGGAGGGATATTGGTGGATTATGCAATTAATCACATTTTTAAAATGTGCAACAAGTTTTGGTACCCATGAATGGGTGTTGAAGATAATTGAATAAACTAGGAAAGGCCACAAAAAGGATTCAATGGTATTTTGATTGAATTAATAACCTTATATGACCCTATTACTAAATCAATTTGATTTAATCATCCAATAACATTAGAGATTTAATTTAGGTAAGGATCAATGAGAATATATATATATATATATATGATAAATATTTATAACTTGGTGCACATTAATGGCAAGGTACACAAACAATGGTGTAATGGAATAATGTATAAAGCCCATTTTAGAATGTGAGTCAATGCCAAAGAATCTAAGAACCAATAATAGGAAATTTGAACAATTAGACACCAATGTAACACTTAATTTATTGAGTAAAAAAGACTAAATTTAATGAAAACAAACAATTGAGAATATTTTTTAAACAAGTGTTTGTTAATCACATATTTTGGAATTCATTTTTAATTGTCAACTAAATACTCAAAAGAGAAAATTAAATTTGTATAGTTGCAACTAGTTTATTAAGTAGGTTTTATGTGTGGAGGAGGCATGAAAAGAATGTGGGTGCAAGGAACAATGAAGGAAGGAATTATATAATTCCATAAAATTAATTATAAAAACATCACATAAGGTAATCTGTTTGGGTAAGCAAAAGAAATAAGGTTTTGTGAACGAGGAACAAATGGAGTGGGAAAAATACACATATGATTGTAAACAAAATGGAGTATTTTTTGCATTAAAAGATAAATGGTTATCAGAATATTTGTTGCATCGAAAAGTAATTGGGTAATATGGCGACACCAATTGTTAGAATGATGTTGTTAAAATCAAATCTTTGACCGAACGACTAAAAATCCGACTATGTGAATGTTCAAGTTGGTTAATGCTTTAAATTGATGGAAAGAATCAATGTTCAAACAACTTCCATCATGTTCTTGGAATGTATTATTTAGGCATGTGCAGTTATAAGTTATTATCAATAATTATATGTACATGTAAAAGAACAATATTCCTATAACATATTTTGCTATAACATATTTTCCTATAATAGATAAATGTAGATCAAGTTCGTCAAATTGGAACACGTAGAAATTGTGAATAACATGGTAATTGCAGATTCAACAATTTACTATGGTAAGAACAAGCTAAGGAAATTACTAGGGTTATTTTTAGATGTAATGGAACAAAAATATTTGTGTGCAATTTAAGAATTATGAAAGTGTGGATGAAATCAATACTAGAATATGATTTTTTGCAATAAGATGGTAGAGATTTAGGTAACATAGAGAAATGATTAGGGTTTAGGTTAATGAAATGATTATATTTGCAAAGAAAAATGTCAGTAAAACTATAACAAATAATGTAACCAAAAGAGAGGGACCCAGAAAAACAGACGATGCATACACCACCTGCCCTAGACCCCCGGCGCCTACGTTCTACAGATCCGTCTTATACCTATTAAGCATTGAACCTCTCATGCTCGATCTACCTGCATTCTCTTCTCTGACACACTACGCTTCAACAGACTATCGGACTCAACAGCACAACATTCTCTAAACCACTTGCACACAAATGAAGGTTCAAAAATGAGAGTTCTGGCATCATATTTACTGAGTATTTACATCCTGATAGCACAAGAAACTTTTGCCATCGTCAATCCTCATCAAAACAGCTATGTTAATTCCCTCAGTGTCGAACCTTCTACCTCTCCAATTCCTCGCTTCTATCCGTCTACAGAAGGGGTTACTGCATCGACCAAATGCAGCGGAAGATACTCTGGTCTAGCACAACTCTTCTACAGACCTTCATCTCTCCTCCTCCTCCTCTCTACTATCCTCTTTTCTAGTCTGCTCTTCTCCTCATTAACTTCCTACTTGCCGAATTCCTCCTTCCCAAAGAAAACAGCTTTTTGATCTTCCTCACCACTTTCCCCCGGCTTCTTCCAGAAGGTTCACTCGAATCCCAACGCCTCTCCATGCAACTCCTCCACACGGCCATCTCATAATTGCAGCACCAACTAACACCATAACTCAGAGCCGCCATCCAGCCTCCATCCGATCATACCCAACATGCAAATCTTCCAGCAAACAACTTTTGAACAAACCAATTAGTACTTCCCATGCAGATGTAATGCAGTGACAGCCGTCACAGACACAAAACGGCTCAAAGATGTGCTAATTAATCTCCCTGATCAGTGGGCGCTCAAAAGTTAGGGTGACCTCTTTTCCCATTACAATAATTCCAACAAATAAAATTATTATTCACAATGCGATTATTCTAAAGTACCGCAATGGGTGCAGTCTATTGTTACCTTGGGGTTCAACAATATCTCTTTCACACACGTTCACAGACCCCTAAGATAAATCAAGTATATTTTCTCTAGTGCTGCGTAAGAATGTAACCTCAAGCAGAAAGTGTGGCTTCAATGTATTATAACAGAGAGTGCTTTGGCTCTCTTTGGAATGAGAATATTCACAATTAGGTCATTTTGGATTGAATATGAGACATAGCTTGTCAGAATGTGGGTTTTTTTTCACCATCTCTGAACTTGCCTATTTGTGAGTCTTGAATGTGCAACTAGATTGGCAAAGTTAGTAGTTGACCATGTGCTAACTGCCCCTTGTGAGACTGCTGTGTTATACCCTACAACTGGGGCAAACATCCCAGCTTTTACAGCTCTCACTCCCTGTGCATTTGCTTGACGTGCTAGCACCCCCCTACTCACCTGTTACTGGTCGGCATTGCACATATTACCATAATGTTTCGAGAGCTGTTTTTGCAGGTGCAATTTTTTTAGCTTGCCTATCTCTTTTTCTGATGCTCAATATTGTGAGGGAGACAGGGATGACCTCTGGGATTGACAGTAATGGTCTTGGATGAAAGGGAGGTGGATCGGAAATTCTTTCTTGTTTCTGGAGGAAAGGGAGGGTCTTTGGTTGTGAATCTTTTCTGTTTTTCATAATTTGCTTGCTTTTTGTGTTGCTAGGATCAGATGGAAGTGATGGAAATAATGAAAAAGAAAAAAATGATTCAAAAATAGAGAAATAAGATAGCAAACTTTGACAGCATGGTTTCTTCAAGGACAAACAAAGGAAACACCTTAATAGAATACTTTGCAATCACCTTTACTCAAATAATCACAACGTCACAAATACACAAGTTTTCAAAATCAATCACCTAACTTCAAAAAAATTATACACCATTATTGTATAGACCAAGGTAGAACACATTTGGCTATATGATACAATCATCTACATTAGCAAATCAATGTCATTTGTCCATGGAACACAACTGTTATGCTTCTATGTATGCTACATTCCTCCGAAACATTCATGTTTTCCTAGGTAAGAAGTATTTCAGAATACACAAGCCTCCAAATTAAAGTTTTGGTCAAAGAATGGTCTAATCTAGCTCTAAATTTGCATAGGATTAACACTCTACAATCATTATATACAATTTTCAAGCTCAATCCGATCAAGGGCTAGAATGAACCAGCAGCCACCAATGCACCAGTTGAAGATGAGCCCATTGAAGTCGTTTTGGGGATGAACCAAAAATACATCCTCCCCTACCCAAAGTTATTGGTTTTTTCAACCACTTCTCTGCCCCAATTTTTTTCCTTCCTACCTACCTCCCTCCCACCTACCTCACCTGATTTTGCATTCACTCCATCACTAAAGCTCAAGAGCGGCATTAGTGTTCGGGAGCCATTGGAGTAGGAGCAAAGTTCGATAGCCGTTGGAGTGGGAGCAAAGCTCGAACGCCATTGGAGCGAAAGCACAACCATGACATTGCACTTGAAGCATGCCCATGAACTCCATCGTCAAAGCTCTAGAACGCTTGAAATGGGACCCAGGCGAGACCCAAAGCGGGAGCTTGAAGGTAAGCTCCTTCCCTTAAGCCCTTCTCTTCTCTTTGCTTATGTTTTGGTCTTGTTGCAACAAAGAAGGCGACGGCAGCTTTGCTGCCATTTTCTTTGTTGCAACAAGCCTTCTTTTCTTTTCTTTTTTGTTGCAACACGAAAGGCAACGACAACAACACTGCCATTGCGTTTTATTTTGGTTTGCAGCAAGCCTTTTTAAAAATATTGTTACCTTCGCCTTCTTTGCTACAACAAACCTTCTCTTCTTTTTTTGTTGCCTTCACCTTCTTTGTTGCAACAAGCCTTTTTTTTTCCTTTTTTTTGTTGTAACACGGAAGGCGTTGTTGTCGTCGCCTTCTGTTTACGTCTTGCTATAGCAAGCCTTCTTTTTCCTTTTTTCTATTGTAACAAAGAAGGCGTTGTTGTCGTCACCTTCTGTTTTTGTCTTGCTATAGCTAACCTTCTTTTTCCTTTTTTTATTGTAATGCGGAAGGCGTTGTTGTCGTCGCCTTCTATTTTCGTCTTATTGCAACAAGCTTTCTTTTTCCTTTTTTCTATTATAACGTAGAAGGCGTTGTTGCCATCGCCTTCTATTTTCATCTTGTTATAGTAAAGTAGGCGATGGCAAAGCTTTTGTCACCTTCTTTGCTACCGTAAGCCTTTTTTTTTTTTCTGTTGCAATGTGGAAAGCGACGATAACAACGCTACCATCACCTTTTGTTTTGGTCTTGCTTTGTCACCACCTTCTTTGCTATCGCAAGCCTTCTTTTCTTTTTTTGTTACAGCAAAGAAGGCAAAAAGCAACGTTGTCATTGTTGTTGTCACCTTCTATTTTGGTTTTGCTGCAACAAACTTTTTTTTCTTTAGCGTAAAAGGCAACAATAGCAACATTGTTGTCACCTTTTGTTTTGGTTTTGTTGCAATAAGCATTTTTTTTTTGGTAGCACAAAAGGTGATGACAACAACGTTGTCGTCACCTTTTGTTTTGGTCTTACTATAGTGCAGAAGGCAATGATAGAGTTGTTGTCGCCTTCTTTGTCACAACAAGCCTTTTTTTTTTTGTTGCAGCGCGGAAGGTGACAACAGCAACATTGCCATTGCCTTTTGGTTTGGTCTTGCTGTAGCAAAGAAGGCAATGGTAGAGTTACAAAAGGTTGCTGTCACTTTTTATTTTCATTTTGTTGCAACATAAAAGGTGATGACAACAAAGCTACCATCACCTTCTATTTTGGTCTTGTTGCAACCAAAAAATTAAAATTGTTGTAGTGAAGAAGGCCATGCTGCCATCACCTACTTGTGTTTTGGTTTTGTTGCAACAAAAAAGGTGACGACAATGAGCTATCTTTTTCTTCTCTGCTTCTATTATATTGAAAAAGAAAAAGACGATAACTTCCGTCACCTTCTTCGATGGCTTTGTTGTAAAAAATGGCAACCTTCACCTTTTTGGTGGTTTTGTTGCTAAGAAGGTGATGGTAGCAATGTCATTGCCTTCTTCAATGGTGGTGGTCTTATGGAGAAGGCGATGGCATCATGCAGTTTTTTTTTTTTTTTTAATTTATTTATTTTGGTCCTTTTAGTTTAGTTCATTAGAATTGACAATTAACAATGAAATGGTGGTTTTTTTTTTGTTGAAGGTTGTAATGGTTAAAAGGACATTGAAAAAAATGGTGATGATTTGAAAGTTCACAAGCAAAATGTTGTTGCATCAGATTAGGTAATTGAGCAAAATGTTGTTGCATTAAATCAAGCAATTGTTGAGCCAAATGTTGCTACATCAAATTAGCTAATTGGTGAGCAAAATGGTGTTCTATCATATTTGAAACCTAAGAAGCAAAATGTTGCTTCATCATAAATGAAAATTGAAAATTGATGTATCAAGCAATCTATGTGGATTAAAGTTGACAGTGATGACAGTTTGTAATATATATTGAAGATTTCGATCAAAAAATGATGGGTTAGATTGTTTTAGAATTTACGTACATTTGATTAAATGTAGATAAAAAAAATTATACAATTTTTTTTAAGTGGATGGAAGGTGCAAGATTTTTTTTTGTCAATATTTTTTTATTGCAATACCTGAAAACATTTAAAGTTTGAAGGAGTTGTATCTAATTGCGTGATTTTATGTTTTGTAATACCTACATTCTATTTTTGAACTCTTTATGTGTAAGGTTTTAGGGTTGGGATTTTTTAATTACAAAGTAATGATTTACTTTTTGATATTTTTTGGTTTAGGTCTGGAACTTAAAATCGACCAAGTTTACTAGTCATCGGCACCCCCTTGTCCACTTAATTTGGCTCGGAAGGACAAAGAATGGATGAAGGTTGGGTTGAAATGGAAGTGTAAAATTGGCACTTGCATTATTACATATTGTGCCAAATGGTTGTTGACTAAGCATTTGAAGGAGGCCCATGGTTTGATGGCAGAAAAGGCCAAACCTGGGGGGCCTTTCAACTTCTGAAAAAGGTCCTCAACATCAAAACCATGCTAAAATGAATGCTCGCATCTTGGGAAATGCCATGGTCGTGTAAAGGTAGAATGATCAAAAGGTGACTAGTCGTGCTCGTGCCAAAGCACAACAATAGTGGGATAAGCTTATACATGTTGCAAAACAATGTCCACCATTCCCAAAACCAGCTTTGGTCAAATTAGCTTTAGAGTAATTATTATAGGTGTTGGGTTTCAATGCATGGGGCGTGGGAAGCGTGCCTCAAGATGCAACATCACGAATGGAAAAGGGTGAAGATTTACAAGGGATGATTTGATCCATCCATTGTGTATATGCACAATGATTAAAGATGGCATGGGATGTAAAAAATTGGGATCGAGAGTCCAACAAAACAAGTCGAACAAAATAGTTGACAAAAATATTGGATTTTCATGAATCTAGAATGATTCATGGAAGGTAAGAAATGATAATAATCAATGTTTATTATATTTTTATAATTTTGTTTCATCCCAAGGTGTGTTAGGGTTTAATTTGGTGGTTTTTGGGTGTTTATAAGGTTGAGGAAACAATAAAACAAAAGTTTGTTGCAATGTAATTTAGGTTGAAATGCAACGTCGCCATTTTCACACTACTCGTCATGCAGCAAGGGCTGCAAATGCAACAAATGCTTACGAAACTAAACATAGGGTTATACATATTGATATGGTTTAGGGTTTTCATTTTGTATAGTTCGCTAGGTTTTTTCCACCTTTCTATTTTTTGGACTACCCGATTTTTGAACTTTGGTCCTGTGATATGTTATGAAAAACCTTTTTTATTCATTGGGTTTTTTAGTAATTTTTTATCCACTCATTTTTATACATCTTTTATCAATATAATATTTTCTTCTAGTCACATTTGTTTGATGGGTATATGGTTAATCATATATGTTTTTTTTGTCATAATTTTCTTAATACTTAAAATGTAAGAATCAAACCTTAAATAGGCCCATATGAATAGGTAACATTAATTTGTCTAAGGTCTACAAAGATCAAAATAAACATTGTGTAATATTTACATCTAATGTAATAAGACTCACAACACCTAAAGACTTTTAAAACAATAAACACATTTTAAACATATAATACCTACATCATTTTCTATTATAAATTCCATAAGGCCATTTTCATATATGTAATACTTGCATATGGGTCCCTTAATAGTCGTTAGTTTTTTTCATTCATTGCAATACCCGCATATAGGGTCCCATAATAGTCGTTGGTTTTACATTCATTGTAATACCCACGTATGGGGTCCCATAATAATGATTGGTTTTTTACATTCATTGCAAAACCCGCATTTTGTCATAAACTTAATTCAAAATATTAATTAATTAAGGTATATAAAAAAACATATTTTGGGTACCTAAACCACTTATTAGTTACTTTGAAATGACGTTACATGCGTGTATTGTAATTAGGGTTGGGTCTTTCACATAAGGTTTGCTTCAATCACCTATGGATTATTTTAATATGAACTTACATGCAAGTATTACATCTAGGCCTTCGTCTTCATTCAAAGGCCCACTCAAACTACATATTAGGTATTTCAAAGTGACCTTACATGTGGGTATTGCATTTAAGGTTGCCCTTTCATTACAAGTTTTACCTTAATCACGTATGGGTTATTTTGAAATGAATTTTAATATAGCTATTGCATTTAGGGTTAAAGTTTCATATAATTTTGCAATATCCACACACATACTTACTTTCACCAATTAAAAATTTAACCTTAATTTTATTAATAATTAAATAAAATTTGTAATAAAACACAAAAGAAAGTATGTCTCTTACCATTTGTTAATATCTCCAAATTGATTTTTTCACTTTTTAAAATGTATATATTGCATTATTTTGCATATAAAATTCCCCCTAAAATGGATCGTAGATTTATTTTATTTACTATAGACTTGTAAACAAAATGTTAATTAATTTAGGGTTTCCCAAATTCTAAATTTGAATCATAATCCAATAGTATATACTTATAACAATTATATGAAAAAATGTGTTTTCTTTTTAATAATAATTTTTAGCTCAAATTTAATATGTTATAATATAATAAAAAATAAACATTAAACTATCGTAAATGCTTATTAGGCTTACATGGCCTAGGTTACTAAACTACCTATATAACTAGTATGTTTACTTAATAAGTTCAACCACCTTCAATACCTACATAGACCATCTAAAATATTAACTTAGAAGGCCTACATTAATGAATAAACTACATAATAGGCCTATATTATGTAGGTAATCTATTAGGTAGTTAATTAGGTTACTTAACAAGTAGTTTACTAACCTATTATTCATGTTTAGGCTAGGTTGTTTAGTTTGGTCAATGTTGACACTTTAGTCAATCTAACAACCTTGGCAATGAACTTTTTGTTGAAGTTTGTCAATGTTACATATTCTTGGTTTTTTTTTAATGAACACTTTTGTGTTTTTTGGATAATCAAATCATGTTTCAGCTTCTTAAGGT
>Ga0209208_10002751_pt1 | contig 25242 bp, 20 predicted proteins | sample S1TSphfallax_3_FD_187694 | JGI IMG/M metagenome (GOLD analysis project Ga0209208, IMG submission 187694) | Host-associated microbial communities from peat moss isolated from Minnesota, USA - S1T2_Fd - Sphagnum fallax MG (SPAdes) (version 2) | ecosystem: Host-associated > Plants > Peat moss >...
ATGTTTTAGCAAATAATCAAACTTATGAATCAACAATTTTTTTCTACCTTCAACTTATGAACAAACTATGCACCTTACAAAACTCACCAAACAATATTGATCGATGACATATTCTTCCCATGTCAATTGCAATGCCCAAACATTTTGAATTTTCAACCAAGTTCATATTTCCATTTCTTCATAATAGGTTTAAACAATTTAGGTTTTTGTTTTAAATCTATAATACTTGTAGTAATCATTTATTGTTTGATGAAACAACATTAGGATCAAAATCTACATGGAGGTCATTCAAATTTTCAAGGGGAGGTGATTCAAGAGCAATAGGTTCTTGTAGCAAAGTTTGATGAAAATTTCAATGGGGCCATGGAACACTAAATTGACCTAAAATTTTGATCAAAAACAAGTTTCATACAAAAATAACCAAAAGAAATAACAAAAAATTATGTATAACCATATTACACTTGAAAAAACATTTGGCAATGTTTTATAGCAACATGATTTGATGATGTTTTATAACTTCACCATCAAAATTTGATTGCTCATTGTCCACATATGGAGTTGAAGCTATCAACATATCAAGCTTTAGTTTCCTGCATATTTTTATATTACTAATTGAATTGCACATTACAAACGAAAAAACATTCAAAATAGATAGGATGAAAGGGGTTTCCAAATTTTTTCCACATAATGAAAAAAACTCCTGAATCTATATTGTGACCATGTGCTTGAACCTTGAACATTTCATGCGCACTTGAAGATGTAACAATTCACAAATCCATGATTCATCTAAAACCTTGAACATACAATGATTATTTGAATCAACATGTTTCGACTCCTAATCAAAATGGCATCTACAAAATCATGAAAAAATCATAATCAATGTTAGATGAATGTTGGCTTTTGAATTCTAGTTTTTAAATTTTGCAAGTTGTAAATTCACATCGTCCATTGCATGTACCAGAACATGTTTGGATGAACAACAATGTGCACATAATCTATAAATTACAAGTTATAAGGTATGAATCATGCATTTCAAATAATCAAACTTTAGTGTTCACTATTGAACGTTTACAAGTTTCTACTCATTTGTAACTCACAAATTTGGATTTTGGAATAAACAATTGCAAGCCATCATTTCCTTAGGCCCTAGCATGTAGTGGTTGACCATTCTTGGTTACAAGTTTACATCCTCTTTGTTAGATGTACAAACCTCAGCAATGTCCAATTATACGATGGAGAACATTTGGTGAATCAAATGGTGGTTTTGATCATTCTAAAATGGAGTAATAAAATGACTAATAACATTATGCTTTCGACAACGTACCTTCATGTTCATCACCATTTGGCAATTTGAAAGATTGGATTTCTTCTTTTAGCAACATTTGTTAATGTCTAAATGATCACATTAGTAATATCATTATTTTAAAACTAGATATGGAAAAATATGGTGAAAACATTTTTTTATTCATTTTCCTTTGGGAGGCTGTTGTCATATTTTCTAGGTCGTGCTTTGGAGAAATTTTGTCAAAAAAACATCATTACACAAGAAATCAAAAAATGAATTATATATATTAAAGATCTCCTCCTTTTTGGTGACTTTACTCTATGACTTTGAAAATACCATTACCAACGTTTTTTCATAAAACTTAACCAACATTTGATAAAAAGATGTTATAATCAAATCAAATTACTAAATAATTACGTGATATTCATTTTCACAATTGAGTTTTCCTCATCTTTGATATTGTTATTGCCACAAAAAAATGAAATTTTTGTAAGTGTATAGATATTCTTTGCTCGATTTCATCAAGTGAAAACTTATGATGTAGAAGGTGCAATCATGCTAATGTGTACCAAAAATATGGTACATTTAATTTCAAGTATCAATTTTGGTTTTGCGTCCTACAATTATTAGTTTTTCAAAATTAATGATATGTAATATTATTTTAAAAATAATAATCAATTTTATTATCTATATTGAAGAATCCATGGGTATATTTATAGTATACATTGGTATAATAGGTCCACTGTCTCATTGTGACTACACTAAATTTAAGGGTTCAAATTAGTCATTAAAATAATCATTTTTAATGAAATAAAAAATCTGGCCTATCTAGTTATGTTTGTCATTTTCCATGTAAATATAATTACTTGTCTAATTTTCAATTTACCAGACATTATCACATCTTTCTTGAAAAAATTCATTTTTTGAAATTAAAATTTTCAAATTAATCACATGGTATCCAAATTTGAATCAAACTATGTGAAATGACATGGGTCAATATACCCTCACTTTCACAAAGATTAAAAATCATTTAAATTGTTTTGGAGTATATTTGTGTTTTTGAATACATACATTAGTAGAAACATTGTTTATAATTGTCATTTGTGACTAAATTTTAATTGTAAGCAACACTTGCGATTAAAAATTAGCCTAACAACAAATGACAAGTAACCAATGATGCTAGTTACAAGAGATGGATGAAATGTTTTTTTTGTAAAATACGAATATGACAATTTTATACATGTATCAAAGGATGAGTTCTTGCAATTACAATTACAATGCACACCAATATGTTCACATGTGGTAGCCTAAGAATGTGACATGTGGTGCCATTTGGATTTTTCACACATGGTAACTTAAGAATGTGACATATGGTAACCTAAAATTATGCCATGCGACAACTTAAAATTCTCCTTCAATCATTTAGGATTGGTTTAAAGTTGGATCATTTATGGGTAGTTGCACAGCTAAGTGCCTCATTCTCAATAGTTTTTACATTCACTACAAGTCCATACAAGATTTTTTAAATGATTCAAATGGACATCGTTGTTACTTTAAAAAGTATTATTATTAAAATATTTGAATAATACATGTTTAATCCCCTACAAACGTTCCCAAATGTATCTGAAAACTTATATTTAACATAGTTGATGTCATTTTTTAATTTGGAAGTTGTAAAAAGAAAACTCACAAAGTCCATAAAAATAATGCCCCATTTAAAACTTTCAAAAAATATGTTTTTGGGACAAAAAAATTGAAAAAAAAAATTGAAATTACAACTCACATGTACTTATGAAAATATGGTCAAATTTTAACCATTCAAAAGTCCCTAGCTATTAAATAATTAATGTTCTCAAAAAAAAGATTCTTCATATGAATTTATCATCTTGTATTACATTATATATTGAGTCCAAATAACAAATTTGGATTGTGAATCAATATTAAATTTTTTATTTTGTGATGTTCTAATCAGATGATTAATCCATATTATTTTACTCCAAAAGTTTAGTACTACAAACAAATGAGTTTTTTAATCAATAAATAACCACACGGTTCTTTTCATATTAATCTAAATTCAAGTCCTAATTAATAGATTTAAGGATATATTAATCACCATATGTATTTGAATAAAGGGTACCCAAGGAAAAAACATTATTTTGTCATAAAAATGAACCATCGTAACTTGCGTCTACTTTTATAATATGTCATGGGCACCTATGTTAAGCCTAGGTTAAACCACCTAATTGAGCTAGGTGCTTAAAACACTTAGCTTAGTTTGGGCTAGGCCATTTACAATAGGCCACACAGGTTAAACCTAAGCCACCTAGCCATAGGTCTAACCTAAGTAGGTAGGTATTTAGGTATAGGTTTAAAATTTTTACAACAAAATTTTATTTTATTTTAAGTTTAACATTTTGGGTGGAGCCTATGTAATTAGCTTCTCCCATATGGCAATTGAAAAAATTGAATGTGTTTACTACATTAAACCAACCTACTTATATAATTTATAAACTTGAAAGGAGAGATAAATAGTATGAGATAGAATTTTAGTTGCAACCTAATTACAACTATTCTTTATCACATGTTATAAAAAATACAAAGACATCATAAAAAATCAACTTATTGGAAATATTAAATAAGTCATAATCACAACTAATTAAAAAAAGACCAAAATTCATCCAAATTTGAAAAATAGTCACATAGGCAAACCATTCATAATCGTAGACAACATTTACTTGCACATAATCACATAAAACATGATTATAAATGACAAAAAAATTACTAGTTATAGGTACACAACATTTGTTTTCACAAAGATACTATAATGTCCCATGTTATAAAATGAAATGAATTTAAAAAATAATAATATATATAACCTGAGTTATATTTTAACATAATATGTAAAATATATTATGAATTCAAAAGTTTGAGGTGGGATTCATTCAAACATGCACATCCTTTGAAAGTAACACAATGTGGCACCCCAAAAGGGATCACCATAGTGTACTTTCACCCAAACAATTATATTTGTAATCATTTATGACATTTGTGACTACACATGACTGACTACATTATTTTGTATCCATAATCACATCATATTTGTCAAGGAGATCATATTAATGGTCTTAATGTAACTACCATTAATGATTACATCTTTTGTTATTATAGTCATATTTATCACAATTATGGAAAACATATTTAACATTTAAACTTTCATTTTAAAAACATAAATATGATTTTTTTGATTAATTTATTGCTTCCACATGGCATCCTAGGATACATCCAAGAAATTTATCAAGCATAATTTTATGAATTTTCATATTTCAATTTAAAATTAAGAAATTATTTTTAAAAACCCATCATGTGATGCCACATGGTCAAAGTTAAATTAAACAAGGCTAAATAAACCTTGTCCAAGCAACCTAGGTTAGGTTTCCTAATCTAGGTTGCCTATACAAAAAAAATTAAGTTAATTTAACTTAGCCACATGAATAATATCTAAATTGTAATTGAGAGGATTCATTATAAGGAATTTGTAAATATATGATTGGATTTATGACTTGTTTTTAATCATAATTACCACATGCAACTTACATGAACTTTTCATCCATTCAAATTAGCTTATATGACATTGTCATTTTGCGACTGATTTTACAACTCAAAAATGTAATCACATTATTTATAGTTGTTTAAATATTTATTATTTACAAAGTGAAATAATAATTTTATATATTTATATTATTGTTATTTCATTAAATTCAACCTATACCATGTTGACACATGTCATTACATAGGTTAATTTAAGTTATTAGGTAGGCCACCTATTATGCAACATAAATAAGTATTATGCTTACTTAAGATCACTTAGTAAGCATTTAACCTATGTTGATTAGGTAGGTAAAAAATATTTGATAACATTCTAACATTGACCACAACCCATGTCATTTGTGAAGATTGATCTTGAACCCCAGGGATGGACATCATTTTTGTTACCAACAAGCCACCCCATTTGTTGTGACAAATTATAAGTAAAATGCATTTAATTTAACCTACTTCATTTAAAACATTACACAAAACATCAATTTTGAGCTTTCATATCTTATTACAATTTTATCCAAATGACAAGATTAAAAATTAAACTTAAAGTTTTTCCAATAATGCATACAAACATTTTTTTTCCTCTTAAAAATATAAATTGATTTTAAAAAAATTAAATGAATTTCATTATTCAATATAATTTCAATGACCGTTTTGTGGAAAAAAATAATTTAATCACACGATTTATAAATGGATAATATAATAATAAATAGATAAATAAATTTAATATCTTAAACCTTCATTTGATTTTAAAAATTATATTATGAAAATTTCTTTTGATAATTTTAATAATAAAATTTCATTTTCCCAATATAATATATAATTTATTCACATATAATATTTATAAATGGATCACACATAAATTATAATAGAAATAAAATAAAAGTTTTTTTATTAACTATATTTTTCTGATATAAAATATTAATCTAGATAATCAATTTTAAGTTTTAAATATTAATTAATGCCATATAATTAATTGATTTTTTGGAACTATAAATTTTATTATGTATAAAATATCTTTAGTTTTAGTTTAAATTATGATAAAACTTTTGTCTAATAAAAATTTATGTTTCTCCACATCTCAAACTTCTTTTTGATTTAAGAAATTATATTATACAATTATGTTTATAATGGATCATAATTGTACTAACAAAATTTAATTTAAATGTATGATATTAAATGGGTCATAAATTACTTTTACTACCAAACATATTCAATAAATAAATTGCACTATATATTTAATATAAAAATTAATTAAAAAAATCATAGATATCAACATGAAACACATATTTAATTAATTTTAAACTTCAAAACTATCCCAGAATAACCATAAACAATCTCAACATATAAAAAATATATTTGATAGGGTTTCATTAAAATTGGGTGGGCACCTAATTCTTTCCAATGCATTTACTAATCAAACAAATGTTTGGTCTAAACTTGAATGGCCATTTGTTCTTTAGCAACCTACTTAATAAAGGCTAGTGATTGCTTAGAATCAAGTAGCAACCTAATCCATTCTGACAACATTAGTTTAGACCAAATGTTTCAATTAGGATTAGGTGCCCACTTGGTCCATTGAAATCCAATTTACATAGAACAAATGCCCAAATTATAACTTTGTGATCACCTAGTCCTTTGCAAACTAATTTTAACAATTTAGAATATTTAGCACATTATCTTAACATACCCACCCACCACTTGACCTTCGAGCCTTTTGCACGGCTAATTGAAATCATGGAATCGTGTACAACAATTATAGGAATGCTTTTGCATAGTCACGTGGAAGAATTGAGATTAACATGGAGAATTCTGACATTATATCTGATTTTGGATGTCACCATATATTGTCGCCATGGCGCTCAAGAATCTCATGTGTGTACTACTTTTTACATCAATCATGTCTAGTTACTTCCTTTGTAAATTTTTCGTGGATTTTATAACAAGACAAGTTATATATTTTGCTATCATTTCATGCAGATTGATGGATTCTGGATGTCTACTGTATATATCATCCTTACTTGCAAATTAACTTATACAGGTCTGCACAAGTGTTGAGCAATCCGGGGAACTTGGAATTTGAAGACAATTTGGTTTGGACCAGTAATTGACATGGAAAAAGTATTGGGAGCATCGAACATACCTGCTTGGTCACAGTATTGAGTACCTTTTGCACACATTGCCCACATTGCTCTCCGGTTGCAAGAGAAAATCATAGCTGCAATTGCACACATTGTACACATTGCTCTCTGGTTGCAAGAGAAAAAACCATAGCTCTACAACCAACCAGGGAACCCACTGAATTGCAGATTCTTGAATCGTCTCTTAAACAGATTCAGATTCAGAAGTTCTCTTGAGGTCTCAAGACAGAAAGGACCACATAAAAGAAAGTGCTCTGAAATGTGTTCTCTGAATTGCAAACAATGTCAAAGAAAGGGACACTCACCTGACCTGTTAAACTCTGCAGTGTCATCTTAAGGGCATGCCTGCTGCATTGAACTGGACACCCAAACTCTGGCTTCTGCCAATTGCTTCTTCATCTTCTTCTGCCCTGATCCAATCTGCAGCAATGAAGTACAACTTTATTAGGGGTTAAGGCTCCTTGAAGACCATCCAATGTGAAAATTCACAACCAGGAAGACCATGCAAAATCCCCAAACTTTTGCCTGAAAGATCACGGAAGAAGATCCAAATCTCTGTTTTTTTCTCTCTTGATGCAGGCCTTGGACATGGGACATGGCCATAACATTTCTTTGGTGACCTGACTTATCAAAGAGTCCAAGATTCATGCAAAACTCAAAGTCTCCAATTGAAGTTTCCAACTGACAGAGGAAGGAATTATCGCAAGCCCATTAAACCCTAAACCCTCCATGCACAAGGATGACATCAAGAGAATCTCTCTCTCACTCGTTTCTGTTTGTTTCTCTATCAGAAAACCTTCTTGCTTCTCTTTCCAAGATTTCGTGACATAAACGGGTGCTCGGGTTCATTGTCAAGCTAGAAGACATAGAAGCAACGACTTCTGCGGAAAAAGCAGAGAACGCTAGAGCACAAAATTGCAGTCTGCTGTGATCCCGAACCTTTTGCGCTGTACATTCCTTAGGGTTCAAGGTTTTTCGGCGTCATCCTCTTCGGTTTCGACTGCTGTTTTGATTTGCTTTTCGCTGTTGCTGCATTCAGTTGCGACTGCAAGGTATAGAGGGTTTAGGGTTTAGGAGCACAGTTGTGTTGTTATTATCGTTGTCGTGGCAGAGGCGCGAGAGAAATGGACACAGTAGTGTTACCGTTACTCAACTCCTCGCATCTACGCTTCTCGGTTTCACCCAGCCATGCGTGCGACTGCAGCAGCTATCTGCACCCTCCGCGTCGTCGCACAGAGGGCATCCATCCTCCTCTTCTTCTCCTTGGTGTGAGTTTTGAGATTTCTCCATTCTCCTGGGGTCTTGTCGTTACATTGCCGAAACCGAAATTTGCAAAGATTGGATGCATCATGCATTTGGTTGAATGTTGGTATGAGGAATGCATTCTATAGTTTGCTGACTATGTGTGCTTGCTGGTTTTTGCCATGTTTTTCTAGAGAATACAAGCAGGAGCAGTTCTGAAATGGGACAATGTGCCTACTGGAAATAGAAGAAGGCAGCAGCAGCAGATGGTCATGGCAGTTGGTAAGAGCACCACCCAAAAGTTTATTCAACCAGTAGAGGAAATGGGAGAAAGACAAGCTGATTCTGAGGTGGTGAGTTCTTCACCAGCAGCAATTGACAATAATGCTGTGATGGTGGTGCAACCTAAGAGGAAGCGAGGTCGACCTAAGAAAGTGCAAGATGTCTTGGAAGAGCAGCCAACTGCAAGCAACAAAGCTTAAGAAGTGACATCAAAAGGAGAATCTGAAGAGGGGATCAGTACGATGCAGAGTAGCATGCTGGAGGAGGAGGAGAAGAATGCTCAAGGATTATCAGAAGATGATGCAGAGATGGAGAAATTTCTATTAGGCGGAAACTGGACAATCAAGATTGATGGTGGGTTGAAGAAAGCAGAGAGGGCATACAAGTTGAAGTCACTTCTGCCCTCATCTGCTTCATGAGATATTGAACTTTGTAATCACATTTGTTTCCAGTAGAACATCATGGTGCTTGCTAATCAATGTCTGTTGCAGTCTAGCAATCTTCTTGGACCAATTCATGCTTCCATGATCTGAGATCGTCTCTTGAAACATGAATGTGTATGCTTAGAGTTGCAATGTGTGTGGCTGGAAAGGAAGACAGTAAGAAAGGTGAAGGGGATGATGATGATGATGATGATGGCCAGCCATTGTGGGTAGAGGAGGACAATCCAACATGGCCTGCTGAGGGTGAGGATGGGTGGGGCTTCTGGACTTTTCAGGTCTTTGAAGATATGGAGATCAGGCCAGACAAGCAGAAATCCAATGATGATGATGATGATGATGATGATGAGCTTGCACTTAATTGGGAAACAGAAGCTGACAACTGGGTGATCAAGGAAATCACCACTAATGATTGGGAAGCTACAGTTTTTGCAGATCCCAGTCCGCTTGTGGTTTACCTCTTCGCCAGATATGGTCCCAGGTTCTCCATTGACCACATTGTAACTTATTAGGGTAATTTATTTCTGAGGACTTTGTACATGACTCTTGTTGTCAAAGAAAGCAAAAGAGCAATGCTGCTCACTGTTTGACAATCTCAAGAATGCAGGAGTTACATCTGATACAAGGAGAATTGTGTTTTGTGCACAGAGGGCCAGATGGTTGGAACATGCTGAAGGAGTTGGAGAAAGCAGTTGAGACTATTTGGGAGTCCTGGAAAGCCCCTCTTAGGGTATAAGATTATATCCACCTCCCTCATCTTGTTTGTCAAGTCCTCTCCACATATCACATGAAGAATCTGCATAGACATGTGTAACCAAAAAATTCAGGAGGTTTGGTTATGAGAAGATGTGGTAAAGCAAGTTGTGTTTCTGTGTGGAACAGGTAGTGAAGCTGGACAAGGGACTGGAGATAGACTTGGCTTCTGCCCTTGAGATTCACATTGATGAATGCCCTGCTCTCCTTCTTATTAAGAATGGCAAGGGCTTCCAACGTCTTGAAGGTAAAATCTGCCTCCATGCACATGTGATATTCTGCTCGTGTATCAGTGGAGGAGTCCTCCAAAGACTTTCAGAGGAGTCTTTGTATATGTTGTATGGCTAAGAATGCTTGATCAAAGATGAGCAATAAAACTGAAACCCTGCTTTGAGTGGGTAATCATTGACAGTGACTGGTGATCTTGTGGTTCTGTGTGCAGGGTTCAAGAGTTCAGAGGAACTAATGCAAATTATGGCACATTACTTTTATAATGCAGCTCAGCCATCTTGCTTAGATCAGTTACCAACTACAAAGAATGTTAAAAGAATTGCTCAAGTGTAGAAGATGTTTTAGAACTAGCCAGACTACAGAGCATTGAAGATGTCTACACAAATTTCAGTCATATTGGTGTGTCAGCTTTGTAAAAAAAGCTTAAGCCAGTGTAGTGCAGTTTTGCCAATACCCAACATGGGTGTTATCCACAGAGAATGATACATTTTCTGATAGGCTTTGAAATCAAAAAATTCTTGTGATGAGTACTGATGGTAGTGACCATTCTTCTTAAAAGTTTCTTTATGAAACATAAGAATTAGCTTTGGTATGGATGTTTGTGAGGAGTTTGCTTGGGAGTTGTAGATGTGTGGAATTTTGAGGTGTTGTTCATCTTTACTCCAATGATTTTTTTAGTTTCATCTCAACATTCTTCCTTTTCCTTTTGTCTGTGATTCTTTGTAATAATGAACCAAACTTCAAAGATGTCTGATCAAGACACGAAAGGAGCATTCCACCAAGCTCTTGATTACCATGTTTGGCCAAGGCATCTCCACCATGGCCCTGTTCAACACTGAATCCATTCACTACATTTTCTGAAACTTTGTTGCACAGCATTTACCATACCCACAAGGCTCACAACATGTTTTAGTAAGGTGTTGGAGTCTTTCCTTGTATGCCACACCACTTCAAGCAGGATCTTAACCACAGGCACATCTTGAATCTTGGAAAAATATGAGCACTATCCTAACACAACTACAGATGGCTATCAAAATGGAGTTAATCTAGACACTGAGAAGACTACCCACATCACCAATAATCCATGCAAGAACAAACACCATCCTTGAAGTGATGAAAGCGTTTGGCATCCCTGACTATGATAGTTCTACTGAGCATTTTGGCAATAAACTTTGTAGAAGTGTGGCAGTCACCACAAATATGAAGATTTTTGAAAATGCGAAGTGGTGTACCAGGAGGTGTGCTGATCAGCCCAAATGCAATAGCCAGTTTCTCACTATGGTGACACAAATGAGACGCCTTTTCTTCTTCCTCCATATCATGCAGCCCAAAACTTGTATCTGGTACATACCCTGCTTCATGCATCTGTTGTGACAATCTCTTAAGTTCTGTGTGGACATCAATCATGTTAGGATGGTCTTGATCATTCGATATAAACATATGCACTTTGTTATTCACTTCAATCCATGAGCAACCTGGCTGTTTCTTCACACCCCTTTCCAATCGTTGTTGTTGAAGAATTGCACTGAGATTCCACTTGCCAACAGCAGCATATATGTTTGATAACAGCACATAGCTTGCTGCATTTCCAGGGTCCACTTTGAGAACTTGCTTTGCAATGCGTTCTCCCATCTCCATGTTACCATGAACTCTGCAAGCATCAAGCAAAGCCTTCCACACAGCAGCATCTGGTTTATAGGGCATTGTCTTGATTATAGCCTCTGCCTCATGCAGGCGACCAGCATGGCCAAGAAGATCAACCATGCATGTATAGTGTTCCAATCTTGCTGAAATCATGCAGTCTGTGCTCATGGACTCAAAACAGCGTAAACCTTCATCCACAAGACCTGCATGGCTGCAAGCTGATAGTAGACACACAAATGTTGTGTTATCTGGCCTTACACCTTCTGCTCGCATCTGTTTGAAATGTTCAAGAGCTTCCTTACCATGCCCATGCATGGCAAATCCTCCAAGGATTGCATTCCAAGAAACCACATTTCGCAAGGGCATCTTGTTGAACACTTTGCAAGCCTCCTCCATGCTCCCACATTTTGCATACATGTCAACCAGGCTACTCCCGACAAAGATATTTGACTCACAACCACTTTTAACAATCTGCTGATGAACAAGCCTGCCCTCTTCAAGTGCCACTACACTGGCACATGCATTCAGGACCCCGACAAAAGTTACAGAGCTTGGCTCCACACCTTCCTGTTGCATTTGTTGAAACAGTTCCAATGCCTTATGACCTTGCCCACATTTTACAAGTCCTGATATCATAACATTCCAAGAGACCACATTACGTAAAGGCATCCTGCTGAACACTCTTGTAGCATCCTCCATGCTCCCACATTTTGCATACATATCAACAAGGCTACTACCCACAAAGACATCTGACTCAAACCCCCTTTGAATAATCTGTTCATGAGTGCGTCTACCCTCTTGCAATGCAAATGCACTGGCACATGCATTCAATACCCCAACAAAAGTGAGAGAGTTTGGCTCCACGCCTTCCCATTGCATTTGTTGAAATAATTCTAATGCCTTGTCACCCTGCCCACATTTCACATATCCCAATATCATAACATTCCAAGAGATGGCATCACTGGTGGGTGTCCTGTTGAACACTCTCCATGCATCATCCATTCTCCCACATTTGACGTACATGTCAACGAGGCTACTCCCAACAAAGACATTAGACTCATAACCACATTGAATTATCTGTTCGTGAGCAGATCTGCCTGCTTCAAGTGCAACTGCACTCGCACAGGCATTGAGCACCCCAACAAAAGTCATAGCATCTGGCTGCACACCTTCCAGTTGCATTTGCCGAAAGAGTTCCAATGCCATCTGCCCTCGCCCACATTTGACATGTCCCACAATAATGGCATTCCAAGAAACCAAATCATGTGAGGGCATTGAGTCAAACACTCTCCGAGCATCCTCTATACTCCCACATTTTGCATACATGTCAACCAAGCTACTCCCCACAAAGACATCAGATGCACAACCAAGTTGAATGATCTGCTCATGAGCACGTCTGCCCTTTTCAAGTGCTCGTAAACTGGTGCATGCTTTGAGAACTGGAACAAAAGTGAACCTGTTGGGACTCATGCCTTCTTCTTGCATTTGTTGGAAAAGCTCCATTGTCTTCTCATGTTGCCCAGCATTGACACATCTTGCAAGCTTTCGATTCCATGAAAAACTGTCAATCTGTACAGTCCCTGGTGTCATTGCAGCAATCTCTGTGTCCACCCATGGGGGTTTGCGTCGATCATCAAGCCAGAGTCCCTGCTGCGTCTTCTTGTGTTTGAAATCTGGATACCTTGCATTCTCCTACGACCAGAAATACAAACCGGGCTTTCTAATCAGCCATGCAATTCTCACAAGCTCACAGAGACCAGACTATCACAACTGAGGATACCAATCTCAGACATTCCTATATCAGCAAAACAATATGTACTCACTTACCTTCTCTGGCCTACAATCCCACCACTGCGATGGATCTGAAAAGAAAATCCGCCAAAGCTCTTCTCTCTGGCCTGCAACAAGTATCAAAGACCCATCTTGTTACTCATAGTTGCTTGCAAGAGGATGGGGGGAAAAAGGCATGGCAGCAAGCACAAACCCTATATAGTGAGAGGAGGAAGGGGGAAAAAAAGAGAGCTTACGATCGCTTTGATCTCTAAGCACCACTTTCGTTTCTATGGATTCCGCTCTGGGAACAAGAGCACCGGACTGCCGAAGTTTTTGGGTTTGGTGCTGTACAGAAGAAGGCACATGCACATGTAGCGGACTCCGGGACGCCACCTTCCGTGCCCATCTGCTACTACTATGACTACTAGTCTCGTAGTCCTGTAGAGAAGGGCTAATCCAGTCGGCACAAAGAACTTGCAACTCCCGCACTAACGAACACATTCCTTTCGCAACAGTGTCAAATTTCAAGAATGGTTTTCCCGCTCGCTATCTCTCTCCTCAAAAATCCAGTACTCGTAAAATCAGAGAAGTAGTAGTCGAGAGCAAAATCACAGACAAGCCAAGCTCATCATCAAATCACAGAAGCAAATGATCCTTGAAGAGAGAACGGAAATCCCTCCCTCCCTTCTCGCGCATTGCTGCTGCTTCCACCAAATGACTGAAGCAAAAAAAATCTCAACCCAAAGATCGAAAATGAAGCAGATTATGAAAGCAATTTACAGAGACGCGAGCTTCTCAAACTCACGCAAGAAAAATGATTCGAGAGATGGCAAGAATCCGTCTCCTCTTCGCGTCGTCGTTTGATTCGAGCGTGGCAGCTCCGGAGAGAAACCTGACCTAAACCCTAAACCCTAGGACTTACACCAGAGTCAATTTCGGTGGGTTAGATGTCAAATTAGGGTTTAGGGCTTAGGGGTCTAGGGACCGCATATAGCACAAAAGAAAGCTCTATGGATGGATGTTACATTTTTACCAATTTTCTAATCTAGAATTTTCTACCCAAAAAAATTGCTGGATTCTTTATTAAAAAAATTTCTTAAACAACATTATTGGATAGTAGAGAATTATCACAAATCCCTTTTTCACACTTCATTGTTTTTTTTTAAAGAAATTCAAGACCCATTTGTTTGTCAAAAATTTATCCGTTTTTTAATTTTGTGTGTATTTGGATTTGTATCAATCTCAAAGACTAGGTACTTTTAGGTTTTTATGCTAAATTCCTAGGATTAATTTTGAGCTTGAGTTTGATTTGAAGGAAACTAGGTATATTAATTGGTGTTGGTCTTGCTATAAGAAATAGATGAGATTGGTATAAAATAGTTAGAATATTTTCATGATATCCTTATTATATCATATGTTGGTCAAATGATACCCCTATTGATATTGTAAATTTTTCATGTTTGACATTTGGATGTTGAATAATTATTTTATTTTTCAAAATCCACTTTGATAGCAAAAAATCTTATGAAATTTTGACCAAAAAATATAGACAATTTCTCTAGACTTTGAACCTCTAACAACATTTTCTATTGTTTTTATTTGCAATAATGAGAGATAACATTCCAACAAATTGTAGGATAGAGAGATCTTGTCAATTATTGGTTTCATATGTTACAATTGTGGATTGGCTGTTGTGCATGCATGTCCTTATTGACCTCGTCTTTTTGTTAGAGCATCTCCATCCCCACAACAATAAAGACCGGTTTTTATTATATATTGTAACATGATAATGTAAATCATGTTATTCTTCAATGAAATATGGTCCAAATGTAAAGCTAATCATGGTGATTTTTCTGTACAATTTTTTTGGTACAAAAATTTTCTATCAAAGTTATCTTCTCTTTTGTAAGGTACCAATGGGACAAGACAAGGTGTGTTGGGCTAGGAGTATGCTTAAGATGTGGCATAAACCAAGGGAAGTGAAACAAATTCCCATACAAAATGAGAGGTGTGTGAAAGTCAAATGAGAGATTTTTAAATTCAAAATGGCATTCCCATTCTAAGAAGTCGGAGTTTAAATTTTTTAGAATGAAAATTTAAAAATCAAAACATGATTGAATGAAATGATCTTTGAATCATTGAAAAGTCCTGAAAGTGAAGTATAATTTTACAAGTTCATATGACCAAAAAATAAATCCTTAAACCTAATGAAAGCTTGGAAGGTTAGGACAAACATTGTCAAATTCACTTTTGACCATTCAAAAGGTGGCAAAGGATCAAATTGCGTTCAATTCATGAACTTGAAATGGTGTTAAAAAACCTTTTTCCAAGGCAACAAGATGATATATTCACACATATATATAGAATGTGTTTTTTGAAAATTATGAACCTCCCAAAATTGCGAGATAACAAAATGTCCCAATTTGAGGTTCATAAGGGCTTACAAGATTTTGAGAAAATATCATTCAAAGGTACAATGAACTAAGAATTATATACCTAATAATGGGAATAGTGTGCCTTCTAGGGAGTTTTAATGTGATTAGTTTTGCAAATCCATGGGAACCTATTGAATCAATTTAATCCAAAATTGCACTAATCGCAAATTTTTTCCCTTCTTCATCTAGATGGAGTTAACCAACACATAATACGTAACACACAATACACACAAAATAGGTAAACATTAAATGACATTGAACCTAGTGTTCCTCTCTAGTTCAAATATGCACATCTAACATAATCTTCACACACATAATGAACACAAATTTGCCACCTCTCATTCCTCAACATAACAATCAAATCATCACACTAAAGTATGTCATAACTCATTATGTTGTGTTAACACTACGTGTGAAACAAATTGTTCGTAACATTATGCTTATGAAACATTTATAATGTGACATACAATGTTGCATAAGAAGATTGATTTCAAAATGTGATTTCTTTCACATATTATGGCAAATTATTACATTTGTCGCACAATTGAAAACTGGGTTTCAAAGAAGATTATGCATTTACACACCAAGTTAGAGCAAGACCAGAATTAATACTAATGCAAAGAAATCACACTCAATCATCACACACTGGAGGTATGCAAATTTGCAAACATTCTTTGAGCAGAGAAAAGGGTCTTTGTTTGATGAATTGAGGTGGAGGATTTCCAGACGAGCTTGATGGTTGGCAATGAGTCGGTCAGTCCTAGGAACCTGCTTGTATTTTGGACGCTCGGAAACATTCGTCCGCTTTATCAATGCACCCTACGACGAGCACTGCTTCGCAATCTCTCTGCATGAATCCAAGAGTATTGATTCCAACAACCACTGTGTTTTGTCAGGAAGCTGTTCTCGAGCGCATGCGCCACTACAACGTTGTCCTAGAAACGCTTCTAGCTTCACTGCTGTGGGAGACCCCGCCCCGCCCCGTCGCCGTTTACCCGGGACTTCATCCATCATGTCTCCGCACGATGTGAATCATCATGCCGCAGGCACATGATGATGGATGATGGCAGGCAATGTGGCATGGGCGTTTGGTTGCAGCCATTTTTTTGCTGTCTGTAAATAGCCAAAAAGCTTCTTACATGGGAAATCAAAGGTGCTAAAATCAAGTGCATTTTGAGATTTTCAACAGCCGAAAAGCTACATGGGAAATTAAAGGTGCTAAAATCAAGTGCTTTTTGAGATTTTCAATAGCCAAAATTAGAAAAAAATTAAAAGAAAAATCTGGCTTCAGTATGTAGTAAGTTCCATTTTTTTATAAAAACATTTGTGGCAAAATTTCACAACTTGGCGACTTTTTTTTTCAGAACATGTTAAAAAAAAACACAAAAAAAGTGTGAGTTTTAGGGTTTGTTTTTGGCCTTTTTGGAAATGAAAATAATTAAATTAGCCATATATAGACCTAGGCACTTGGTATGAAGGTCCTCACTTGAAGCAGCACTTTTGTAAAAATGCTACAGCCCACTTTCGACAGTTGCCAGTTGATGCCAATTAATGCTGGTGTTCTTGCCAGTGGACTTACTTGAGGAGTTCCGGAAAAGAAAAAAAAAACCCTGCTGAGTGTAATCCAAAAATAAAGAAGGATGTTTTTTAAAGAACTACTTTCATATTTAGCTTGTAGCCAAATCTGGCTAAATCTTCTTGTGGATCATTGTCACTTTGGCTATATTACAAATGCGACAAAGAAAGAGTGGTTGGATCATTCGCCAAAAATAAAAAAGGATGGTTTAAAAGAAGGGTTTAGGGTTTAGGGTTTAGGGCTATATTGAAAAATTGACAAAAGAAACAGTGGTTGGATCATTCGCCAAAAATAAAGAAGGATGTTTTTTGTCAAAATTATTTTCATATTTTAGCTTGTAACCAAATATGGCTAAATCTTCCCATGAATCATCATCACTTTGGCTATACTGGTTGGATCGTTCGCCGACCCATGATGCATGCATGATATGTTCTAGCCAGGCAAGCAATCGCCATAGCAGCAGCACAGAAAATGCGCATTCGGAGAAGCCAGGTTATTCCGGGAAGGGAAAGGACGACAAACGAGGATGATGGCCGAAGAGGGTCCCGCCTTCTTCATCGTCCCAAACAACAACAACAACAACAAAGGAGCTCCTACCACCACCACCCACAGCTCCCACGGATTTCTCCTTCATCACCACATTGCTTCTGCTTATGAGGCCGCTGCCATGGGTGGAGCCAGCAAGGGCGCCCCCTTGCGCCTCTCCCGCGCACAACAAGCCAAGTCCAGCATGACCAGTTTGCTCCTGCTTATGATCTCCCTCTTCGCCTGCTTCTACACAGCCGGCAGGTGTGCGTCTTGCTTGCTACCCATCATCATCTCCAATGTTCCGATCTCATTTCCTGTGCTTCTTTTTTTCCCCCTTTTTTTTTGTTCCTCTCTCCATTTTTTTTTTCCTTTTTTTTTCCTTTCTTCCTTTCTTTCTTCGTACAGTGTTTTTTTTCTCTGGGGCGATGCTCCATTTTCTATGAATTGAGCTCCCCGGTTCTGGTGCTTCTTCGCCACTCACTGTGTGGGAACAAAACTCCTGCAACTGATTTTGTTTTCTTTGGCTTCTGAATATGTCTTTGATTGTTTCTTTGGCTTTTTTGCAAATTTTGTAGAATGAGATATAGGTACCTAGTTGAAGAATAGCAATTCTCTATGATCATCTCCTCTTGAGAGGTTTCTCCTTTGTGATCTTGCACTTTTCTTCTTTTCCATCTCCTTATGGATGGATTCTTCATAAGGCATCTCTTTATTGGGGACTTCTTCCTTCTCTTCCGTCTAGTACAAGTTGTACGAGACTTCCTTTCTTTACTGATTACCTATTATCTTCACCCTTTAGGGCTTCTGCACCTCGGTCGAGAGATGCATCTGATTACCTTTAGGGTTACTTACTGGAGCAATAGGTACAGTGCAGATCTTCATCTCAAAGGATGAAAGTGGTTCCAATTCAAGAATGGATAGCACAATGAGCACATGATTTCTGATTGAAATTTTTTTCTTTAATCTTCAAAGCTTTTGATAACTCTCCATATTTGAGAGTGATTTGAGAGCCATCTGAATAGAAATTGCTACAGGATATGATGATTAGGTCGAAGAGATTTTCAGACCTAGTGTTGTCAAGAGAACAGGACAGCAAATTGTGCAAGGAAGAGAAGAGAACACCAACCAAGCGAGAAATTATTAGAATAGTATGGAAAAAAGTCTTGTGAGCTCAACAGACTCTCAAATGTTTCAGTGATCATCAACAACAGCCAGATCCATCACAAATCAGATTGGGGCAACAGCAACCCTAATGATGAAGAAGAGATTCTCACTCAGTCACACTTGTTGCCAGACATAGCTGTGACATAGTATGATGTTGTTCATGGGCTTTTGTATGTGTTGGGGTGATGGTAAAGGCTATGGCAAGATGCAGAAATGCGGTACCTCTTGGTTGGAAATTCTGAGAAGAGGTTTCATCAGGTCTTTTTTATGTTCTCTCCAGCCTTTTTTCCTGTTGCAAATGTAACCCTGTTGTGTGTGTTTTGCTAGAAGCTGTTTTGTTGCTTATCATCCTCTTTGGATTTCAATCTTTTCACTTTTCTTTGGCACTGTGTGATTTCAGGATGGAGGATCTTTGTCAGTTGATGAGACACTGAAATTGCTGGACTGCAAGTATGTTTCTCCTCTCTGCTTCCAAACCCAGCACACCAAATCAGAGCATTGTTGCTGATCATAAGGAATCATGCCTCACTGCGGGTGGTTGTTATTGAAATCTTTGGTGTTGGAGTGACTAAAGGTGCATTTTTTGGTTTGTGTTATATTTTCATTGTAACTTCCATTTCAGGGATCAACAAAAGAGACTAACAGAGGCAGAACTGGAGTTAGCAGCAGCTAAAAGCAAAGGTTATGTCTCCAAATATGGAGTTTCTTCCAATGGAACAGCAGCTGGCCACCGTTTACATGCAGTTGTGGGAGTTATGACTAGTTTTGGGAGCCTATCCAGGCGGGAAGCAATTCGCAAAAATTTGATGCCTTCTGGTAATGGTGTTTCTTTTGCAGATTGTTTCTTTGGTTCAGGGGCTTTCCATGGATGTATAGAAGCTTTGGAACTCAATGGTCTTTTCAATTGGTGTCTCAGCAATTGAATCTACAATCTTCTGGATTTCAATTCATCACAGTGTTAAGCCTTTGTTAATGTTTTTCAATGTACAACATCAGGAACTATGAGTTGCCTCCAGTGATTGCAGAATGAACTAGCTCTCTGTGCTGCCAGGTATTTCCTAGAACAGTTGTACACAGAAAACCAAATGGCAAGAGGGTCCCATAAATTGAAGCATCAATGGTTTGGTACAGGGACAACACTGCAAGAGCTTGAGGACAACAAAGGCATTGTGATCCGTTTTGTCATTGGACGAAGGTCCTCCTCCCTCACCATCATTCAATCTTTTCCATTCTCTCCAGTCTTAAAGGCCCCCATTTTTGGGGGGGTTCATAGTCATACTAATGCTGTAATCTTACTCACACTGTGTCAGATATTGTATTCTTGGCACCTGATCCAAATTTTGAATTGTGCACTGCAGTGCCAATGGAGGTGATATGTCAGACAAACAAATTGATAGAGAAAACAGTGACACAAATGACTTCCTCATTTTGGTACCTGCTGAGGAGCTTTGGGATGAATTTCTTTTGTGCTCTTACAAGTCTTCCATCAGCTTGTGCAGAATTACGAGCCTTCTTTTACATTTTGATGGGCATTGAGGCTGACAGTGTTGGATTTACTTATAAGCCACTGGTGGCCAAACCCATCTGGACTAATTAAGCTGCTATTTTGTTATGGTTTTGCACAGGGTGACCATGTGGAGAGTGATGATAATTTGACACACAAGACCAAGCTCTACTTTGGCACTGCAGTTGAATCTTGGGATGCTGATTTTTATTTGAAGGTGGATGACAACATACTCGTAAATATAGGTAAGCTTTCTTGTAGTGTTCTGAAGGGTTTAGCATTGCTATCCCACAGATTGCTGGATCAATTTATGCAAGTTCTTTAGGGCTCTTTTGTTCTATTTGTATTGACACACATAAGTAAGAAGTGTGGGCATACGTATGCACAAACATGTGACATACTTGAACTGTTTTTGTGGAAACTGTGGCAAAGAGCAGATAAGTTGGGGGTGATGCTGGCCAGTCATTGGGATAAGCCCCGTGTATACATTGGTTGTATGAAATCTGGTGAAGTCATCAGTGATCCGTAAGTTTTGCATCCTGGTTACTTCTCTGTCATTTGGTTTGTTTCTCTTTTTTATCCTGGACCTCCCTTAAATTTGTTATTTCCAGGTTCCCACTGTTCCTTGTAATTGTGGGGGCCAGAAATGCTCAATGGTATGAACCTGAATGGTGGAGATTTGGAGAGCAGAAGTCAGAGTAAGCCATTCTATTTCTCATTTCTGTTCATGACATATATGGTGTTGGGACTCATCCAGTGCTGATTGATCCACAAGTACATTCACTGCAGAACTCAGTCGTGAAATGTTTACCAACTGCAATATGCCACTAGTCTCAAGTTTAAAGACACATTTTTTCTGGACAAGGGGGTTCCTTGTTTGTTGAAACCATGGAGTCAAATTCTTTGCACTGATACTTCAGGAGAAATTCCAGTATTCCAGTTACGCTGAAGCTTTTTTATTGCTTGCAGGTATCACAGGCATGCAGCTGGTCAAATGTATGCACTATCCCGGGCATTAGCCCAATACATCTCAATCAACAGGTATGTTGCATATAATGTGTCAGGAATCGATTCATGGGAGAGTTGGGCTTCTAAACAGATTATTATTCATGGGCATGGGAGCAATGCTTGAAATGGTAAGCAAGCTTCTAACAGAAAATAGCATTTCTGTTCTTGCCAGTGCCTCTTTGCATGATTACCAAAATGAGGATGTTTCTGTTGGAGCTTGGATGCTTGGATTGGAGGTTGAGCTTGTTGATGACCGTAAACTTTGTTGTGGAGCTTCTACTGGTCTCTTCCACACCCCTGAACACACCCTTTTGTGCTCTTCTTGGTCTCACCTGCTAGTGATGTATCTATGCTCTTGTGGTGCTTTTGTCTTCCATTTCCATTTAGCATCCTTTGCATTCTATGAGCTTATGTTTTCTTTTGTTCACATGCTGCTTGTGTCATGTTCTAACTGCTGATCATTTTGTTATGTGGAGGCTGGTCACTCCTTTTAGGTGGAATTTGCACAACTCAATAATGGTGAGATTATCTTTCTTTCTATCTTTCTCTTTGTTTCTTATCACACACCCTCAAGAAGGGCTGCTTGCTTGCTTTCCCAAATTTGCTTGATAGGGTCATGAATTTTTTAGCATCACCTTATCAGGAGATTGTATCCACAGTATATGTATATATGCTTGCCTTTCTAGTAGAGAAATTTCAACCCTTTGATAAGCTGTGTTTCCACATGATGTGTGCAGATTTGAGTTGGGAGTTGTTGACGAAGGCAATTTTAGGGTCATGATGATGACAACAACGAAGCACGAAGTGACCTCCACAAACAGGCAACAGAAAATGTGGGGTTTTAGAAAAGAGAAGAATCCTGGTCCTTAACTGCTTGAGCAAAAGAAAACGTTGGTCCTAGTCTTGTAGAATATATGATGCTGGCATTTATGAGTTCATCATACACTAACTTTTGTCTGTGTCATCGGCTTAGATCTATTGCTAGTTAACACTTACAATGGGTTTTCCAATTGGAGTGAGCATTCTTGGTAGGCAGAAGATTCCACTTTTAGAGCCCTATGGCTGATGAATTCTTCCCCCTTTAGTTTCACAGAGAGGGTCAATCAAGGGAGTGTTTCCCTTTCTCTTCTTTTTGATTTTATATACGTGTATTATGTTTCAAGTTAAAAGTGTAAGAGCTGTGCCTACAATCATGAAACAGCCAGTAACTTGAGCCTTCTTAATAAGGTGCAATCACCATCAGTCAACAGTTCCTCACTGGTAGTTAATAGCTGTATCAGGAGCTACCATGAGGGAACATCATTGATTCTGATCTGTGTAAAATGCATTGTTTTCAGAGCCAAACAACATTGGCAAGTTTTCTAGTAGAGCTACTGTGTGTTCATAGAAGTTTTTTTTTTCAATCTGTACAAAATAACCTATAGATGAATTTTCATCAGCTTTGTACCAGTGTTGGCATACTCAACAATGTATGACAGGTTTTCGTGTGTGTATTGTATTCTGCAGTGAGAGCTAGATCATTGCAGGTGGGTGATGATGCCATAATCCCTTGGTTTGATAATTAAATTACTAGTCGTCATTTCATTGTAGAAGCAATCATAGATTACAGCTTTTATGCTTCCTAGACTTTGGAGCACATTGGTGAGGCCTTGGTCTGACCAAGCTGTGTACCCCTTCGCTTGTACAACAGCTTCACATTGTGGGGTGGGGCGGGGCCTAATCCAACAACTTTCAAATCAAATTCAACATTACCATGAGTGTAGTGGGTGTGGGGTGTTGCTATTATTTGGGAGATTTCAACATGACATAACAAAACAAAATGAACAAACTACCTTCCTTAATGGTAATAGGATGAGACATTGTGGTCCTTGTTTTCTTGCTATTGTTGCCAAAGTTGTAGCACAATATGTATATTAGCCCTTTTTTCTCTTGGTGAAATTTTGCCATCTAGTGGAACTAAAAGTCAAAAGAATTGACAAAGAAGTTTTTTTAGGGTTTCAATTACTAGTAGTTCATAAATGAACAATTTTGATCTTGTAAGCTTTCTTGTTTTATTTTTTTCATTTTCTTTGTTGTTTTGTTTTGGTTTTTTTTTTTCAATATTCAATGTTGATGAACTTTGAAACTTTGTAGTGACACTTTTAAATTGTGTTGATGAAGTTTTGGTTGAAGGTTTGTTTGAATTAACTACACTTAGCCCACCTTTTGATTTGAAAGTTGTTGGATTAGGCCTCGTTAAACCATTCACACCTTTTGGTAATAGTTTTATAGGTGGTGATCTTTTGTGTTCTAGTGATGGATTTGAGATGTACTCATAATTGCACAATTTTTAAAATTTCTCCAGTTTGATGTTGAATGATGTTCATCATTTTGCAAAAAGTATATAACCTTTCAATGTCTTCAGATGTTGGGAACTTTAAATTCTAAACTCTTGACACTTCTAGTTTTTGTCTTGTGATCCCAAGTCTAATGTTCTTGGAACTAATTGTAATGTATTTATGGTCATTGATTGAGATTTTCATGTTGGAGATATGTTTAAAATCATGGTTTCTTAAAGTTGATGAAAGAGAACTAGAGAATCTTAACAAAGAAGGTTGTAAAGTTGACAAATATACCAAACTTTAGGTTAAGAATGAATTGGATGAGTGGTGGAAATTTTGTGGTTATGACATAGAAAGATCCATAGTAAATTTGTCATAGAATGAAGAAGCTATAAATGGTATTGTGCACAAAAAAAATGGTAGTCTATATCCTCAACCAAGTATGAATTCTAATCTAGTTTTGTGATTTTGTTGTTCGTGTTCCAGTTATTTTGTTTTTGTCATTTTGCATTTCAATTCTTTGGTTTTTTTTTTGATTTGTTGATTTTATTCTTTTGTGTTGTTGAATAGACTTTATTTTAACTATGTTTGAGTAATACAACATCCAAGCTTTAATTAGAAGCATTGAAAGATTGATAAAATAGAGGAAAAATCAATGTGTTGTTGAATCAAGTATAACAATATTAGTTACATTCAACATATCTCTTAATTTAAGGTGCCATCACATGAAGGTTATAGATGATGAAGCTATGTTGTAAGCATTAGATGTTGGTCGTGGGAAAATTATTAAAGAGTTTGATGTGTTGTTGGTGAAGAAGGAATGGAAGATGTCAATGTCAGGGATCTATTAGCCCACATTGCTAATTAAATTGAATTTCAAATTTGACTATTTGTATATGCGTAGTAATTTTGTCATCAAAAAGGAGTTCTAAGCTTAGAAATGTTGATTTTAAAGAATTTACCTTGGTGCCATTGCGTACAAGTTTGGCTTTGAAGTTTTGTCAAGGAGTATCAAAGAACTAGTGCACAAACATTAGATATTGGCACCAACCTCCTTTCGATTGTCCTATTCATGTTTTTCAAAATTTGTAAATAACTTGACTTGCACTTTTGATTTTGTTGTCCATTTGTTTACATATTCATTGCTTCAAACTTCATGAGTCTTTTGAAGTTCAATACAATTGCTACCATGGCATTGAAGCGAAACTCAACTTGCCTGAGCTTTTGATTCAGTTCTCCATATGTATGTTTGCAAATTCATATCTTGAAACTTCATTGAGTCTTTTGAAGTTCAATACAATTGCTACCATGGCATTCA
>Ga0209208_10002753_pt1 | contig 25238 bp, 20 predicted proteins | sample S1TSphfallax_3_FD_187694 | JGI IMG/M metagenome (GOLD analysis project Ga0209208, IMG submission 187694) | Host-associated microbial communities from peat moss isolated from Minnesota, USA - S1T2_Fd - Sphagnum fallax MG (SPAdes) (version 2) | ecosystem: Host-associated > Plants > Peat moss >...
CTGGTCGCCTGTACCCACGAAGCGCCGCTACCGGCGCGTGAGCGGGCGCCGGTGGTGATACCCCCGTCGCCGAATGGCGAGACCGGGCCCACTCCGCCGGTGGCCGGGGCGGCGGCCGGGGCCCCGCCTTCCCTCGCCATGCCGGGGGAGTGGAAACATCATAACGGTGAGGATTACGATGACCTGTTCGACCGGATGCGGGCGGGCTTCGCCTTCGACGAGGTTCAAGAGCCGGCGATCGATCAACAGCTTGCCTGGTACGAGCACAACCCGGATTACCTGGACCGGGTCTTTCAGCGCAGCCAGCGCTACATGTATCACATCATCACCGAAGTCGAGCGGCGCGGCATGCCCACCGAATTCGCGTTGCTGCCGGTGGTGGAGAGCGCGTACGAGCCGTTTGCCTATTCGGTGAGTCAAGCCGCCGGCTTGTGGCAGTTCATCCCCGCCACCGGCCAGCGTTTCGGACTGAAGCAAAATTGGTGGTACGACGGGCGGCGCGACGTCATCGAATCGACGCGGGCGGCGCTCGACTATCTCCAAGAACTGCATGACGAGTTCAACGGCGATTGGCTGTTGGCGATTGCCGCATACAATGTCGGCGAGGCCTGGGTCGAACGGGCCATTGCGTTCAATCAATCCTTGGGTCGCCCCACCGACTTTTGGCACTTGAACCTGCCCGCCGAAACTCGCGCCTATGTGCCCAAGCTCCTCGCCATGAAACGCCTCATGGCCGAGCCCGAGCGCTATGGACTGCATTTCGCGCCGATTCCGAATGAGCCGTACTTCGCCGTCATGGATACCGACTCGCAGATCGATTTGAAGGTCGCGGCAAAGCTCGCGGGCACGAGTTACGATGAATTGATTGCGCTCAATCCCGGCTACAATCGCTGGGCCACTGATCCGGACGGCCCGCATCGGATGCTGGTACCCATCGACAATGCGGATGCGTACGAGAGTGCGCTCCAACTGCTCGAGCCCAAGGATCGGCTCCCCTATGTCGTTCATGAAGTGGCGCGGCACGAGACGCTGCCCATGATCGCGAGACGCTATGGAACGACGGCTGCGGTGCTCGAGAAGATCAATGACTTGAAGGGTTTCAAGGTGACGGCGGGCGAGACCCTCAAGATTCCTGAAATCAGCGGTACCCTCCCTGAGAAAGTCGAAATTGCCGCGGCTCGCGTGGATGAGCCGCAGATCGATTCCGCCGGCCACAAGGAGCGCGAGATCGTCTACCAGGTGCGCGCCGGCGAGACGCTGTCGAGCATCGCGCGCCGCAACAACATGCCGGTCAGCACCCTGGCCCGCCTGAACGACTTGAACAGCAGCGATTCGCTAGCGAAAGGACAGCGGTTGCTGCTGAAGACCAGCGCACGCCAGCATCACGACGAGGGGCTGGCGACCAGTCGTCGAGTGCTCTATGTCGTGCGCCGAGGCGATACCATCTTCAGCATTTCGCGCCAGTTTCAAGTCTCGGTGGATCAGCTGAAGACCTGGAACGGCATCAACCAACATCATCACATCAGGGCCGGCAAGCGCCTGGTCATGTACGTCGATACGAATCGGCAGCAGGGGTAGCGCATGGGTTTTCTGCACGGCAAACGCGCCTTGATCGTCGGTCTTGCCACGGACCGTTCCATCGCCTGGGGCATTGCCCAGGCAATGCGCCGGGAGGGCGCCGAACTCGCCTTCTCCCACATCGCGCGGATGGCCGACCGGGTCGCTCCGCTCGCCAAACAGGTGGACTCGCATATTACCTTCGAAATGGACGTGGCCCTCGATGCGGATATCGAACGCGGCTTTGCCCACCTCAAATCGCACTGGGAGCGGTTCGACATTCTGGTGCACGCCGTCGCCTTCGCGCCGCGCGAGGCGCTCACGGGGACCTTCATCGACGCCACCACCCGGGAAGGCTTTCGCGTGGCGCACGATATCTCGAGTTACAGTCTCACGGCGCTCAGCCGGGCCTCCCTGCCGCTGATGGCCGGGGGCACCGGCGCAATCCTGACCTTGAGCTACCTCGGGGCCGTGCGTTCCTTGCCGGGCTATAACGTCATGGGGCTCGCCAAGGCCAGTCTCGAGGCCAATGTGCGCTTCCTCGCTGCGGATCTGGGCGCCCACGGCGTGCGCGTCAATGGCATTTCCGCGGGGCCGATCAAAACATTGTCGGCCGCGGGGATTCCGGGGCTGCGCCGCATGCTGGCCCATGTGGCGGCCGTGTCGCCCTTGAAGCGCAACGTGACGATCGAGGACGTCGGGAATGCGGCAGCCTTCCTGTGTTCCGACCTGGCAGCGGGGATCACCGGCGAAATTACCTATGTGGACGGCGGCTTCAACTCGGTGGGCATGAATTTCCCGGCCGATGAGGGGACCTGAAACCGCCCGTCGGCGGTTCAGCCGCGCGAATCGCGGAGACGCGTCAACCGGCTTGACAGTAGCGCGTTAGCCCACATAACCGGTTTGTGGTGCACGTGCCGCACGGGCGATCGGTCGATTTAGGAAAAGCGAAGGGGCCTTCAGCGTTATGTCAAAGACATCCATCGTTCAAATGGCCGTCACGGGCGGGTTGCTGGCGGCTATTGGCGCCTGTACCACCATCCCGGTCACGACGGACAGTAATCCCACGATGTCGGTGGCGAGCTGCCACACCTATGCCTTTGCCGATGAGCACGTGGCGAACTCGGATCATCAGTCAGCGTTTGGCAACCCGCTGAACGGCGAACGGTTGCGCGAGGCGATCCAAGCAAATCTCGCTGCCAAAGGAATTCAGGCGGCCGCCAATCGGCAATCCGCCGACTGCATCGTCGGCTACGCCATGGGCACCCGGCAGGTCTTTGACGACTTCTACGGCGGTTTCGGCTGGGGGTATGGGGGAGGCTGGGGTCGACGCGGCTGGGGCTGGGGCGGTGCCTGGGGTTATGATCCCTACGTGACCAATCAAACCCGGGTTTCGGTCGATCTGTTCGATGCCAGATCGCGGGTGCCGATCTGGCATGCCAGCGCGACGCAGTCAGTGTCCGATTTGACCGGGCCCAACGCGGTCACCAAGATCAGCGCGGCAGCGTCGGCGATTTTCGCCAAGTTCCCGGTCGTTTTCGTGGCGGCTCCTCCGGCGGGCGCGAAGACCTAAGCGGAAAGAGGACGGCGTCTCAAACGCCGAAAAACAGATAGTCTATCGCGGCCATGAGAGCGCTGCGCTCGGTGGCCAGCGTCGCTATGGGTTGCTTGAGTTCGGTACGACGTATCGTGGATAACACCGGTACTAACACGAGGCTGGGCACCGATTCGATCGTGACCGCCGGCGTCAAACGACCTGCCACCGAAGCCAAGGACCCCCGCGGGACGATCGGGGCTACCACATGATCGTGACTGGAGCTCTGACCGACGCTCGATTGTAGAACCACAAGATAGGGGTAAACCCGCCGCAAGTTCGCAACAGGATTCACGAAAACGTCAAACTGCCCCATCTTCCTGCTCGTCATGAGCGCGCAGCAAGTCGGCCAAAGAGCCATGTTCGTCGACGTACTTTTGGACCGCGTCCAGATCCTGCTGGATCTCCGCCAGAAGCTTCGCGCGTTGTAATTCTTGGTAAGCATCGGCGACGGCTTTTTCGGCCACCTTGGATACATTGATGCCGGCATTCCGCGCCTTGGCATAGAGATCGGAGTTCAAGGTGACGCTGACGGTTTGCTTGGTAGCGCCATGGTTGTACAAAGGGTCCCGCATGACGTCTCCGTGGGGCTACCCAGATAAAGTACACGGGTACTCAACACGTGTCTACGTCGTGGCTGCGGCCCGCTTTACGAACGCATAATAAAGCAGTGCGAGTACCGCGGCGCAGCACAGCACCCATAGGGCGAAGCGGTGCAGCGAGCCTTTCAGGAGTTCCGGGTGGTCACCCACCGTACGCCCTAGCCATGTAAGCAGCGTAGTCCAGATGACCGACCCCGCAAGCGTGGCAGCGCTGTACCAACGGAAATCCATCTTCAAGATACCTGCCGGTATGCCAATCAAATGGCGGATCACCGGCAGAAGCCGCGAGAAAAAGACCCCGGCCATCCCAAAGCGAGCCACCCAAGCCTCCGCCATGTGTAGCTTCGTAATAGAGACGCCAAAGTAGGGCGCAATACGCAGGACCAGCGGTCGACCCAACCAGCGAGAACCCCAATACATGATAGTGGCACCCAGCCACGACCCAGCAGTGCCCGCGATCACGACCCCGGTGAGCGACAGGTGTCCTTGAACATGCGCCAGATACGCGGCTGGCGGAATGATGAGCTCACTCGGAATAGGCACCAAGGTACTTTCCAAGGCCATCAAACCAGCAATGAGCCAGTAACCGCCTTCACTGAGAACGCCCAGGTACCAGCTCGAAAACTGGTGCAGCCAGTCAGCCACGCCGAGTACTCAGACCGGCCCCTAATCCAACGCCTGCGGATTGACGATCACCTTGGCCAGCGCGCGGGCTGCGACCGCGTAGTCCTGCGCCTCGCCGGAGGCGAGCTCCTGCGCCATCTGCCGCCGCAACGATGCATCCTGGGGTTGGCCTTCGGTGCCAGGATCTTCACGCACCGCCGTCAGACAGATCACATCGGCATCCCCGTCCGCGACCTCGATCTTTTCATAGACGGGCTTACCCGCCCCCGGCTTGGGCGCTTGGAATACCTCGCGGCGAATATCCTGCGGCACCGCCTGATCGGAACGCGAAACGAACTTGGGCTGCTGCGCCGTTACGTTCAAGCCTTTCGCAACCGTGTCCCAGGATTCGCCTGCCTCGAGGCGCTTGACCGCGTCCGCCGCCGCAGCCGCGGCAAGTTCGCCGCCGCGCTGTTTTTTCCATGATGCCACCACCAGGGCCCGCACCTCATCGAGACTTTTCTGCTGCGGCAGTTTATGGTCGGTGGCCAGCAGCACCACCCCCCGTCCCGCGTCCACTTGCACGATGGGACTCAAGTGTCCGTCGAGCACATCCTGGCTGAATGCCGCCTCGATCACGGCGGCCGAATGGCCCAAGTCGCCGCCGCCATCGGTCCGGCTGAAGCCGGCGATGTCGTGCACTTTCAACCCTGCTTTGCGCGCCACCCCGTCGAGGTCGGTGCTATTTTGCAACGCCGCGTCGGCGAGCTGATCCTGGGCATTGTTGAACAGCCGATCCGCCTCATTACGTCGATATTCGGCGGTCAGGTCGGCCTGCGCTTGTTCGAAGGACCGAACAGCGGCCGGTCGTATGCCATCGAGCTTCAAGATGTGATAACCGAACTGCGTTTTCACTGGACCTCGAATCTCACCCGCCTTCATGCTGAAGGCGGCGTCGGCGAACGCCGGCACCCACACCTTGCGCTCCGACCAGCCGAGATCGCCGCCCTTGTCCGCAGAGCCTGGATCCTGAGAAAACTCCTTGGCGAGCTTGGCAAAATCTTCACCCGCCTCCGCCCGTTTGAGGATCGCCTCCGCCTTGGCCTTCACCGCCGCGTCTTCCTTCGGATCCGTGACCTGCAGCAGGATGTGGCTCACCCGGCGCTGTTCGGGCTGAACATAGCGCTCAGGCGTCTTCGCCTTCTGTTCCTCGTAGTAGGCCTGGAGTTTTGCCGGGTCGACTTGCACCTGCGACTCGAGGTCGGCGAGGCTGATCTCCACGTACCGCAAATTCACGGTTTCCGGGGTCATATAGTCCCGGAGATGGGCCTCGTAGAAGCTCTTGATCTGGGCATCATCCGGCGTGGCATCGGCGGCATACTTGGCCGCGGAGAGCGTGAACCAGGCGATCTCCCGCTGTTCGCGGATGAGTGCCTGAAGTTGCTTGAACTCGCTGGGTGTGACGAAACTCGAGCTCGAAAGCGCGGTATCGAGCTGGCGCAGCTTGACGTCGCGGCGGAACAGATCCTCGATCTCGGTGACGGACCGGCCCTGCGCTCGCAATACGGCGATGGCATGGGCTTGATCGAGTTTGCCGTCCACTTGAAACGCCGGAACCTTGGCCATTTCCTTCAATAGATCCGCATCGCTCACCCGATATCCGAGTTGGTCGGCGCGGGTGACCACCGCTTCGGTGCTGACATATTGGTCCAGCACCCGGCGCTTGATCTCATTGCGCTCCAGCTCATCGACCGAGCCCTTGGTCTGGCGCTCGATCTGCGCCAGCTGCTGCTGATAGGCCTGGCGGACCTCGCTGCTCGGAATCTCGCTGCCATTGACCTTGGCGGCATAGTTGGGCGCGCTCATGGTCCAATTGATTCCCCAGAAAACGAACACCAGACCGATTGCCCCCAGCACCACTGCGGCGAGCCAGCCTTTCAACTTGTCGTGAATCGTTTGCAGCATTGATCCTGTCCGTATCCGCACACCCGCGGCGCGGGCTTCAGCCCGCGCGGCATCGCTTCAGAGGAAATGGCGGAGTGGACGGGACTCGAACCCGCGACCCCCGGCGTGACAGGCCGGTATTCTAACCAGCTGAACTACCACTCCGCATGCTGGTGGGTGCTGAGGGGATCGAACCCCCGACCCTCGCCGTGTAAAGGCGATGCTCTACCAGCTGAGCTAAGCACCCTCTGGAAGAGGCGCCGAAGTCTACGCGACGATTCCGCGCTTGGCTAGTGTGTCAGCGCTTCAGTGCGCCCTGACTTGAGCTTTGCCGCGCGCCGGTTTGCGCCGCCGCTTCTCGCCGGCAATGGCCACCGGCGATTTCGCGTCGGGTGCCGGCAACGGTACCGGCATGTGCGTCAACGCCACCTGCAGTACCTCGTCGATCCACTTCACGGAGCGGATATCGAGTTTTTCCTTGATGTTATCGGCGATTTCCGCGAGATCTTTCGTGTTGTCATCGGGGATGAGCACCGTCGTGATCCCGCCCCGATGGGCCGCCAGGAGCTTCTCCTTCAACCCACCGATCGGCAACACCTCGCCGCGCAGCGTGATCTCACCTGTCATCGCCACATCGGATCGCACGGGGATCTTCGTCAGTGCCGAGATCAGCGCCGTACACATGCCGATGCCGGCGCTGGGGCCGTCCTTCGGCGTCGCACCCTCGGGCACGTGGATATGCACGTCGGCCTTTTGATAGAAATCCATGTCGAGTCCCAAGACCGCGGAACGACTGCGCACCACGGTCATCGCCGCCTGGATTGACTCTTGCATCACCTCACCGAGTTGACCGGTATGGGTCAGTTTGCCCTTGCCGTGCACGACAGCGGCCTCGATGGTGAGCAACTCACCGCCCACCTCGGTCCAAGCGAGGCCCGTGACCTGGCCGATTCGATTGCTCTCCTCCGCCTTGCCATAGCGGAAGCGCCGCACTCCGAGATAGGCATCGAGGTTCTTCGTATCGACGGACACCGTTTTCTCGCTGGGTTTGAGCAGCAATTGTTTGACCGCCTTGCGCCCAATCTTGGAAAGCTCCCGCTCGAGATTGCGTACTCCGGCCTCGCGCGTGTAGTAGCGGATCATGTCCTGGATGGCGTTATCGGCCACCACCAGCTCATCAGCCTTCAAGCCGTTTTGCTTGACCTGCTTCGGCAGCAGGTAGCGACGCGCGATGTTCGACTTCTCATCCTCCGTGTATCCGGGTATGCGGATGACCTCCATACGGTCGAGCAATGGAGCCGGGATATTCAGGCTGTTCGCGGTGCAGACGAACATGACTTCGGATAAATCAAAGTCCACTTCGAGGTAGTGATCGTTGAACGTGCTGTTCTGTTCCGGGTCCAGAACCTCGAGCAACGCCGAGGACGGATCACCGCGAAAATCGGTCGACATCTTGTCGATCTCATCGAGCAGGAACAGCGGATTGCGCACGCCGCACTTGGCCAGATTCTGGATGATCTTGCCCGGCATCGAGCCGATGTACGTACGACGATGGCCGCGAATCTCGGCCTCATCCCGAACGCCGCCCAGGGACATCCGCACGAATTTGCGATTCGTCGACCGGGCAACACTCTGGCCCAGCGATGTCTTGCCGACGCCCGGTGGTCCGACGAGGCATAGAATGGGTCCGCGCAGATTCTTCACCCGCTGCTGCACCGCGAGGTACTCGACGATGCGCTCTTTGACCTTTTCCAGACCGAAATGATCGGCTTCGAGCACCTTCTCGGCGGCAGTGATGTCGAGATGCACCTTGCTGCGCTTCCTCCAGGGCGACTTCACCAACCAGTCGATGTAATTGCGCACCACGGTCGCTTCGGCCGACATCGGTGACATGAGCTTGAGCTTTGCGAGCTCCGAGTTGGCCTTTTCCCGTGCCTCTTTCGGCATACCGGCAGCCTTGATGCGCTTCTCGAGTTCGCCGATCTCGTTGGGGGCATCGTCGAGATCGCCGAGTTCCTTCTGAATGGCTTTCATCTGCTCATTCAAGTAGTACTCGCGCTGACTCTTTTCCATCTGCTGCTTGACCCGGCCGCGAATGCGCTTTTCGATCTGCAGCACATCCATCTCGCCCTCGATCACCGCGAGCATGTGTTCCAGCCGCTTGCGCACGTCGGGAATCTCGAGCACTTTTTGTTTCTCGGACAGCTTCAGCGACATGTGCGCGGCGACCGTGTCGGCCAACCGGCCCGCCTGCTCGATGCCGGCCAGCGAGGTCAGAATCTCCGGCGGAACCTTCTTGTTGAGCTTCACGTACTGCTCGAATTGCGTGATGACGGATCGGGTCAGCACGTCCATCTCGCGCTCTTCGTAGCGCTCCATGTCAGGCATGGGAGTGACTTCGGCGGAGAAAAATTCGCCCTCGATCAACTTTTCGATGGTGGCGCGATCCACACCTTCCACCAGAACTTTGACGGTCCCATCGGGCAGCTTCAGCAGCTGAAGGATGGTCGCAACGGTTCCCACCCGATACAGATCCTCTCCCTTCGGATCATCGACGTCGGCCTGTTTCTGCGCCACGAGCAAAATGCGCTTGTCCGCCTTCATCGCCAGATCGAGTGCCACGATGGACTTTTCCCGCCCGACAAACAGCGGAATCACCATGTGCGGATAGACCACCACATCGCGCAGCGGCAACACCGGCATGCCCGGCTGGACGGGGACACTCGCGGAAACTTCAACTACGGATTCGTCGCTCACTTAGGCTTGCCTTATGGTTGTGAACGTACGGCGGAATGTGCACGTACGGCCGGAGCTTATAAAGATGCGGCCCCCCATCGAAGCTTTCAAGGCGAGCGAGTGGGCAAGCTCACAAATGATCAGAGCCTGTCGGCCGGCGCTGTTCCTCGACCGGCGCCACCAACCGCGTCTCCTCGGTACGATGGACGATATAGGGCTTGTTCTGGCCCTCGATGACCTGTTCGTCGACGACCACCTTCTGCACATTGCGCAAGGAGGGGAGGTCGTACATGGTATCGAGGAGCACATTCTCGAGAATGGTGCGCAACCCGCGCGCACCGGTTTTTCGCTGCATCGCCTTGCGTGCCACCGACCGCAGGGCGTCTTCGCGGAAATCGAGTTCCACCCCTTCCATATCGAAAAGCTTCCGATACTGCTTGGTGAGCGCGTTCTTCGGCTGCAGCAAAATGGAGATCAGCGCGTCTTCGTCGAGTTCCTCGAGCGTCGCGACGATCGGCAGCCGGCCGACAAATTCGGGAATCAACCCGTACTTGATGAGATCCTCGGGCTCCGTGTCATGGAATACATCATTGCCATGAGGCCGGGCATTTTGTTCGCGGACCTCGGCCATGAAACCAATCCCGCTCTTGTGGGTGCGATTCATGATGATCTTTTCAAGTCCCGCAAACGCACCGCCGCAAATGAACAGGATGTTGGTCGTGTCGACTTGCAGAAATTCTTGCTGGGGGTGTTTGCGGCCACCCTGGGGCGGAACCGAGGCGATGGTGCCCTCGATCAACTTGAGCAGCGCCTGTTGCACACCCTCGCCGGAGACATCGCGGGTAATCGAGGGATTATCGGATTTACGGGAAATCTTATCGATTTCGTCGATGTAGACGATGCCGGTTTGGGCTTTCTCCACGTCGTAGTCGCATTTCTGCAGCAACTTCTGGATGATGTTTTCGACGTCCTCGCCGACATATCCCGCCTCGGTCAAGGTCGTGGCGTCGGCGATCGTAAACGGCACATTGAGCAATCGCGCCAGCGTCTCGGCGAGCAGCGTCTTGCCAGAGCCCGTCGGCCCTATGAGAAGGATATTGCTCTTGGCGAGTTCAACCTCATCGCGGGCTCTCACGCCCTCGGTGCCGCGGGTCTGCAACCGCTTATAGTGGTTGTAGACGGCCACCGACAGAACGCGCTTGGCGCGCTCCTGGCCGATGACGTACTCGTCGAGGACCTTCTTGATTTCTTGAGGTTTCGGCAGCTTGTCCCGGGTGCGCTCCGCGCGCTCCTCGAGTTCCTCCCGAATAATGTCGTTGCACAGTTCGACGCATTCGTCGCAGACGAATACCGACGGACCGGCGATTAGCTTGCGAACTTCATGTTGGCTCTTCCCGCAGAAGGAGCAATACAACAGTTTGCCGTCATCATGTTTGCCGCGCGAATCTTCGCTCATGCTGTCCTCAACTTGGCTCCGATTCCGGCCGACGCCGAAACGGAGCTACGATATTCACTATATAGCACCCATTTGATCTTGCGCAAAGGTAAGAGGCCCAAGGCTGTGACCTACCGGTCATTCTGGCCAAACTTCGGGCCCGCCTGGCGCTCGCCAGGCGCCCGCAAGACGGATGGGGCCAGCAGGCTCCTAGGTCCTTACCAATATTTCGCCGCGCTTTTCGAGCACGGAATCGACGATTCCATAGGCCTTGGCAGACTCCGCGGTCATGAAATTATCGCGATCACTGTCCTGTTTGATCCGATCGACCGTCTGGCCGGTGTGTTTTGCCAATATACCGTTCAGCCGTTGTTTGGTCTCCATGACGTCGCGCGCATGAATGTCGATATCCGACGCCTGGCCCTGGAAGCCGGCCGAAGGCTGGTGAATCATGATCTTGGAATTGGGCAGGGAATACCGCTTGCCGGCGGCACCGCCCGCCAGCAGCACGGCGCCCATCGAGGCGGCCAACCCGACGCAAATGGTGCTGACATCGGGTTTGATGAACTGCATGGTGTCGTAGATCGCAAGACCCGCGCTCACCGAGCCGCCGGGGGAATTGATATAGATGGCAACGTCCTTCTCAGGATTCTCCGACTCGAGGAACAGGAGCTGAGCAACCACCAGATTCGCCATGTAGTCCTCGACCGGACCGACGATGAAAATCAGGCGCTCTTTGAGCAAGCGGGAATAAATGTCATAAGCCCGTTCTCCGCGAGCGGTCTGCTCGACCACCATCGGAACGAGATTGAGTGCACGAGTCGTCATGGAATATCGCCCTTGGGGTTGTTAACAAAACCCCCGTATCGAAGTTATGGACAGTACAAGACCATTTCAAGCCACCTGCCGTGAATCAGCCCTCAAAGTTCATCAGCTCTTTGAAGGTCGAGCGCTTCTCCTGCACCTTAGCATGAGCCAGCACCCAGTCTACAACCTGATCCTCCAATGCCAGACTTTCGACCTGCCGCATTGCGTCGGCGTTCTGCAGGTAGGCGCGCCGCAACGCCTCGGCATCGCCATAGACACCGACCATCTCATCCAGCCGCGCACTGGCGCGCTTGGGATCGAGGACGATTCCCTCGCGGCGAATGAGGTCGTTGAATAAAAGCCCGAGCGCCACGCGGCGCCGCGCGGGCTCGATCAGCGGCTCACGCGGCGGCGCCTGTGAGACATCCTTCGCGCCGCTGCGCCGCATGGCCTCGATCTGCATATCGCGAATCTGCGACTCGAGCAGTGCATTGGGAACCTCGATCGGATTCTCCCGATACAGGGTCTCCATCACCGCCGCCTTGTTGCGAGTGCGTAAGTTTTGCTCGAGTTCACGCTGCATGTTGGCCGCCACATCCTCACGGAGCCTCGCGGCGCCGCCCTCGGTCACGCCGAAGGCCTGGCAGAATTCGTCGTCCACCTCGGGCAGCGAAGGCTCCTCGACCGACCGTACATCGACCTTGAAGCTGGCCCGCTTGCCGGCGAGCTCACTCGCCCGGTAATCGGCCGGAAAATCCACATCCACGAGTCTCTGCTCTCCGGCCAACGCACCAATCAACCCTTGCTCGAGCTGCGGCAACATGCGGTTCTCGCCCACCACGATCGGCACCTTCTCGCCCTTGCCGCCGGCGAAAGGGACGCCGTCGATCGACCCTTCGAAATCGACGGTCACCCGGTCGCCCGCTGTGGCGGGACGCTCCACCGCCGCATATTTTACCTGCTGTTTGCGCAACCTCTCGATCATCGCTGCGATATCGGCCTCGGTGACCTCCGCGGATACGCGCTCGATCTCGAGCGTTTCGATGGGCCGCAGACTGACCTCCGGAAAAACCTCGAACGTCGCCACATAGGTGAGGTCCTGGCCTTCGCCGATCGTTTGCGGCTCGATGCGCGGGCTGCCGGCCGGGTTCAACTGTTGTTGCGTCACGGCCTCCGAGAAGCTCGATTGCATCAATTCGCCGATGACTTCGCGGTGCACCTGCGGCCCGAACTGTTGACGGATGACGGTCAAAGGCGCCTTACCAGGCCGAAAACCATTCAATCGCGCCGTGCGGCTCAACTGCTTCAAGCGTGAGGCAATCTCTTTGCTGACCTGCTCGGCCGGCACCTGCACTTGCATGCGGCGCTCCAATTTACCGAGGCTCTCCAGTGAAACCTGCATATCGATCCTTCAAAGTTGTGTGGCCAGTACCCTTGCGATGGTGCGAAAGGCGAGACTCGAACTCGCACGGGTTACCCCACCAGATCCTAAGTCTGGCGCGTCTACCAATTCCGCCACATTCGCATCGGCAGCCCAGCAGTATATCGCAGGCGGCTTACCCATGGGTGTTCCGCCACCCGCCGCTGCGTCGGCGAGGTTCGCTTTCACGGACGAGCATTCGCGCCACCTCGCGCATCGCCGGCAGCCCCTTTTCCAGCATGAAGTAGAGCGGGCTGTCACCATCGAACGGGGCCGCTGTCTGGGGCGAATGGACCCATGCCCAGGTTCTGTCCTTGAGACCCGATTCGGCCATCAGCGACTGCTGGATGCTGCCGATGAGCGCGGCGCGCTCCTGCTGCGTCGCCGACAGGCGGGGTGCCTGCCCCAGGCGGTAGCGCGTCAGCACTTGTGGAGACGGGATACGCAATAGTCTGCACTGTTGCAGGGGCGACAACTCCCAAATGTCCGCGATTTGGAAAAAGCGCAGCAACGCATGGGTGGCGGCATGTCGGGCTGCACGGCGAGCCGCCGGTTGAAGGACCAATCGTGGTCCGCTATGAGGCTTGATGGGCAAGGAAGTTTTCACCTGAATTTCAAGCATACTCCCTAATAACCCGACCGCTCGCTATCATGACGCCCATGTCCAGAAGCTTCGCCGAACGCTTGTCCCAAGCCCAGCGCTCGAGCGGCAGCCTGCTCTGTGTCGGCCTGGATCCCGACATCTCGCGACTGCCGCCCGAGATCGCCGCGCAGCCCCAGCCGTTCCTTGCATTCAACCGTCGGATCGTCGACGCCACTGCGGATCTCGCCGCCGCCTATAAACCGCAAATTGCGTTCTATAGCGCACTCGGGCGGGAGGATGAACTCAAGTCGAGCATCCGCTATATCCGCGAGCGCGCACCGAACGCATTGATTATCTTGGACTCGAAGCGCGGCGATATCGGCAACACGGCTACGGCTTACGCGGCGGAGGCCTTCGATCGCTATGCCGCAGACGCGGTGACCGTCAATCCCTACATGGGCGAGGACTCGGTGCGGCCGTTTCTGCGCTGGGCCGATCGAGGCGTCATTTTGCTGTGCCGCACATCAAATCCTGGCGCTCACGATTTCCAGGACCTGCGCTGTGACGGGCTGCCCTTGTACCGCCATGTCGCAGATCGAGCGGCGCTCCACTGGAATGCGAACGGTAATCTCATGCTGGTGGTCGGCGCCACTCACCCGGCGGAGATGGCCGATCTGCGTGAAGCTCATCCCGCTCTGCCTTTTCTGGTTCCCGGGATCGGCGCACAAGGCGGCGATCTTGATCGAGTCCTCGCCGCCGGCCTCGATGCCCAAGGCGCCGGGCTTCTCATCAACTCGTCGCGCGGCATCATCTACGAAGGGGGAGGCAGCCCCGACGGCATCCGCGCCGCCGCGCTCGCACTGCATGGCGCCATCAATTCAGGCCGCCGGCACACGGCCGGATGACCCCCGCATTGCGTCCGGCCAAAAACATGCGTGAACTGCGTCGAAGTCCTGGAACTCAGGGCTATCCAACCCCAGATTCTGTCGCATAGCATTTGCCATGACTGTAATGACTGGTGTGCCATGGACGGGAATGAACTCGCCGTGGCGCCTCGATCCTCGAAGGGACCGGGTACCTACCAAATATTGGGAGCAATGAATGTCGCGCGGGCCTTATCCTATCTTGTTGGTTCTAGCCATGTCGTTACCGGGCGCTGTCAGAGCACTGGGACTCGGCGACATCCGCATCGACTCGGCGCTGAATGAACCGCTATCGGCGCAAATCGACATCGTTGGGGCAACCCGCGACGAACTCTTGGGTTTGACCGCCAAAGTCGCCCCCAAGGATGTGTTCCTGCGCTACGGCGCCGAACGCCCGAGCTTCCTCGCTTCCGCCACGTTCAAGGTGGGTCTCGATGCCCACGGTCGGCCGGTGCTCAATGTGCGATCAGCCGAGCCCTTTTCGGACCCCGTGGTCAGTTTCCTGGTCGACCTGCAATGGAGTAATGGCGAGCTGATCCGGGAATATTCGATTTTGCTGGATCCACCGGGATTCTCCGAGCGGCTGTCTGCGAATGCCGTGTACGCCGCCACTCCAACGAGTGCCGCTCCGGCGGCTGCGGCTGCGCCGAGAGCGTCTGCCCCAACCGAGTCGCACTCGCCGAATACGTCCGACACCCTCAAAGCGGGCGCGGTCACCGCGCACGTGGCGCAGTCCCGAGCCGCTCAGGCCGATGCCGATGAGACGACGCTCGCTGCCGGCGGGCAACGCTATCGCGTCGGGCCGCACGATACGCTCCGCGCCATCGTCCGCAAGGCCGGTGCGCACTCCGAGTCGCAGGCGCAACGCATGATGATCGCGATCTACCGCGCCAATCCGCATGCGTTCGACGGCAATATCAATTGGCTGCATCTCGGAGCCACCATCGATTTGCCGACGGCTGAGCAGGTCGACGCGGTCGACACGAACGAGGCACGGCGCGAGGTACGCGCACAAGTCAAGGCGTGGCGCATGGACGGACGCCCGAGCCTCGCTCGCCGCAACGTCGGCAAACCGAGCGTCAGCCTGGCAGCCGGTGTCAGCCCGACACCCATGGCGGGCTCAACGCCCAGCGTCAGCACGGCGCCCACGCCGGGCCCAGCGCCCAGCGTCAGCGCGGCACCCATGCCGGGCTCAGCGCCGATGGCGGGCCCCGCACCCATCGCCGGCCCAGCGCAGAACACCGCAGCCGCGGCGGAGCCGGCGCTGGCCTTGCAAAATCGCCTGCAATCGCTCGAAGCTGAACTCGACGATATGCATAAGCAATTGGTCAGCGAGAACGCGACCATCGAGGATCTCAAACAGCGGGCGGCGAACAATCCTGCGGTTTCGAGTGCGCCCGAACAGAAGCCCCCCGCTGTCGTGAGCGTGGAAGTCATGCATGCCGCCGCGGCCAAAACCCCGGCGCCTGCCGTGGCCCCTGCGCCTGCACCCCAGCGGGCTGGCATCAACGCATGGATGGGGTCGCTGGCGGCCGCTGTGGCGCTGGGGCTTGCGGGGTTTGCCTTGGTCAGGCGACGCGCACTGAAGCCGGCATCGGGCCCGCAATCCGGCGCCGTGAGCCCGGCTTCGGAGGCTCGCTACGCCGACTTCGAGACACGGGTAAACCCGGTCATGATTGCGCAACCGCCGGCGGTGGACCACCGACTCGCCGACACCATGCCGGTCGAGGTGCTGAAGTCCGCTCAGGCCGAGTCACCATCGGGGGTCCAAGCGACGGCGAGACACTCGCCTCAAGAGGTCGCGATTGATCCGGAAGCGCTGGAGGAAGCGCTGGAAAGGTCTTACCTGGACGCTCTGGCGATCGACACTCTGGGAATCGACGGCGCGGCCTCCAAACCCCTGGAGGACGGCGAGATGCACGAGCATGTCGAGAGCGTCGATGACGCTGCCACGAACGAATTGGCCATCCTGGACACGGTCGCGCTGGATACGAGCGAATTGGCGGCGGCGGAGAACCCGTCCGGCATTCATACCACCATCATCGAGAGGCAGGACTATGAGCCGGAGCTGGCCGCTTCCGAGCAGTCCAGTGCCACCACGGTCGACTACGATCTGCTCGATCTGGATTCGACCGCCGAGCACATACAGCATGTCCAGATGCCGAGCCAGCTGCACGACCAGGTGGTCGTTTCCGAGCGCCGGATGAACATCGTCGATGTGCTCAAGGCGGCGATCGACCGCGATCCGAACCGCAGAGACCTGCGGATGAAACTGCTGGAGACCTACTATGGCACCGCATCGACCAATCGGCGCGCGTTTCTCGACCTGGTCAAGCAGCTCTCGCGAGAGGACTGCAAATTGACCTCGGACGATTGGAAGAAGATCATGGCGATGGGCCGGGAGATTGCCGCCGATGACATCTTCTTCGCCGACCCCCCCAAGGACGACATGGCCCACTGCGCGTGATGTTTCGTTCGGGCGGCAGCCTCGGGGCGGACCGCTCGCCGATCCTCAAGATGCCGTCAGAGCGGCCTGCTCGGCGGCCGCCTCCTTCCGGGTTCCATTCAGCTTGATGTTCAATCGCAATTCGTTGGCCGAATCGGCGTTCCGAATGGCATCCTCGTAGCCGATCTCGCCCTCGTTGTAGAGCTCGAACAGCGACCAGTCGAACGTTCGCATGCCCAGTTCCCGGGACTTGGCCATGAGCGGCTTGATCTCCTGAAACTCGGCTTTGAGAATCTTGTCGGCGATGCTCGGCGTGTTGATGAGAATCTCCATCGCGGCCCGCCGCCTCTTGCCGTCGCTGGTGCGGATGAGACGCTGCGAGACGATGGCGCGCAGGTTGCTGGAAAGATCCATGAGCAATTGATTGCGCCGCTCCTCCGGAAAAAAATTCACGATGCGATCGATCGTTTGATTGGCGCTGTTCGCGTGCAGAGTGCCAAGGCACAAGTGGCCCGTCTCGGCGAATGCGATGGCGTGTTCCATGGTCTCAGGATCGCGGATTTCGCCGATCAGGATGACGTCCGGGGCCTGGCGCAGGGTGTTCTTGAGGGCATGGTGCCAGGAATGCGTGTCGACCCCCACTTCGCGATGGGTGACGAGCGACTGCTTCGACTGGTGCACGAATTCGACGGGGTCTTCGACCGTGATGATGTGGCCGGAGGACGACCGGTTGCGGTGGTCGATCATTGCCGCGAGGGACGTCGACTTGCCCGATCCGGTGGCGCCGACGACCAAGACGAGTCCACGCTTGGTCATCACGATTTCCTTCAAGATCTCAGGCAGCGCCAGAACCTCGAAGCTCGGAATCTCGGCGGGAATGGTCCGGATCACCATGCCCGTGTGCTGCTGCTGGACGAAGACATTGACCCGGAAGCGGGCGACCTCCGGCAGAGAAATGGCAAAATTGCACTCGAGCTCCTTGGCAAACTCGTCGCGTTGCCGCTGGTTCATCAGCGACAGCGCAAGTTGCCGGGCCACCGCGGGCGTCAGCTTCTGCGGTGCCAGAGCCTGCATCTCCCCGTGGGTTTTCATGGTTGCCGGAAAGTCGGCTGATATGAAAAGGTCCGACCCCCCCGCTCGACTCATGGCGGTCAATAATTTGACCATGTAAGCCTTGGCTTGGTCTTCTGGCAATGTCGACATCGTGTTCCTTGTTGCGCTTCCCCCTCGCATGGTATCGCGACCCCCGAAAGCCGATCCGCGAAGCGGTTATCATATGGCCGATGGATCTTGATCTTAAGGGTTGCCGTGGCGATGAGCCGGCAGGCCGGCAGGCCGCTCATCCATCCGTATGCGCGGTGGTGGTGACGTACCATCCTGATACCGGGATTCTCGGCCGTCTGAATCGCATCATCTCCCAGGTCGGGGCCACTCTCGTGGTCGACAACGGCTCATTCGACCATGAGCTGCAGATGCTCGACACCCATGACTCGATAACGGTGATCCGCAATGGCGACAATCTCGGCGTCGCCCGGGCCCTCAATATCGGAGTGCAACGGGCGGCCGCCCAAGGCTTTGCCTGGGCACTCCTGCTCGACCAAGACACGCTGGTCGATGCGGACATGGTCGACTGGCTCATGAAAGCCCTCGCCTCCCATGCCGATCCCTCGCGCGTGGCGGCGATCGGTTCCCGGTTCCGCGACACCCAGGGATTTTCCATTGAAACCCTGCGGCGGGGTGGCACCGGAGAACATTGGGAAGAAGTCGAGTCCGTCATCACCTCGGGATCGCTCCTGTCGCTGCCGGCGTACGCGGTGGTTGGATCTTTTCGCGACGATTTTTTCATCGACCATGTCGATACGGAATTTTGCTACCGGGCGCGCAAGGCCGGCTATCACGTGATCGAAACCGTCCGCCCCCTGATGGCGCACACCTTGGGTACCCCGACCGCCCACCGTCTGTTCGGCAGGGTCAACTGGACCACCAATCATTCGCCGGATCGGCGCTACTACATGACGCGCAACAACACCGTATTGTTGAAAGAATACGGGACCTCGGGTCGAGGGCCATGGCAATGGAAAAGCTTCGTGCGCAGCATTCGCCTGTGCAAGCGAATCGCCTACTTCGAGAAGGAAAAAATTGCCAAGATCGGTGCCGTCGCCGAGGGCTGGTGGGATGGCGTGCGTGGCCGGATGGGGCCGCGTCATCCACGACGGCGGCCGTGAATGATAGGATGAGCCATGCCGTCGAATCCGGAATCCATCATTGACCTCGATGCCTATCCGCTCGACCAACCCGGGTCGCCCGAATTTATCCGGATGGTGAATGATTGCCGGGCCGAGCTTGGCGTAAACGGCATGTTCAATCTGTCCGGTTTCGTGCGACAGGCTGCGCTCGCAAGAGCCGTGGCGGAACTGCGGCCGCTGTGCGAAAGGGAAAGTTACGTTCATCAACGGTGCCACAACGTGTTCTTCAAGGAGCATATCGAGGGTCTGGCACCGGATCACCCGGCACTCCTCAAGTTCGAGACCGTCAACCACACTCTGTGCGGCGATCAGCTCGGTGAAACCATTGTTCGTCAGATCTACGATTGGGCGCCGCTTCGCACATTTCTCGCAGCGATCTTTCAAAAGCCGACGCTGCATCTCATGGAGGATCCGCTTGCCTGTGCGAACGTCATGGAGTATCGCGCCGGTCAAACCCTCAATTGGCACTTCGACCGTTCACAATTCACCACGACCCTTCTGTTGCAGGGGGCGGAAATGGGCGGCGATTTCGAATATTGCACGGGACTTCGCACCGACACCGAGCATGACTACGCCGGCATCGCCCGCGTCGTGCGGGGTGATCATGGGTCGGTGAGAATCAACCCCCTAACAGCGGGAACCTTGAACATCTTTGCGGGCAGAAACACCCTGCATCGCGTGTCGACCGTGGGTGGGCGGCGCAGCCGGCTGGTGGCGGTGTTCTCCTACTTCGACCGGCCGGGCGTGAGCTTCAGCGCCGCCGAACGGCTTGGATTTTATGGCCGGACGCACTGATCAGGGCGCCCCCACGGGAGATCCTGGCGACAAACCGCTCAAGTGGCGGCGGCCGGATCCGTTCGCGGCTTGACGCAGCCTAAGAACCGGTCGGCTGCGACCGGCTTGCTGAACAAAGAGCCTTGGGCATAGCGGCAGCCGAGCGACTCGAGAATCATCAGCTGCGAGGGCTCCTCGACCCCTTCGGCAAGGCTGGTCATCCCCAGATTCGCTATCAGGCCGACGGTTGCGTGAACGACCGCCATGACGTTGGAGCCGCTCGCCAAATCCTTCACGAAGGAGCGGTCGATCTTGATGACGTCGAAGGGATACTCTTGAAGGAACCGGAGCGACGAGGTTCCCGTACCGAAATCATCCATGGCGAGATGGATGCCGACGCGCCGCAGCTCGCGCATCACCGCGAGAGAGATCTCCGGGTTGCGCATGACCTCGCGTTCCGTGACCTCGAGCTGGAGACATTGCGGTGACAGCCCGACGCTCTCGAGAGTGTTGAGCGTGCGTTCGACCAATTGGCTTCCGAGCGCCAACTCGGCCCGCGACAGATTGACACTGACCATCCGCGGCGCATGTTGTGGATCGGTCTGACGCCATTTCGCGAAGGCCCTGCAGGCCTCGCCCAGGGCCCAACGACCCAACGGAACGATCAGCCCGGAGTCCTCGGCGATGGGAATGAATTCGGCCGGTGCGACCTGTCCCAATTGGGGGTGATCCCAACGTAACAAGGCTTCCGCGGAAACCACTCGACCCGACTTGATGTCGACGATGGGTTGATAAAGCAGGCTGAGCTCGCTGGAACCCACCGCCTTGTGCAGATTGGCCTCGATGGCGACATGGCGCGCGAGTCGCGTGTGCATCGCTTCGTTGAAGATCACAGAACAGGCGCGGCCGGCGCGCTTGGCCTCGTACATCGCCACGTCGGCATTGCGCAGGATATCTTCGGCGTTTACGAGGCTCTGATCGCTCGTGACGATGCCGACGCTGGCGGTCGAGCGCAGTTCACTGCCAAAGATGGTGTAGGCCGGAGCCAACGCCTCGAGGAGCCGCTGGGCCACCACCTTCGCATCCGAGTGAGCGGTCAAATCATTGATGAGCAGCAGGAACTCATCTCCGCCGAAGCGGGCGATCACATTGCCGCTGGCATCTGAGCCGATCGTGTCCGAGGTGCGCAGCGTGGTGCGCAAACGGCCTGCGATCTGACGCAGCAGCTCGTCGCCGGCGCTGTGTCCCAGCGTGTCGTTGATGAGTTTGAAGCGGTCGAAGTCGAGAAAGAACACCACGAACAGCGGCTGCGACCCTGCACGTACCCGTTCCACGGCCTTCTGCAGACGCTCCATGAACAGAGCACGGTTCGCGAGGCCCGTCAGCTTGTCGCGACGCGCGGCCTCGGCCAGTTCCAGCTCCATCGCCTTGCGCTGGGAAATGTCCTGCACGATGTGCCAGATGACGGGCTGCCCGGACACATCGATCATGCGGATGCCGGAGTGCAGCACGGAATAGGTGCTCCCATCCTTGCGCTGGTACACCCGTTCATAAGGACCATAACGATCCGTCTGGGCCAAGGTCGCGGTCTGAATGGAATCGTCCCTGGAATCGTTGTCGGGTGTGATGTCCCAGAAAGTCATCCGCAACAGCTCTTCACGGCTATAACCCGTGGGTGCGAGCATCGCATCATTCATCTGCAGGAACCGCCCCGTTTCAAGGTCCGTGAGTGCGATGCCCACCGGTGAGAGTTCGAAGAGCGAGCGAAATCGATTTTCGCTCTCCATCAGCGACTGCTCGACTGCCTTGCCTGCTGACACGTCCACATGGATGCCGGCCATGCGCAGCGGGCGACCCTCCGCGTCCCATTCCATCATCTTGCCGTGCGCCAAAATCCACACCCAGCGACCGTCCGCATGCCGCAGCCTGAACTCATGCGCGAAGATCGCGTCGGCGGCCGCAAGGCTCGCAGCGATGGCCTGCTGCAGACCCGGCAGATCCTCGGGATGCACGAGCGCTCGCCAGGCGTCGGCGCTGAGCGGCGACACCTGATCCTGGCGATGACCGATCATTCTTGCCCATCGCTCATCGACGCTGCGCTCGCCCGAGACCACGTCCCAATCCCAGATGCCCACGTCGGTGCCCTCGATCACCGCGGAGAGCCGGTGGCGCTCCGCCGCCAGGGTCGCGGCGGCGCGTTCGGCGGCCTCGGCGCTCTCGATTGCCGCTTTGGCGTCTTTGAGACCGCGCAGGCGGATGCGATAGAAGGCCACGCCCAGCAAGGCAATGAGCAGTCCAGCCGGAATGAGGCCGAAGAGCGCCCAATTGCGTGCCGCGTTGAGGCGTGCCACATAGACGGTGGCATTGACGTCCACACCGACCGCGCCGATTTGCCGCCCTGAAGAATCCAGCAACGGGGCTGCGCCGGTCATGAAGGTGTCCCACTTGTCGCGGACCGGCTCCCGATTCGCTGCGGCATGGCCAGGCTGCCCTTCCGTACCCAGCGCCTCCCACAGAGCCGGATGCGGCCCGTCGTAGACCTCGAGAACGCCCGCCTGGTCATCGGCGGTTTGGCCGTTGGTCCCGGCCGGATCGCCGGAGTCCAAGATGAAGCGGATCTGTCCACCGTCGCGGATCACGGTGAATATGTAATGAACGTCAGGTACCGCTTTGCGCATGCGGCGAAGCGGCCCGACCGCTCGCAGGTAGTCCGGATCATTGCGCTGCTCAGGGCGGCGGATCTTCTCGTGCAACACGGGATCGACCAATGTGCCCGCGGCCTCCGCCAAACCGATCAGGTAATGGCGATAGTTCTCACGGATCGATCGCGTGGAAGTCGCCCACAGTCCGAAAATCGCCGCGCCGACGACGATCAAGGCACCCACGGAGACGATCACGGACTCGCGAAGGGCCTGCCTGCGGATCTTCAGATGCCTGCCCCGATAATCCGCAGAAGTCGGCGGGCAACCATCCCTAATTTGCACGTTCATCCACGACTCGCGTTCTGCCGGGGGGAGATCGGGGAATTTCTATTCCCGGTCCCCGATTATCGGCTAAACACGGGCAAGCTTGGCGAAAACCGACGACGTGATCCTTCGATTTGTGACGAGAGTCACCCTGACGAATGTCAGGCGATCTCAGTCACGGGATTCCGGGGGCTCGCTATCCTGCGGAAATCCGATGAAACCGTTGCGATGGGTCCAGGCCTTTCGGAGAAAGCGGTTGAACCAATACAAACCAACCGGACAGATCAGCCCGAAAAACAGCAGAAAAAAAATCAAAGTGAGCCCTGCCGCCATGGACAATTTGATCTGCCTCCGACGCGAACTATGCCGGCATCTTGTTTCGCGTGATCCGCGCGTAGGCGGAATGATTGTGGATGGATTCAAAATTCTCGGCCTGTACGGTGTAGCCGCACAAGCGCGATTCGGCATTCAGGATCGAAGCGATATCGCGCACGAGGTCCTCGACAAACTTCGGGTTCTCGTAAGCTCGTTCGGTCACGAACTTTTCGTCCGCGCGCTTGAGCAGTCCGTAGACCTCGCACGATGCGGAGCGCTCCGCGATGGCCACCAGCTCCTCGATCGCCATCGGCTCGAGAAGATCGGCGCCGATGGTGATATGCGAGCGCTGATTATGAGCGCCGTACTTCGATATCTCCTTGGAGCACGGACATAAGCTGGTGGCGGCAACCGTGACTTGCAAGCGCATGCGAAAGCCCTCGGCCGGGTTGAGGCGCGCGTTGATTTTGACGAGATGGTCGAGTGTGCTCTCGACTCCCGACACGGGCGCGGGCTTGCGGATGAAGTACGGAAAGCGGATTTCAAGCTCGCCCTGATCGGCACCCAGCCGCTCGAGCATGTCACGCAATAGATGCTGTACGGTCGAATAGTCGAGCGCCGCCGGATGAGATTCGAGGAGCTCGACGAATCGGGACATGTGCGTGCCTTTGACATCGGGCGGCAAGCCGACGTACATGTCGAATTCGGCGATCGAAGGTTGCGTGCGACCGTCGAGAGTCCGAACCGTGATGGGGAAGCGGATGCTTTTGATGCCGACGCTGTCTATTGCGATCGCTCGCACATCGGCCCGTGCCTGAATGTCGGGGAGCCAGAATGTCTGATCGGCAAGCATGCGTAGTACTCCAGCAGTGGGGGTGATCGAGGGGCATTGCTGTAAGGCTCCAGATTTCTGTCTGCCGTCAGATTTAATTGTCCTAGACAATCAATGCCAGCAACTCTAAATTACTATGATAATTGAAAATCGTCAATGTTTGTCTAGGACAAATTCTGTGCAAGACTCTGCACCGCGAAGCGCTTCGATTGGCGAAGTAGAACGGGAAACCGGTCTGTCGAAGGACACCCTCCGGATCTGGGAGCGTCGGTACGGCTTTCCCTCTCCGACTCGAGACCTGAACGATGAGCGGGTCTATCCGCAGGATCAGATTCAACGGCTGCGGGTCATTCGGCGCTTGTTGGATGCCGGCCTTCGCCCCGGAAAAATCGTCGGCTTGCCGCTCGAGCAATTGAACACGTTCTTGGCACCCGTGCGAAGCACCGCGGCGATGGTTGCCGAGGCCGTTGATTGGCCACAGCGTGCGCTGGAACTGATCCAGTCGCACCGCGCCGAGGAACTTCGTCATCAATTGGCTCAACTGTTGCTGCAGCTGGGCCTGCGGAAATTCATCCTCGATGTGGTTGTACCGCTGAACGGCTTGGTGGGTAACGCGTGGCTGAAGGGGACGATCGAGATCTTCGAGGAGCACCTCTACACGGCCCAGGTACAGAGTCTGTTGCAACACGCGCTCGGTGCCATCCCGCCCGCCGGTGCGGCGCCCCGCGTGCTGCTCACCACCTTACCGGGAGAGGAACACCAGCTGGGAATGCTCATGGCGGAGGCGTTCTTTGCGATGGAAGGGGCACAGTGCTTTTCGCTGGGCACGCAAACCCCTCCCTCGGACATCGTGAAGGCGGTCGACGCGCATCGGGTCGACATCCTCGGTTTGTCCTGCACTGCCGCCAATCCGCCGCGTGCCACCCACGCCCAATTATCAGCGCTCCGAGAGAACATGGATGCGCGCGTCGAACTCTGGGTGGGCGGAAACGTGGCACTCGATCAGCACAAGATGGCCGGCATGCGGCGTGTGGCTTCCTTGACCGAAATACCCGATGCACTCGCCAGGTGGCGGGCGAATTCCCTGAGCCCGGCCACGCTGCCTGGAGTCCCCTGACGATGCGTACCTGTAAGGAGATCGTTGGATTGCAGGACGACAACATCAACGTAGAAAGGCCGGTGAGCCTGACAAGCTAGACCAAAAGATCTCGCCCTGAGCAAGAAATGAAGCGTAGCCCTTTAGGCATGGCGACTACTCACCCCGAGAAACCTACGACCGGCTCGCGCCGCACGAAGATAAGGCCTGGTTTGAATGCGACCCTGTCCTGCCTCCCCATGTCGCCTAGCGCACCCCAAACCGTTTGTAGTCGTTTGGTTCTTGGGTAAGAAGCTTCAAAAACCTTGAGTTCAGGAACAGCTTATTCAAGCCGATTTGCTTTTCCTGCAGAATTCCCG
>Ga0209208_10002754_pt1 | contig 25237 bp, 13 predicted proteins | sample S1TSphfallax_3_FD_187694 | JGI IMG/M metagenome (GOLD analysis project Ga0209208, IMG submission 187694) | Host-associated microbial communities from peat moss isolated from Minnesota, USA - S1T2_Fd - Sphagnum fallax MG (SPAdes) (version 2) | ecosystem: Host-associated > Plants > Peat moss >...
ATTTGATAGACCCATCATAACAAAATGCAACAATGTTTGAGAGCCAAGGGATTACCTTTTCCAATGTTTTTCAAGACCAAACTTCTTTTCCTGATTTTGATTTAGGAATTTAACGAAAAATGGAATCACTCATGTGTCATTTGCACATGTAATTAAGCCATATTGGAATTAATGTAACAAATATCACACCCAAGACTACTACATTATGCTCTTCCAGAACCACAATGGTTTCAATATGTCATTATATTTAATCAAACCTTGAAAGGTGCCAATTGGTTTCATCATTTAATTCAAAGTTCCTAACTTCACAAGTAACTAAGTGATTGTGTCATCATGTTTTTTCAACCATTACGTTCATATCTTCAATTATTTGTACCACATGGATGTAAACAACTCTTTAGTTATTGCTTCCATCCATGATATTAATATGTACCCTAATCCTCAAACTGCAAAATTAGTTGCACATATTAATTTTGTTGCACAAATTACAATTGTCCTCCAAATTTGAAGATGACAATATATGGAATGACTAGGATTAGGGTTTAGGAAGAAGTATTGTTACCTTCAGATGCAAATGAAGAAATTTTTTGTTCATCCTCATCATCACAATCAGAGGTGATTGCCAAGTTTTCAGCTAATACTTATGCAAAGGTGATTAATTCACCAATGAATTCATTGACATTTGGAAGGGGGACAATTGTTTCTTCAATTGGAATTATCATTCTCAAACCTAAATGGTCTACATTTTTCACAAATCAAACATGGTAATTTATAAACTTACATCTTGGTTAAATTTAGACCTCTGCCCTCTTGGCCCTTGATGCAAAACAACTTTCCAATTCCTTGGTGATCTTGCATCTTTTGCCAAAAAAACTTGTTCTACATGCATTGGAAATGTAAATGATTGTGTTGATAGTGGGATCAACTGATCAAAATTGACCAACGTGAACCCATATTCATTTCATTTCAATGTTGTTGCAAAACCTTCATAATTAGCCACCACCTAGTTGCAAAAGAACATAACTATCTCGAACCTCCCATAATCTAACTTTAGATTTTTTTCAATCCACCCAACTTATTCCAAGGATGCCAAAATCAGACATTGATCACTTGAGTTGGAATGACACTCTTCTTCAAATGTTGTCGTTATTCTAAAGTCAATTGTTGCCAAATGTACTTCCACACCGGCCACTCGTAGGTGGTTTCCAAATGCATACATAGACCTATATGATGTTGTTTAGGTATAAAGGAAGGATCCTCATGGAAAGGACATCTTCTATAATCTCTTCATATGTTGCCAAGCTTTCTACAATAACACCAACAAACCAATTTTCAAATGCTAGAAATTCTACCATGGTGTTTGGATAAATTACTCTCTTGCCATGCCCCCTCTGTGTTGTCCGTGCAAATTATGTTCTTTCCCTTGTCTTTTGTTGTTGAGCTAGTGAATATTTCCTGCACGAAATTAGTAGAATATCAGTTTATGCCCAACAACATCAAGCACAACAAAGCTAATAAATGAATATAAGGAAAATTGGCTCAAACACTAAATAAAATTTTCACCTAGCTCAACAATGATCTTTCATATCCAAAAATATGTGTACAAATTGTAAATCTTCCATGTATATGAACATTATTGTTAGGTCATAACACTATTAGAAAACATGTGGACAAACCACTACAACCAACCACCCAATTCAACTTTGGGTGGTCTTCACATGACACAAACCACTGGTGATTTTGTTGAATGGGCACATCCCACTAGAAACTCACCAAAGTGGTCATGCAATGGGAGGCAATGGTGGTTTAGGAATTTTTTGCCCAAAATGTCTTTGGGCATGGTTGAAAATTTTCCATTCCACCTTTTCAAACCACTTGGGTGGTTTTTCCTAATGGTCATTCTAGGCATTGTGCACAAGGTTAACCACCTTACAAGGTAGGTAGGTAGGTAGGTAGGCAGGTAGGTAATATATTTAAATTATACCTAGGTTAAGGTAATCAATTTATACATAGGTTAGATAGAATAGGATATGTACTTAAAATATGTATATTATAACCTATAGTGAGGTTAGGTATATCATAATTTATACATATAGGGTAAGTATATTATAGCCTATGTGCCAAGGCTAAGTACTAGATTATGATTTCTTATGTACCTACCTAGGTGTATAATGATTTATATTTACGTTAAGGTAGGTTAGGCCTATTTAAATTTACATAGTTGACCTAAAAATAACCTAACTTATACACACCTGGTCTATACATATTTAGGTTATATGTATTTAATTTATATGTACATAACATTTATATAACATCTACATTACCTAAATACTTTACCCTACCTTGCCTATACCTTACATATACCACTATGCCAAAATTTAACATTTATATTGGGACAAATATGGTTATTGACCATTTTTTAATTATATGGTCATATACACCACGTTTTTGTGCCTAGTTGTATTCTTGTAACCCTAGATATGACTACATGACTAAAAGTCTTCATGGATAGGACTATGTGACTAAAATTTTTTTTCATGAACACCACATAATTATTTAATAATATACAATCTGAAGCATTAAAAAATTGTGAATTAAAAGGGAAAAGAACTAGGAGGTAGACATATGTATATACTTCATAAGCATATTGTAAGTTTGTAGATGATCAAACACATAATTAGTGCACAAATAAATGATTAATATTTTATAATTTTTAGAAATTTTGCCTTAAAGTCACTAATTATTTACTGTGAATTTATGGATTGTGGTTTTAAAAAAATTTGGGGGAATTTTTTTTCAAAAGATCCCTAAAAAATGGAAAACAATGCTAAAGCTTTTGAAACCATAAAATTGAATAAAAAATTGATGCCTAGAATACAATTAAAACATTCAAGTTGGGATTCTTGCACAAAGGTTTATTTAAATGAATATCTTCTTTGAATTTTTTGACATTAAGTAATGAAGCATATTCTTATTAATGATATCCAAAGATGTTTTTTTTAAATCCACATGCCCAAAATGGAATTGTTTTTCATGTTTCCATGTGATGGGTAGAAAATAATACAAAATTTGATCTTTATTCATTTATCAAAGTATTTGGTCATACAACTTGGAATTTTTTAATATTTTTTCTTAAATCACATTTAATGAACTAAAAAGAACATTAAAAATAAGATTAAAACTTACTACTCAAAATAACATTTGATAAAAATCATGAAACTAAAAAGCATGTGTGAAAATTAATAACTATAAAATTTAAAAATTTAAGATTTTTTTATATGTTTCATAGATAACATATTTTATTTAATTTTTTTTTTAATAACTACAAATAAATATAACATAACATTTATAAAATTTGTATTGATTTGTTATACTTCTGAAAGGTGGGGAAATACACACACACACACACACATATCCAAAAAACCATGTTGAATTTAAATATGTTTATTTACAATAACATTTATGAAAAAAAAGAAAAAAAATCTTCAAGATATCATTGTTGTTCGAATGTATGAAATAGTGAAGATTCAAATGCATTTTTAGTCAAATTACTTGACTTTTGGTTTTAAATTTTCATAGATGTGTAGATCTTGGAAAAATCTTTAAGAATGAAATTTATTTATTTTCATTTGGACAAAGTATGAAAAATATAATAATGGTCAAAATTGGGTACTTTTGTATGGGACAAAGGATGATGTGAAATACTGTTGTAAATTCATCCCATATCCTTTGTCAACATTGTCAACAAGTTGAATTTTGTAAATTATATAAATAGATGAAAAAATAGTAGTCTACACACAAAACATGCACTAAATATACTCAAAATGCAATTTTTTTTATGATGAGCCAATAAAAAAGGTTTGTGACCAAACACTAAATAGGATGTTATTTACCTACCTATTTAGGCCTACCTACCTACATATCTATTCCTACCTACCTAGGTGGCCTATATTTAGGCCTAGTCTAGTAGCCTAGCTTTAGGTTTTGACCTAATTGCTTAGGTTTAAGGTTTAAGGTTCCTAAACCTAGTTAGGTACCTAGCTTTAATATAACCTAGATCATTTAGGTTCTAACCACATGGCATAACCTAAGTGGCTAATGTTTAAATGCCACATGGCAAAACTTGGATGGTTGATGTATAAATGCCATGAGGCATAACATGGGTGGCCAATGTCTAAATGCCATGTGGCCTAACTTGGTGGCCAATGTCTAAATGCCACGAGGCATAACATGGGTGGCCAATGTCTAAATGCCACATGGCATTGGACCAATCAAAATTATGTTTGACTAATCAATCAAGCTTTGACCCTAATGACCACCACACAAAACCACCCATAAAACCACTAATTATACACTTGTTGCACGGGCACTTTAAAAGAACCATTAAAAAAACATTTGAATCAAACCACCCAATTGCCAATATAGTGGTTTCCTTATCCCACTAAGGACCAACCACTACCCTAAACCATTAAGCCTGCTAGAAACCCATTATATTGGTACCACTACAAAATGAGTGGTTTGCACAATGGTCTAACCACTTGTTTTCTAGTAGTGTAAGCATAGTAATTTCACTCGCACCATGGTCCCAAGGCTACCGCATTGTGGAGAACAAAAGTGTGGACCCATGCCTTAAGGTCAGCACTCAATGTACGGGGGTGCCCATTTCCTTCCAATATTTCATCATGCACGGTAGGGTTTTCCTTGTCATCCCACAGTCTCCTCCTTGTGGACTTCACTTCCTAGATGTATTCAATGCAAAATCCCAATACTTCTTCAATAACATACCCAATTGTTATGCTCCCTTATGGTCTTGCCATGTTTTTTACATGTCCTTTGAGCACTTTCATGTACCTTTTCACTGGGTGTGAATTGGGCCACAAAGATCAAGCTCTTCTACTAAGTGGACTATTAGATGGGTCATGACATCAAAGCATGCAAGGGGGAAGACTTTTTCTAAAGTTGACATAGTCTTAGCAACTTCTACCTTTAACACATCTATACTACTGAGGTCAATCACCTTATTGCAAAGTTTATTAAAAAGCCAGCTTAAACTATTGAAGGACATTTGTACTTCCTCTTCCATCAAGGTGCATAGGCAAAGGGGAAGTATTTATTGCATGAAGATGTGGTAATCATGGACTTTAGTCCCCATAACTTCCCTTCCTTTTGTACCTTGGTTCCCAAGGATCTTGCATAATTTGTAGGAGTTTTTAACTTATTTATCATATGTAGGAAGGTTTTTTTTTTACCACTATCATGACATAAGGGGTAGTTGGTTTTATGTACAAAACCATTGGCTACTTGTTCCAGCCAAAGCTGAGGACAAATGGTGACCTTTTGCATGTATTTTCGAACAAATGTCATATCCTTCTCCCCAAAGATGACCTTGAACATGTTTTCATTTTTTTCTTTCCATAGCGCATCATGTTCAAGGTGTGCCTCACCAATAAAAACTGTGACATACACACATAAACTTAGAGAACTAGTTGCATTTGTAATATTGAAACAAAAAGGCAATGAATTTAGACCCCAAATTGGGAAAAATCTCATAGTCTTCTACCCATTGCAATAACCTTGAAAGTCCTTGAGCTGGAATTTACATTAATATCAAATAGACATGCAATTACTATTTAGTTCCCATTGAGTTCAATTTTAGAGTATTCTGCCCATTATAGACAACTTAAAAGTCCCTTTTGGAAGCTACATTCATATTAAAACATATAGGTAATGAATTAGGGGCCCATTCAATTCAATTTCATAATCTTCTACCCACTACACACAACCTTGAAGGTCCCCTTTGGAAGTTACATTAATATTGAAACATATAAAAAATGAATTAGGGGCCCATTAAGCTCCATTTCAGAGTCTTTTGCCCACTACATACAACCTTGAAAGCCCATTTTAGAAGCTACATTAATACTAAAGCATATAGGCAATGAATCAAGGACCCATTCAATTCAATCTCATAATCTTCTACCCATCGCACAAAACATTAAAAATTCCATATGGAAGCTACATTAATATTAAAATAGATAGGTAATCAGGTTCCCAATGGGTTCATTCTTAATCTTTTGTGCCCTAGAAGCAACCTTGAAAGTGCCCTTTGGAAGCTACATTTGTTATAGTGCCAACAAATTATGAAAGCTTAAAATATCATTGTCCATGTTTTGGACACGTTATTAATTTATTCAGCCATGACTTTAACCTATACAACATTAAATCCCTTTGGTAAAGGAAACATAGAATACCATACACCCAATTTGTACCTCATATTGCATTAGCCTTACAGAAAGCCAACATATTACACAAAATTATACGAAATGGTCTATAAACATGTACAAGATACATGAACTAGCAAATAATGCACATTATTACATGGGTAAAGAAATTTGCAACCCCTTAAATCTTTTGTTGTTGTCAAGAACTTCATAGCAACATTTGGTGAAGGCCTATTGCATCTTCATGTGTGTGGTTGTAGAATTTCTCCGTGCAAAGACCATTGGTTTAACTAGGTGTCATTTCCATAGTTGTTTAGGCAAAGTATGTTAATGCATCAACATACCAAACACCTACCTCGCATAAATAGACATTCACCATCCAAAACAAGCTTCCCTAACACTTGATCATGCATCTTGAAAACAATGATGGGTTTTCTAACAAAACCCACACAAAATAGAACCATTATGGGCATTATCATGTAACTAGAGGAAAAAAAAATGTCCTAGGTACTAAAGAAATCAAGGATAGAATGGGTGCCAAATGCCATTTAAATTGTAACAACATTCGACACTGTAAACATATAGAAATTGACCACAACACACATACTCCAACAACTCTAATCATATGAAACAAGTTCCATTATGGACATCCCAACAATATTGGATGTTCCATTAGGGATTCAACACACAATCTTAACCCAACTATAGGTCAAACCAACACTACCCTTTTAACACCCTAGACTACCATGCACAGTTTGCGTTGAAAATATTAAAAATTGGAAAAAGGCATATAGCCTACTGGCCATGTAAAAACATAACATATCATTGTTGTAAAATACTCATAATATTCCAAGATTCATTGTGAATTTTTACATAGTTAAGCTTCCTATATTGTTTGGTTTATAGTGTTGGCAATATTTGCCTAAGAAATAGGACTAGATATTAGGTTATTTGCTAATTAACCTAATATTAGGTATATTAATGTTATGCATACCTACCAATATGGTAATTGGAAAAAATATTCTTCCTTTTCACCCCATCCCTCTCCTTTGACGCTTGTGTCTTCCACACCAACCAAACCTCACAATCCTTACCCTTCTTCACAAATTATGCAATAGATAATTGTGTTGGTGTGAACTTGTGTTATGGTTTTCCATTGAATGCAACGCAATCCCCCCTATATGGGTGGTTCCTAGCTAACTATTGTTAATGTCCAAAGTATACATTTTTTTAAAAATGTGATGAACGCTTTATATCCACATTAGGACCACATAATGGGCATGCCATATAGCCCTTCATTTGACAACTTGCAAATAAGCCATATGCAGGATAACTTAATGGTACAAGGAAAAAAATAATCAAAGCCATTTAAAAAAATCGAACACTTGTTCCACCCAATTAATAAAAGAATGAACACATTAAATAACATGTCCTCCAATCACATTGAAAAAATCAAAGTAGGGTTTACCGTAACTTAAGTAGGTGTAAAATCCCTCCCCTTCCTACAACTCATGATGTACGTATGTCACCAAAAAAGAAAAAACATATAAACTTTATTTTTTAGTTCAAGGTTTTCACAAATATTTGAAACAAAAAAAATAAAATGTTGTATTTTATTTTAGTCATCAAATTTAAAATCAACAATGACTCAAGGATTTGATTGTTGTAACATCTTTTAATCATTTGAAATAAAATATATTTTCAAATAAAATCTATGACATGTGTAAATCTTTTTGGATTCTTTCTTTAAAATAATCAATGGCCACATTTTGACAAAACTCCCAAATAGACACAATCTTGAATTTAGCATGAAGACACCCACTTATTGTAATTTTACAACAATTAGCAAAATATCACCTTACTTTTCCACAACCACACTAGCAAGAACACTCCATTAACCCCACCACTAATCTCAAGTCCTACCCATCAAAGAATCTTGAAATGTATCCCCAACTTTTCTTCACAAACATTTCCCATGCAATAACCTTAGATTGGTAGCTTTTACAAATGGAACATTGATTTCCCACTTTTTGGTTACAACACTTAAGAATTCAAATGTTGGTTCACTATAATTGCAAAATTCCCAACTTATGAACAAAATCCTACTCAAAACTTTTGCAACAAAGAAGTACTCATTATCACATACCAAGTCTCCCCAAAATCCCAACTTCCCTTGTCACCACTCAAACATGACATCCCAACTTCCCTTGTCACTAATCAAACACATCAAGCTTGCGAGAATGTAACCATTTCATATTAGCTTAGCAATGCCCTAGGGATTTTCATCATTTTTAGACATGCCTCTACTTTAAACATCTTATTATCTACCTTCACATTTCTTGATTTAAAGTCCCAATGCAACAAAAGTCTTGGAAATCCCAAGAGCAACATTAAAAGACTACTACCATGAACAATTTTCTCATCAACAACACTACAAAATTCAAAATACAAAAGTCTATGAACTTTAATTAACTCTTTACTCAACATTTTATCCACCAATGCACCACCCTTTATATTTAATGGTCATCTCCTCCCAAAGATTACAAGTCATCCCCTTCATAATTTGTAGAAAACACATGTCAACCTTTGAAAAGAAGTGTTGACATCATTCAAAAATCCTCAGAGAATAGCACAAGAAAAACATAGCCAAGATGCCCATTGTAAAAACACCATACATGCTTTGCATTCAAGCACAACACTCCAAAACACAAACACATCACATTGCGATACTAAAGCATTCACTTGCATTAAAAACACACAACACCAACTTGAAGAAGAATTTTGAAAAAACAATCAATCACCACTTGTAATCACCACTGATTCTTTCCTTTAACTACTTTTCACACATCCAAATCCATCAACTACCAAAAACCTTGTCACTTTTGCTTAAAAACATGCATCTCCTTTCTATCACTTTAGGTCACATTTCCATCCCCAAACATGCTTCCATCCAAACCCATTCACACACTTCACAAATTCCAGACATGATTTTAGGTCACACATATCTTTTAGGTTCATGCCTTCTTCTTCGTCTTCCTTCTGGCCTCTTATTCGCTTCTGCCTCCGCCTCCCCTAAACCCTAATCTGCGAGTCGCCGTTCAGCTACACCACCACGTCCATGGTTCCTTCTCTTCTCCACCCTTCGCACTCTTGTTGTCGCCCTGTTCTGCCGCAATTGCGCGCTCCTCCTCCTCCTCCTCAGCCGCCGCTTACGCACTTTTCTTCTTCTTCTTCTGTTGCGTCTTTGTGTTTGTGTTTTTCTCCGCCGGTGATTCTAAAGTTGCGTGTTTCTTCCTCTTCGGTATGTGCTGCTCCGCGCAAGCAAGGCAGCATGGGTGGAGTAAGATTGGCGCCCAGGATCCTGCTGCGTGCGTTTGTGCCGCCCCAGGTGGACCGTGCCGCTCGGCGTCTTCTACTATCGCCTTCCACTCGTCCCGTGGTTCGGCCTGCCTTGCGGCGCATTCAAACCAAGGCGTGGATTCGAGGAAGTCACTCTGAGCTTGGTGGTAAGATTGCTTTCCTCATTGTTACTCGTCGTCTCTTTCTCTTCCTTTTTTTTTCTTTAACCCTCCCTCATAGTAGGATTGTCTGCTAGTTAGCATGTTTTCCTTGGTTTTCTGTCTCCTCTTCTCTTTGTTATGTGTAGAGCCAATTTGCTAGGCTTTGCATTTCTGGTGTGTGAAGAACTGGCTTTTGCATTTTGATTCACTGTTGTTTATAGTCTTAGTCTCACCTGAAATGGATCCTACGACATGGAGTAGTAAAGTAATGGCTTGTATTTCATTTGGTCTTCTTCATTTTCAGGCGAAAAAATGGTTGTTGAGAAGACAACGCAAGACTTTCTCTGGCTCAATAGCAAACTTAACACCCCCTGGGTGGGAATGGAGCCAGGCCCTGCAATGACACCCCCCAGGACTGCTCAAATGGACAGTTTTGCAAGCAGACTTGTGAGGCATGCTAAGAGTGGGCAATATGCCATGGCATTGGAGGTCTTCCGGCAAATGCGGCAAGAAGGCATTGTTCCAGACAGACCAACTTTTGTTGCAGTGCTCGATGCATGTGCTAATCTACAAGCACTTGAAGAGGGCAAACGCATCCATGCACAAGTACTAGAGAATGGCTTTGAGTTGGATTTTGATGTTTGTAATAGCCTTGTTGACATGTATGCCCAATGTGGCGATATAGAAGATGCTTGGAGTGTGTTCAACAAGTTGGGTACACGTGATGTGGTTGCCTGGAATGCTATGATTCTGGGGTTTGCAAAATTTGGGCAAGGGAATAAGGCTTTGGAACTATTCCAACAAATGCAACTTGAAGGGGTGGAGGCAAACACTGGCACCTTTGTGAGTGCACTGAATGCATGTGCTAGTGTAGGAGCACTACAAGAAGGCAGGGGGGTTCATGAACAGATCATTCAAAGTGGTTGTGACTCAGATCCTGTTGTGGTTCATAGCCTCATGGATATGTATGCCAGATGTGGGAGTGCAGAGGATGTAACGAGACTTTTCAACATGATGCCCACACATGATATTGTTGCTTGGAATGCCATGATCTTGGCTCATGTGAAATGTGGGCAAGGTCAGAAGGCACTGGACTTGTATCGACAAATGCGAGAGGAGGGGGCAAAGCCCAACTCCATCACCTTTGTTGGGGTTTTGAATGCAATTGCAGGTCTAGGGGCCATTGAGGAAGGCAGGCGTGTCCAGGAAGAGGTTATTCAGAGTCACTATGATTTAGATGTTGGTGTTGGTAGCAGCCTTGTTCACATGTATTCCAAATGTGGAAGCCTAGAGGATGCTACAAGAGTGTTTAATAGGATGACCTCCCGGGATATAGTTACTATGAATGCAATGATTCTGGCATATGTTAGATGTGGCCAAGGGCAGAAGGCATTGGAACTCTCCCGAGAAATTCATCGTACAGGCTTGGAGCCCACCCCTATCACCTTTGCAGGTTTGCTGAATGCATGTGCTCTTTCAGGGTCAATTGAAGAGGGCAAGCGGATCCATACACAAGTTGTACGACGTGGCTGTGAGTCAGATGTTAATGTGAGAAATAGCCTTATTGACATGTACACCAAATGTGGGAGTGTAGAGGATGCCTGGACAGTATTCGAACGGACGCCGACACATGATATGGTTGCTTGGAATGCCATGATTGTTGGATATGCAAAATCTGACCAAGGGCAGAAAACAATATCATTGTCTCGACAAATGCAAGCAGAAGGAGTGGAGCCTGACCGTGTGACATTTGTGGGGCTGCTGAATGCATGTGCCAGTCTAGCAGCACTTGAACAAGGAAAGCAGGTTCATGATCAAGTTACTCAAAGAGGTTATGACACTGATGTCTTCGTGGGTAACAACATTGTTCACATGTATGCTAAATGTGGGAGTATAGAGGATGCCCAGAGATTTTTTGATAAGATGCCCACCCGTGATGTCATCTCTTGGAATGTCATGCTTGGGGGATATGCCATAATGGGGCAAGGTAAGGAAGCCCTTGGGCATTTTGAAAGAATGTGCCAAGAAGGTGTAGCAGTAGATAGTGTCACATTTGCTGCCCTTCTGACTGCTTGTAGCCGTGCTGGCCTAGTGAATGAAGGACTCCGCTACTTTGAAACCATGGGTTCAGCTCATGGTATTTCTGCAACAGCTGATCACCATGCCTGCATGGTTGAGCTTCTCAGCCGTGCTGGCCGCCTGGATGATGCAGAGAGTTTGATCAAGACAGTTGCCACTGATCCAAATGCTCCTGCTTGGAAGGGCTTGCTTGCTGCTTGCAGAGTTCAGGGTACTGTAGACATGGGAAGCCGCATAGCAAAACGAGCTGTTGAATCGGAGCCTGAGAGTGCTGCCAGCTATGTGCTACTATCAAACATCTATGCTGCTGCTGGTAAGTGGGAACTTAGTTCAAGTATTCAACGACAGAGAGTAGCAAGGGGTGTGAAGAAGGAGCCAGGCCGCAGCTGGATTGAGGTGGATGGTAAGGTTCATTCATTTATGGTAGATGATGTGCGTCATCCACAAAGAAGTGAAATACGCGCAGAGCTGAGGAGATTACTACCACTGATGAAGGAGGCAGGGTATGTGCCAGATACCAAATTTGTGCTGCACAATGTGTCAGAAGAAGAAAAAGTAAGGCGTTTGTGTCACCACAGTGAAAGGTTTGCAATGGCATATGGGTTCATCAGCACACCACCTGGTACGATACTGCGTGTGTTCAAGAATTTACGAGTTTGTGGTGACTGCCACACAGCCACCAAGTTCATGTCAAAGATTGTCGGGAGAACCATCATAGTGAGGGATGCAAAGCGATTTCATCATTTTGAGGATGGTAAATGTTCTTGCAATGATTATTGGTAAGACCAGCTGTCCATTATTTCCCACTGGTGCCCTTTCCTGGGGCCTTACTTACTTGATTCTAGTGGTCATGCTTAATTGAGACTAGGCACTCCTGTTTTATGGAGTCTTTTTTCTGCAACAAACAAAGGCTGATAAAAAGACTCGTGTAAAAGTCATTATTTGAAGCTCTGATTTGTCCTGATCTGTGTTGTGACTTTCTGTCAAAAGAACTGTTTGCAAGTGAATCATGGACCCATAACTCAAATGGATGTTTATAAAGGGGATTTCATTGCAATGAGAACCTTGTTATGAGTTTGTTTCATTGAATATGGTTGTGCAATGTCAAAGAGACTTGTGGATTTTGGCCTTCTCATGATGAACCTTAATACTGCTTTTTTGAAGGAATTTTGGATTTGTTTTCTAGATATTGATTCCACATCAACCTTATGAAAATCCCTATTGAAGCAAACCTGTTGCAATTTGTTTGTCATTTTGTACTTGTTATGGAATCCTAAAAGGGATCATTTACATGGTTGGGACTTGGGACTTTAGTGTTGAGACCAATAGATGAAACTCTAGATGTCTCAAAATCCATGAATGTCTAATGTGGTTTGGTGTGCAAATGTGCAATGACTTGTTTCTCAAATTCCAACTATACAAAACAATTTGCATTCACACTAAACTAAGTTCAATGGCAAGCTTGGCTTTACTCTGAAGGATATTGAAGTGTTGGGAACACAACAACCAACTATTGCTGACATTAGGAAACAAGTTTTATATATTTGTTTTTTGGAAGGTCTTAGGTCCATGACCTACTCTAGCCCACCTACCACACAAGAATGAAGCTAGTTAACATTTAGGCATATAAAAATATCAACTTGGAAGAACAAATATCTTCTTAATATCATGTCTTTAATCAGTTCCTTACATCCATGACCAGTGTCTTTTTATGGGTGTGAAAATTCACTAAAGTGTGAAAAAAATAAAAATAAAAAGGGAATATTTGTTTCAATGTTCCCATTTTTTAATGAAAAAAATGTCAAATCTTGAAAAACATTTAATTTTTTCCACCATATTTGGATTTCAATTTTAGTTCAGTAGCAATTTTTTAAATAGTTTATTTACTATTTGGATAGGTTTTGAAAACATGTTGCCATGTAATGCTAAACCTTCTTGGAATGCTTATCAATGATGGAACATCATAAAATTGAAAAAAAAATAAAAATTGATTGAATATATCTTTTATTTGACAAATTTATGGAATATTTCTTTCAAAAAATTGAAACTCAAGTTATAATTATGCTTTCAATTGAAAAATATTCTTTAAAGACAATTTTTAATTTTTTGTATAGATTTTTTTTATAATTTTTAATACATGCTTAAAATGTAATTGGTCATCCTAGAATGTTCTATCTTTGTTTTATCACAAATTTAACATATAACGAATTAAAAATGAAAATTGTGCGAAGTTAGTTCATTCATAAGTTTTTACATTTTATTCACGAACATTATATGTTGAAAACATATTTGACATATAAATAAATGTGTTAACAAATGAAACATTAACTTATGAATGAACAATTGTCACACAAATTACACATTTTCTTATAAATTTGTATTTCAAATGTGTTTTCAATGCACGATATTAATATATAAAACATACAAATGAATGAATTTTGCACAATTTTCATTATTAAGTCATGAGATGTTAAATTTGTGATAAATTGAACATTTCTCACTTAATAAGCTTGACCATTTAATTTAATCTTTTCCTTACTTAACTTTTAAAGGATATTTTCAAATTGAAAGAATGAATATCCATATCCTTTTTGGATGATCATGGCAAAAATTATTGTGATTAAAACATTATGATTTTGATTGAACATTTTTGAAATTTCAATTCTTTCAAACCATGGTTTTTAGGTTTTGAATCATTATCATTTTAATTTAATGAACCATATTATATTATATTTTTTAAATGATATCAATCCTCTTGAACAATATGAACTAAGTATAACTAATGAGGGGACACAAGTTAATATGAATAGTTTTAATGTTGGCATGTTGAAACTATTTACAATAACCTCTACACTCTCACCATTCATCAAACATAACTAATTGTATAGAAGCATCAAGTTTATGGGTCATGGGACACATAAGAAGATGAATTATGAAATTCAATCAACCAATGATAAAAAAATGCACAAAAACATGTCAAGGAGAACAAAAATGTCAAGAAAACATCAAAATATGTAATATAATTGGTGAGCTCTTGTCTAATGGTGTGCTACCTTGTAAGTGAAACATTCTTACAATTAATTGTGTATGAGTTTATCGTGTATTACACATGTTAATGAGACATTCCCTATTATTGGTTGTGTATGAATTTTAGTGTATTACATATTTTAATGAGACACTCCCTTATATTGGTCATGTATGAATTATATCATGTGTTACACATGTTAGTGAGACAGTCCTTACAACTGGTTGTGTTTGAGTTTTATCATGTATTAGAGCATTCCCACTGGTGCTCAGTATGTCACTCTGGATAATAAAATTAAATGTCTAAGTTTAGCTGTTTATTTTGGGGACAACCCCACCAATAAAACTGTAATCGGAACTGCATATACGTGGGGACTATTAATAGCAAACCACCCGGAACAATCATGATCAACCAGTCAAAAATATTGAGCCGTAGTCAGGTCCAATTTATTACACTCTTTTTTTGTAGGTGCCCCATTGTGTTGCGCCTTTGACCAGCCACAGCAAGGTGCACGAATTTGGTGCAGAAAACCAATTTCCTCAGTTAAACTAGCACATTTTGACTTTGTAGCGATAAATTTTACTATCTGGAGTCACATACTGAGCACTGGTGGAAATGGTCTTAGACCATTATCTTTCATGTGAAGGAACTTCAAATCTTTAACACCCAAAATTTGTCAAGTAATAAATAGTTAGCTTTCATTGAATGTTGTTAGGAGATTTAAACTTTGAAATTTGAAACACATCTTTTCCCTTATGTTATATATTGTTTTGAAAAGGAGTAAAGGATGAAGTTTTTTGCAAATTTTTCTACTATGTCAAAATTATTTTGTTTAAATTATCCAAAAAAAATTATTTTTAGAAATCTCTTTTGAAATCGTTGATTCATTAATGTTGATGCAATCATCTTTTTTCATGAACATGAGCCTTTTGAAAATCATTAGTTTTTGAGACCCATTCTTACCTTCAAATTTGTCCTTTCAATACTAGTACCATCCATGTGGACCACTAACATTTTAATTAGTGAAATGATTCAATCTTTTATTGATGGATTGATTATTTTTGTCTTCACCTTTCTTACTTTTTTATAATGCATTACTTGGTGGATTTGAGGCTTATTACCATTGATTTTTGTTTTAATAAACTTCATGGTTCTAACTGACCACCCCCATAGTTGATATCAACCTTAAAATAATTTGATTTTGGCATCAAGACATCAAACTTGCTTAATTAGATATGACTTACATTCAACTTAAAGGGGAACCAGGGATTTAGAAATAATAAAGTGCCTTCCAAATATTAGAACCTTATGGCTAAGGGAAATACTTTAATTAATCTAAGGTTATTTTGTGTCAATTAAATGTTTTATAATTAAATAAAATTATTACTATTTGTTTTTAAGGAAATAGTTGCATAAAGGTGTGAAGACATTATCATTTTGGATGTACAAATAAATGTCGAATTAAATTTTAATCATTTTTCAAAAAACATCCAAAATCATTTGAAGGTAAAGGTAAAGTTAAATTAATCTTTAAATTGTATTTTCATGATCAATGTTTCTTTTCAAAAATTATGATCATTTGAATTTTAATTTATATAAAATTTTCTAAAATATTTTTCAACCTAAACATGTTCACCTTGTAGAAGACATGTATTTACAAGCTTTAAAATAGATTGTTTAATGGACATTCATGCATCATGCATTACAAAAACTACACCATCTACATTTTATAGCTTAAAGTTTGAAAACTCATGCTTTTTGAAAATATCCAAATATTCTTATGCCAGTTTTATTAACTATTATTTTCATTATTTATACCTATGATATATATAAATTGTTAAGAAACAAAAAAGTGAATTTAAAAAAATGTTACTTCTAAACATCTACAATGGTAGAGATTGTAACGTAATATTTTATTTTTTTAAATGTAAAAATTATTTGCGTAAAGGTGAAGATATTCTCATTTTTTATGTACAAATAATTGAGAAATGGGAATTAATCTTTAATCATTTTTTCAAAAGAATCCAAAATAATTTTAAAGTAAAGGTGAAAGTAAATTAGTAATAAAATTTTACTGTTATGATTTTTTAAACAACAATTCATGATGATTTTTATTTTAAATTTTATGATCAGTTTTGATGGAAATTTATATTAACTAATTAACTAATATTTAAAATAATATTTCATGATTATTTAAATTTATTTTTGAAAAGGAATTTATATATTTTATAATCAGTTTTGAAAATTTATGGAATGTATACTAGTTCTAGTGACAATTATTCATTGAAATGTTAAGTGGTGCAGGCAAGAAAACTTGAGATTCCATAAGTTGGCCTTTAGACAATTTCAAACTGGAATTTGTTTAGCTAATACCCAAGTAAATAGAACTAGAAATGTGTCTTTTCAAAGTTTTTATTTTTATCAACACAAAAATCACAAGCAAATTTGCAACACCTTATGCACCAATTTTCATCCCATGTGTTTCCAATTGAATTTGAATTGGATTCAATTCAATGGAATTTGAATGGAACTTAGTTTCCAAATAAAATAAAATAATAATTATTAATTAATCATCACTATTAGCACACAACAATGTGGAGAAGTAGTTAAATTAGTTTTCAAATTTAAATTCTATTATGCATATGAGAAAGCGATATAAAATTTCATGGTAAAGCTAATGTGCCTTTTCATAGCCATGTTGGTTTTTAGCACTCCATCCTCACATAGAAAGTGCTATTTTTGGGAGCCTCCCAAGTTTTAGTTTTTTTTTAAATTTTTATAGTAATGGGTGAATTAAAATGGCCCATTGATTTATTTACTTTTTGTTAGAGGTAGCCCATCTAATGAATGGGAGAAGTGAATAGGAGAGGTAATTAGGCTTGGGAGATTCATTTTCAAGGTGCACAACATAGCATTATGATTTCATAAATAGCTTGAAACTGTAGACTTTGTATTTTCTAGATTTATCCATGACTCTATGGCTTCAAACCTTTTACCATTAAAACCCCCCTTGGTTGAGGAAAAAGCTCTAGATTAAACCATGGTATTATTAATTTGAAATTTCAATCATTAAATATAATCATATTTTCCTTAAAACCATCAAATATTATTATTCCACTTGCATATTAGCTCTTATTTTTATTATTTATACCTATGATTTATGCATTGTAAAGAAATAAAGAAGTTAATTTGATAATTATTCTTAAACATTTACAATGGAAAAAAATGTAGAAAATGTTTTTAAATCATTTACATGCAAGATAATTGTATAAAGGCAAAGAGATGTTATCACTTTTAATGTACTAAAAAAAATGTGAATAAAATGTGAATCATTTTATCTAAAAAATAAAAATATTTTAAAATAAGTTAAAATTAGATTTTTTTTTAAAAACTTATTTTTATAATCAGTCTTAACTTTTTATATATTACAATCATTTTTAAAAATTAGCTTCATTTTGAAAGGGAAGTTTTCCAAGCACATGTCAGAGAAGAGGTAAGAATAATTGTAAAGAAGATGAAGGATTATCAATAAATTAATATTTATTTAGCTTTTTATTGAGAAGGAAGTTTTCAAAGGATATGTGACCTCACTCATTTATGAGTATTTTTTCAAATGCCTTTTCAAAATCTCCGCCTCCTTTACTATTGGTTTTGCCCTTTTTGCAAACTTTATTTTCAAAATGAAGCTAAATTGATCATAAATTTTATATTTAAAAAATTAATTTAACTATTAAATTACATTCCATAGAATTTAAAACTTAATATAAATAAGACTAATATATAAATAGAACTAATATTCATAAAAATAATAATTAAATTGGTAAACATCCATCCTCTCACATATGTTTAGAAAAGTTTTTCTTTCAAAGTGAAGCTAAATAAGGTTTAAAATGATCATGAATAAAAAGTAAAATGAACATAAAATAAAAAGATTAATTTCACTTATCTCTACCTTTACATTTAAATGATTTTAAATATTACATTACATCTCTATTTTATTGACAATGTTTAAGAATAATAATTTACTTATTTTGATTTTTTTCTTGACAATGTATAAATCATATGTACAAATAATGAAAGATTAATATCTAAGTGTTTTTAATATAATATGAATTATATTTAAGTTTTTTTTTTCTGAATTGACAATATATAACTATGAACTCGAGCCTTAAGACATTGTGTGAAAGCAGCCCTTAGTAGAATTTTTTGGGGCTGTGCTTTACATAGGGGAAGGGTCTAAACCTAGACCCTTTCCCTATACTTAATTCTCTCATTAATGCTAAGAGAGCATAATTAGCTCATTTCAGCAATAATAATATTTTTTTCTTTCTCAAAAATGGAAACAAAAAGGGCTCATCATGTAACCATAATTTTACATTCTCTAAATTTTTTTACTTTTTACCTTACCTCGACCTGGCTTGGATGGATTTCCTTTTGCAAAACTATAATACCCTAAGTTTTACCCCAATAGCCTAGGTAAAATATGAACGAGGGAAGTACGTACCCCCCCTTCCATTTCCATCCATTTCTCATCCAAGGTAAAGTAAAAGTAGTACGTAACCTATTTTCTCATCCCAATTTTCAGTACCCACAATTCCAATCTCCACTCATTCCTCATCCCCATTTCAGTAGCCCAAAAAATTCCAGTCCGCATTCATTCCTCATACAAAAGACAAATCAACGGGTGGGATCAGATCATGACCCCTTCCTGTTCCTTTCTCATCCAAAAAAAGATCGTCAACCCCTGGTTAAATTTCAAGTTCTGTCCCGTTCCCTGCTGGTCCAAAACATACCACGGGTTTTTTAAAAAAGGATAAGAATTCAGTGGCCAATAGTCACCCAGCTTCAACCCCGCCTCGTCCAATCCGCCAATCACGCACGTGTCACCTATTGATTCGTACGGTATATTGTAAGGATAGGATCGGGATCGGGAAAGGAGAGGGTAGGTTGGTAGTTTGGGTCGGTAGGTAGTGTTAGAGTAGTGTGGTAGGTAGTGTGGCGCTGCAGTTGTCGTCTCGTCGATTTGCATTGCTTGGTGTCGCAGTTGCCGTTGTCGTCGTCGTTGTCTCTGGTCGCGCGAGGGTATGTGCTTGTGGCAAGTACGTGAGGGAGGAAGAGGAAAACAGGAAGGGGATTGAAGGGAAGTGTGTTCGGCAATTTGTTAGTATTAAAATCATGGCGACTGCATCGGCAATCAGCAGCTCAACTTTTGCTGGCCAGCAGGTGCTCAAACCACAGTCCGAGCTCTCTCGGAAGGTCGGTAATGTGGAAGCTCGAGTCTCCATGCGCCGGACCCTCAAGTCCACTCCCGAGAGCATCTGGTATTGTTCATTATTCTCTTCATTTTCATTTTGCCTTTCAATGCAGCAGCTCTAGTTTTCGTTTGTGCCAACTGCTTCTCATCTGATTGCTGCAGTCTTTTGGTCTAGTTTTCGCTGCTTAGTTTTGCAATGCCAGTAGCCTGGCTTGTTTCTTGCATGATGGCTAGCTTCTCTGTGGTCTGTCTGTAGGTCGCCTTTGTTTCTAGATTCGAGTTTCAGTGCCTATGGTTTTTGGTAGTCTTTTCATTCCAAAGCTTCATGGCTGTGATGCTGTACATCGCTGGCTGCATGTTCAAAGGTCAGCTAGTCCTCCCTCGAAGCTCTAGCGATAGATTGCAGAGCTTTGCATGTATTTGAATCTTCCGCTTTTCTGCATTGTTGTTGATTGCAGGTATGGCCCAGACCGTCCCAAGTTTTTGGGTCCGTTCTCTGAAGCCACCCCCTCTTACCTGACTGGAGAGTTTCCTGGAGACTATGGCTGGGACACTGCAGGCCTATCCGCCGACCCTGAGAGCTTTGCCAAGAATCGGGAACTGGAGGTCATCCATTCACGCTGGGCCATGCTTGGAACCCTAGGCATGGTGTTCCCGGAGCTGTTGGCCAAGAATGGTGTCAAATTTGGCGAGCCCATCTGGTTCAAGGCTGGATCGCAGATCTTCTCAGAGGGAGGCTTGGACTACCTTGGCAACCCTAGCCTCATCCATGCACAGAGCATTCTGGCCATCTGGGCCACACAGGTTGTCCTCATGGGTGCAATTGAGGGATACAGAGTGGGAGGAGGACCCTTGGGTGAAGGTCTGGACCCCATTTACCCTGGTGGCCAGTTTGATCCCTTGGGCTTGGCTGACGACCCTGACACCTTTGCAGAACTGAAGGTGAAGGAGCTGAAGAATGGCAGATTGGCAATGTTCTCTGCCTTTGGCTTTTTCGTGCAGGCCATTGTGACTGGAAAGGGCCCCTTGGAAAACCTGACTGACCATTTGGCTGACCCAGTGGCCAACAATGCATGGGCATATGCCACCAAGTTCACCCCAGGAGCTTAGTCTGTTGCTGCTGCTGCTGCTGCTGCTGCTGAAGGTACCCATGCTTGCAGCATAAGATTTGAGTCTGGCAATGTGATCCAATTTGGATACAGTTGGTGAGATGTGTGCGGTGTTCCAGATTGCTTGCTGAATAGTAGCTCCTAGTGTACATGTGACCCAAAGTGTGGTGTAACATTGGAACCTACATCTTGCTTTGTTTTAGGAATTGCAAGTCTGCAATCTACAAAGCTTTGTTTCCACTGAAATTGCTTTTTTTCCTCTGTCGTCTTTCCTTTCACAGAAGCTCATTACAATGATTACAGCTAAATGCTTGCTTGCTTGCTTGTTTGTTTGTTGCAAGAAGGAAAAATATTTTTCTGTATGTATGTAACACTTACCTGCTCATGAGAAATTGGCTGATTGGGTTGTGAACCAGAGAAACTCATGGGTGCAGTAGATAGATGCAACAACTCTGCAATGATGCCCTCAAAAAGGACAACACCAGTTGGTTCTGCTTTAGCTGGGACCAAAATATGACAATAGGTAGCACAACAGATATCATTATGTTACCCGACACGATCCAAGCACTTATTAACAGGGATCATCATCTTAGACTTCTTATTGTAATGATTTTAGAGTCCTAACCTGTAGCAAGAAGAATTGTGATTGTGCCAATTTTGTTGAAGTCCTGACCTGCTACAAGAAGAATTGTGCTTGTGACAATTTTGTTGAAGTCCTGACCTGCCAGAAGAAGAATTTTGATTGTGACAATTTTGTTGAAGTCCTGAACTGCAACAAGAAGAAAATTGTGATCACGATGATTTTGTTGTAGTCCAGAGCTGTAACAAGAAGAATTGTGATTATAATGATTTTGTTGGTGTCCTGAGCTGTAATAAGAAGAATTGTGATTGTGGCAATTTTGTTGGTGTCTGGAGCTGTGACAAGGAGAATGGTGATTGTGGCAATTTTGTTGGTGTCCTGTGCTGTAACAAGAACTGTGATCGTAACAATTTTGTTAGTGCACTGAGCTGTAACAAGAAGAAGATTGACGACAACAGATAAGTATTTTACTCCATCCACACCACCAGGTGAACTTCATCTGCAAAGTTTGGAGGTACATGAGCCCAATATTACCTCTTAGGTCCACATACCCCAGATGTGGATGCACCCAAACAATCCCACATGAGGCCACACCTTGGTCCATGTAAATACACTTCCAACTCCATTTCTTATTCAATCCCATTTGCATTAACATCTCAAATTCCAACTTCTCTGCAACATGTATTACCAGAGTTATAAATTTGCAACACAACATGACCAATTGTGAAACCCAAAAAGGTAGTGCAAGTGAGACAATCCATGTTGGTTGGAGAAAATAAAACTCTGAGTGTAGCAGTTTCAGTATAATAGTTTCCCAAAACCCCAGAATTGAACATATCTCCTCAATTCATGTGACTCAGCAACACATTTTACATAAACAATTGAAAGAAAATACAAAGTAGAAGGCATTACGGACATTTTAATTACATTTGTGTCTCTGCTTTTTAAGAAAACACACACACAAAAATGCTATGTATGTATGCATTTTGAACCAGCTCTAAACTGTCGGAATTAGTCCAAGAAGGATTGAGCTCTGGGAACCAGTGTTTTCATCAGGGATTTTAACATGTGACCTTGGTACTGACAGTGTACCTCAGCTGGCAACTAAAAACACAGGACTATCTGTACTTGTACCAATTGATATACACACAACGCTGTGTTACAGTAAATACTGAGTTTGGTGAAGGAGCGCTTGGCCGAGCGCTTGGCCTGTTCTCTAGTCATCTGGTGATTTTTGCCTCAGAAAAAAATCCCTGAATCTTGAGTGTGTAATTGTCACCAGACCTATATGGGAGGAATTTGGCAACATCTCACAATAAAAAGAATACATTGCTGCTAGGAACCCATCTCATTTGCACATGTTGGCTTGGCTATGGTTTGAATATTCTGCATAGAGAAATTGGTCATTTTGTAGATTTGTATATTCTTAAATCTACTTACGCATATTGGCAAAATCTTTGAGGCTGTTTTTTAAACTTCTCCCTTACCTTGGGGGCAGGATTCACCACTTTTTTAAGACCCAGCTTCCTTCATTGAGAGGGAGTATCTACGAGCAAGGTTCTGGACAAAAATGTAGCGGAATCCAAAACTGTAGGGTGACCATTGAATGCAATGAGCTGAGCTCTTATTGTATAGCTGCTTCACTTCAATGCATTGGCGAATTCGTGCCTCAAGCTTTCCAGGTACATTTTGGCACACCCATTCCAACAAAGTTGCTGAGTTGATCATCACCTCCCGTGAATACCAATCCAATATTTTGGGCAATAATACCTGAGTTTTGTCATTAAAACAAACCTTCCCATGAGCTTCTTCTTCTTCTTCTTCATTCATATCATGTGTGAAAGCATAAGGCATGCTCATTGCAAAAACAAGAATAAACCTAATCAATGGATAACCAATCCAATTCCCTAGTGGCCATAAAATGGAGGATTAGTTCCCCCCTCACCCCCTCCATGCGTTAAAGGAAGAATGCACACCTTGCTATCACCACGGATCCCAACACTGGCTTGCAAGAACTCACGCTTAGCAACCTCAAGCTCCAAGCGCACATTCTTTGCTGTATACACACGAACCTACAAAACGCAAAATTTGGCCTCTACCGGTTTAGTTGGAGGAATAGTGGATTTTGAGTCTCAAGCTTTTCTGTAACGAACACATTTACAAGGCAGTATGCAAGTACCACATGGAAGAAAAATGCTTTTGGAAAAGCTTCATATTGCCGATGATCATATGTCTTGGAATTTCCTCATACTTGAAAAGTAAAAACTAAAGAAAGGGTGGCAGATGTCAAAAAACCATCCACCTATCTACTTTTTTCACTCTGTTCACTTCCAAAATTTATCATGGAAGTCTTTTGCCCCATGAGAGAGAGAGAGAGAGAGAGAGAGAGGATGTATTATAACATACAAATAAATATGGTTGTTTTTGTTACTTCTCTTTATGATAAATTCAAATGCCTAGAATTGAGAGTGGGAACGGGTGATTGGAATAATTACAGCAGGGTCAGACCATCCACCACAGCAAAGTGCAAAGCAGACAGAAGGCTCAGGAGTCTGTAAAGCATAAGCCCATCGCTCATCACCCGACTTGAACTTTGTTCCAGGATTCAAAAGTGCTTGTAGCCACTTCAAGCACAACCACCACCCACAACATCATGATGATGATGAAACAAATCTCAGTCAAGAAGACAAAAAATAAGTACATTTGTGTCTCAGATAGATGGGAGCAGTGTGTGTTTTTATTGGTGAATTTTCACACTGACAACAAAAACTTTTGGCAATTTTTGGGGAAAATATTTTTAGTGTAAATTTGAAAAACAATTTGCGAAAAATTTGGAAACATTCACCAAACTTTTGAAACCACAAAATATTTTAAAAAAAGAAAAAAACCATTGGACAGGAGTTTTTCTACTAACTAACTCAACCTTTTTACATCATGCTACATAAATTGGGTGATAACTATAAAATTCATACTAATAAGTTCAGCCAATTGTAGTAGTGGTTCCTTAGTTTAGTAGCTAGGTTAACCTTGCATGATTTCAATAGCAAGTTTATCAATAAAAAAAAGGTTCAATTTTTTATTCCATACAATTGAAGCTTAATGGATTTGAATTCAAAATAATCTGTTATTGGAAGATCCACATTTTCATCAAATTGTCGAGCAATTTTTTGAGTTTTAAGAAAAATGAGGTTTTTTTTTCAGTACCTACCTGTGCAGGACGATTGGATCGAAACCCAAGAATTGAATGCTCGATTGTTTGTGCACTGATAGAATAGTGTCCCACTTTATATGCTGCCTGCATAATAGATAGCATTGAAAACACCCTTCAGCAAAAAAAAATAAATCATTTACTATACTTTCCACAGAAAAATGCTTCACAGACCCCAAAAATGACAAAAAAATCCTGCTGAAGCAAAGCCTTCATATCTCTAAATTAAGGTTTGGCAAATAGGTGCCAGATGTTATCTCTTTT
>Ga0209208_10002755_pt1 | contig 25236 bp, 31 predicted proteins | sample S1TSphfallax_3_FD_187694 | JGI IMG/M metagenome (GOLD analysis project Ga0209208, IMG submission 187694) | Host-associated microbial communities from peat moss isolated from Minnesota, USA - S1T2_Fd - Sphagnum fallax MG (SPAdes) (version 2) | ecosystem: Host-associated > Plants > Peat moss >...
TTTGAACCATATGAATGTGGCAACTCTTTGAGATCGGGAGTTGTGTCAAAGTTGCTTCAAAAGCAGAAGGATCATGAAAGATCATGTGTTCATGGTTGATGCCCATGACACAAATTTTTTAGATTAGTGTGGTGGTTGAAGGTTGTTATGGGTTTTCAATCTATATCTACACTTTGGGGGGAATAAGCAAAGAAGGCCCAAGGAGGGCCCTCCATTGCCCATCCTCTAACTCCAAGTGAGCAACTTCACAACCTTTCATTGTGAATCTATAACTTGGTTTTGGAGTCATCAATGGGTTTTTTGGAATCATTGAAGTTGTCCTTATTTATGGGTTAACATTTTGACATGCTTGAAATTGGTAAATGCAAGTTCACCAATATTTAAGAAAGAATAGATAAAGGGAAACAAGGACCACCTTCTTGATGGAATTCCAAGGCTTCAATTGAATGTAGGTAGACTTGATTAATTGTTTAAACTCATTATAAGGTTAACATGATCCCAAGCTCAAAAGAGTTCACCTAGCACCTAGTCCCTTGCATGAAAGTTTGATTGCATTCTATCAAGGTCCCAAAGGATGGCCGAGTCTTTCCTCAAATCAATTGATAATTTTCTTCCGATCTTACCATTTTTTGTCAATAAAAAATTCAACAATTTTCATATTTTGTCCCAAAGGTTGGTCACTATGAGGTAACCTACCTTAATGAAAGTTAATCTACACATTTTAACTCCCCATGGGCTTGTTTTGAATGGTAACAAGGATAAGTACCTTGCCAATTTCCCAATGTTGTAAGGTAAACTAGCCCTTCACCAATTGGTTGCAATGATCAAACAACTATTTAGTGTGTTTTAGGGCTAGCATTCGTTTTAGTCTAAGTTGGTTTCTTTTCAAATGGACACCCATGAATGAACATTCAACCAAAAAGAAATTGTTTGGAATTTTTAAAAATTCTTAATGCCTTTGGATAATTTACTATTTGGGAATAAGGGGCATGAATGCTAACTTTAGAATGTGAACATTTAAGATCATACACATGGTTGCTTATTTATGTGCAATTTTGTGTTCAATGATAAACATCCAAGGTAACATTCAAAAATTATGAACTGACAATGAATTGAAGGTTTTATGTACAATTTTTTTTGAAAAGTGTTTAGGAATTAATCCTTGGGTGAACAAAAAACAACAAAAAGACCTTATACATGAAATAACTCAATTAATATAGTTCAAACATTGGATACCATTGGATCAAAAACCAAGTAAGTCCATTAAAAATTTTCCATCCACAATTCATATTATGAATTCCCACCAAAAACAAACAAGCAACAAGGTAAAAATATATTTCATATGGCTTTACACTCCTAAAATAAAAGTTATAATTTTAAACTAAATATGTCACAAGAAGCAAGAAGGTTGTTACAGAAGTTTAAAAGTTTTATAGAGAGATTACAAAATGGGATCAATAAAGGACTAGATGGTGAATTGGTTGCATTTAAGATCATGGAGGTAGAAGTGTTGAAAAAAGAAGAGGTAGAAGTATTTTTCCAACAATTGAAATAGTGATTCCAATATTTGCAATCAAACTACAATAGGTTGAAGAGGATGAAGTGATGCAGAAAATGGCAAAATCAAAAGCTAGTGTAAGATTACATAGACAAGTATTCAAATTACATCATTATCATTGGGTTCATCAATTGTCATTCCTAAAAAACACATGTCATTCTAACAATGCCACTAGTAATAGATTTCCTACTCTTCTAATACAACACAACTTGACATATATTCCCACTACTTGCACATACACAATTGATGTGACATTAGATTGGAAAAACTTTGCTACATTTTATGAAGTAGTTATTTCTTGTGAGGAAGTGAAAAGTTATGCCATTGAGCATTATCCAAATATAACACATTTTTTAGAATCTCAATCTTCATATAAGAAACATAGGCTTGTACTTCTTGTAAGACCTAAGCGGATGCCACCAAGTGCTTGGAGATTAGGACTAAGAAGGGTAGGGCTAAAATAGTTTACCAATGCGATAGGAGGCCTTATAACAATGTACTAAACATGCACCATTAACAAACTACACTCCAACACATCTTAATGTGCCAAAGAAGCAATGCAATGAAGTTTCAAATACCAATTATGAAGACCAAAAGAATTGGCATCTCCAACTTGCCACCCCAACAACACACAAGGTCAACAAACACACTAGTTATTAACATAATGTAATAATAATGTCATCTTGCCACAAGTACAATACAAGGTGGAGGTAGAGTTAATAAACAAGTTCATACCTCAAAGTGAAGCAAATGGATAAACTAACAATTAAAAGATGCCATGGATGATGTGGAGAAGGGACATACATCTATAAGGAAGACTGTGTGGTATTGGAACATACCATTGAGCTCACTTTTAAGTCATATGAATGATAGGACTATATGTAGGAAAATGGGCCCCCAAGGCATGTTAATAAAACAAGAGGATGAAACAATGGTCATTTGGGTTCTAAACATGTAAAAGGTTGGATTATATGTCACCCTTCAGCAATTAAAAATGAAGGTTGTTGAAATCACCTAGTGGTGAACTTGGATTATTATAACCATGAATTAGATGTTTTAACCATTTCAAGTTAGACCCAAGGAGTTGTAGAATTGGGCAACCTGCTGTCCCTACCAAGATTGCCAACAAGGAAAAAACATGGCAAAGAGCCTTTAATGGATTGTTTTAATTCACATATGGTCACATTATACCAATATTTGGCATTATTGAAACAAAAGGCATTAGAAAAAAAAATTGTTGATAAAATCAGGGAGCAGAAAGCAAAAGAAAGAGAGGAGAAAATATCAAGACAAGTTGAACATACATTCACTTAAAATACAACATTGGTTCAAAGGAATGTTGAGAAAGAGCTAAAGATAAAGCTAGGTTCAAGAATGCATAGTTTGTAATAACAATTAGGGTTGTTAGTGAAAGATTCCACAACAATTTCAAGGCAAGGGTGATTTGGTTTAGGAGTGACATCTCAACGACAAATAACAACTAGAGAATAAAGAAGGAGAAAAATGCAACTTGTTGGACATGTCCCAACCAAGTTACAACCTTCTATTCAACAGTAATGAAAGGTAAAGGTCTGAGGTCCATTCTAATGGCAAAGGGGAAAAAAGAGAGATTCACGGTTTGTTGTGAACTATAATGGCAAATAAGGATTAAACAAGAAGGTTTAATGTTTTATTAGTTTTAACCAAGGAGCTACCAATTGTTATTGGGGAAGAAAAGTTGCCTATTAAGATGTGTAAATAAAACAAGAAGAAGAAAAAACAAGAGGTTCAATAATATGGAAAACATGAATGACCAATTAGAGCTACGTTTAATCATGTAACTTGTGAATGAAACAATTAGTGACAATGGTTATATTTGCTACAAGACAATGATGCTAATGATCAGGACTCTAGGAATTATAGTGCATTGAAGAATGTTAGGGTTCAAGATTTCAGTTTGATTGTGACGATGGGTTACGATGAAGTGAAATTTTTTCTTCCAAATGTAGCTGATGAATTTATTGAAACAATAGCAATTATAATTGTTGTTCTACATGAATTTGGCCCATGTTTGCAACAATGAATTAGTGATAGTGGGCAACATTGGAAACTGGAAAAACACTGTTATAGTTGCAAGAAATCATGAGAGCGTATTACACAATGTTGGGATTTGGGAAGCAACAATAACAAGCGAGAATTTGAAAGCCCCAATGTCTACTAAAGAACAAAATAAACTAAAAGGCCAATTAGATAAAGGTGGCAATAGGGGAGTGCAACCATATATATTATAACTAATTTGCAGTGGATAAAAGCTTGGAGTCGATATCAAGCAAAAGGCTGTAGCTGGTTTTCCAAAAGTGGGATGCCACAACTACTTTCATGAAAGCCCATGATAACAACTTGTAAGTATTGCCTCATCTTGCCACCTTAGTGCAACAAAAAATAACAAGCATTTGCAATATTAGATTTTCGATTCACCTGCATTTTCCTATAAGGAAACAAATGAAGAGGTAGATAGAAAAAAATGAAAAAAACATAAAAAAAACATGATGGTATAGTGGGGGTTCTAGTGTGATGGCATCAAGCTCCAACCCAATGGCACCAAGTTGGTTAATGGTGCCAAGATGGTTCCAACACAATGGTGTTCCAATGTGATGGTGCTAGGTTTAAACATGCAATGGCGTAGCATGATGGTATAACGCGATGGTACCAAGTTCCAACATGATGGCGTTGTTTGCATCAAAACTTTGAACTTTAGCTTTGGAGCATGGTGCTGTTTACATCAAAGCTCATCAGTATGGAACTTGGTTGTGTGCATCGGAGCTCCAAGGTTCAAAGGTTAGTTGTTTGCATCAAAGCTCCAACATCTACAACCAACTCTAACCCCTAAAGCCAAGCTCTAGAATAATGAACTAAAGAGCTTTGTGATTTGAAGTGTTGGGAGTTGTGCGAGCTTGGGCTGTGATGGCGCATTGGGAATTATGTGAGACGGGGTCACAATGGCACACACCTTCTTGGCACCTTCTTGTAGCAATGATGACAAACAAAGAGGGAAAGAAAGAGAAATTATGAGAGAAATGAGAAGGAGATTGAAAAAAACAATTGTACCAACCATTGCCACAACATTATTCTGTCACATTTGGGGAAAGAAGGGTGGATTAGCCCATGTGACCTCAAAAGGATTGTCAATTTTAGGGTATTAGGCTACTATTCAAAAAATTACTATTTCAAAAACTTTTAAGGTCCCATGACTATGCAGCTTGTGTTGCAAATATTTTGTCTTATTACGATTTTTGAAAAATATGAATGAGAATTAAAATAGTCCAAACTTAATTAACAATATATAGGAGAGGTAAGATGTCTTTTCATAAGTTTTGAAATGTTTGTTTATAGGGCCTAAAATGCATAAAAACAAGGGCCTTATATGTTCTATCCAAGTTTTTTCAAACAACAAGACCCTTTTAACTTTGGGGGATCATAACTTTCTCATTTTAGCTCATAATCAACTTCTATAAAGACCTACTAATGATGTGGCTCAAGGGGCAACTAATTTATTTGAAGACCATGAGCAAAAAAAAAACTGGCTGGTTATTGAACCCCTGGAGTTTGAACCCTTAAATGTTTGGTCACCAACCAATCTACCCTAACGAAATGCAATTGAAGGCACATTATTTCATTCCACCCACGTGGGGATTAGAAAGGCACTTAAGAGTTGAACAAAATGAGATTAGGATGAACATGCTATGCAAATTCATGGACAAGTTAATTTACACAAACAAAATAACAAACTAATTAACACAAATTGAAGTTGAGCAATGTTAGGACTTAAATCACAAGTAACCCAAACTCATTCAACTCACATAGCTCATGGAAACCATTGGAATGAAACATCACTCTCCTTCCTAGGATTGACTATCAATATTAAATCAAAATGACTAGTATTCTTTAAAACTTTCAAAATTGTCATGTAAAAAATCACACTAGTTTATGAGTTCATAACTCATGCATATAAGTATTTAAAACAAATGTCTCTCTCCATATGTGATCCTTTAACTAAAGTGGCTCTAAGTAAGTAGGTGCATGTAGATGACTAGGGTAAAGACTAGTGGCTGTTAGTAGGTAGTAAAACAGAAACTGAACTCACCACCCTGGTTAGCAAAGTAACCGAAACTCAATGGAAAAGTGTTTCGTGTCCAGTCATCATCCATCCGTCACGCTACTCTGGTGGCTGATGGTGGCGACGGGTTTCATCCACCTCGACCCTGTTCATCCATCCATCCGGAAGGAACAAAGGCGGGCGCAGTGCAAGCGTTTGAAAGCTGCTGTTGCTGCGGCGCTCCTCTTCCTCTCTCTCTCTCTCCTCTCGTCCTGTCCTCCCTCCTCTGCCTTCCTCGCACATTGGAGGCAATTTGAGCTTTTGGAAGTCGGATGGAGTCGCCTGCAATATGGTAACGCTCGGTAATAATTGTTTTTTTAGGGTTTTTTTTTGGCGGAAGGATTTGCAGCGTCTTGGCATGAATTTGAGGACCTCTTTGAAGTTTGTTTCATGAAGTTTTCTCAGCTGTGTGCAGGTGGTTGCAGCAGATCGCACCGATCTTTTTTGTTGAACGCGAGCATTTTCTTTGAGTTTCAATAATGGATAGAGATATCCAGCTAGGGCGGCGGAGAAGAAGAAGACTGTTTTGAAAGGCTTTTTATTGTTGTTGGTTTTGTCTTCTTCTTCTTCTTTTTCGTTCCACGTATCGTCTCTCGGTTTCACAGTGGTCGACTCTCTGATGGCGGTGCCCTCGCCCAACCCGCCGAGGGTGTTCAGAGTGTATCAAAATGCGGCAATCGCATCCGCTCTCACAGCATTATCGGTCAGGCCTTCTCGGCGCGTTGTCTCTGTCATCGTCTTGCTCAGTATTCTCTCGCTCTGTCTCCTCGTGGGCCTCATTTATCGGTACTTCATCGCGCAACATTTCCTTCTGCATATCAATTCGTGCAAACGTTTGCACTAGAAAGATTGAAGGGTCTCTCAAACTGCAGGATCCAAAACCATCCATTTGTGGTTTCGAATCTGCAGGCATAATTTCCTTGTTTTGCACAGTAAGGAAACACCACGAGCCTACTGAGGAACCTTTTTTTCTGTCACATTGTTGCTGATGAAATTCGTGTGATCCAACGCAGGACGAGAGCAGCAACAGAAGCGCTGACAGTAGTGGGTGTTCCTCATGAGATTGCCGGTAAGTCCTACTCGAAACCCTAGATTAAGCATTTGGTGATAGGATTGTAAACAGCCCTGGATTAAGCATTTGATCGCCAAACTCTAGCAAAACCCTAGAAAAACCCTAATCAAGGATTTAGTCATCATTTTGCCATTGAACGTTCATCAATTATCACTGTATTTTCCATTCTGTTCGGGTTTAGAAATAATGTCTGAAGCTTGCACAAACATGCCCGTTTCAGGCATTTTGGTCAGGGCAGCTCAAGCTACAACTGTAGTATTAGTTGCATTAGCAATGAGTGCACTCTACAAGGCACTTTCACTACAGGCAGCTGCTGATGCAAGTATAGCTGCTGGGGGAGCTTCCTTGAAGAAAGAAGCAAAAGCTTCAGCAAATTTAACTTTGACCCAACATCAACAAACACTTCTTGGGTTGCCATTCAATGGTCCCAAAAAGCCTGCAGTAGAAAAAGGTGAAGCAGGGTCATCAGGAGATTCAACAGGTATCAAGAATGTCAGGCAGAGGCCACCTTGGGTGCGCTTATCACCAACTCAGCCTTCATTGCCAGCTTCTTCACCTGCTTTGATGGTGCCTGTGCATCCCACTGTGCCAAAGGGGTCACGGGGAAATGTGGCTGCTGGAGCAGGCTCTTTGTGGGCTACAAGGGGAAGCCCTGTTGCAAGCTCAGGCCCTGTTTCATCCTTATCTCCCTCAGGGACCATCAGCACCCTGGGAGCTCCTTACTCTTCACAGGTGAAGTCTCCAGGTACTCTAGTCTTGTTTGTGCAAATCTGTGACTTGCAGCCTCAAAAATCAAGATGCACCTTCCAATGTTGCTTTGACTCCTATCTTTGTGAAACCACTCTCAAGAGGCTTTCCAGTGTTGCTGATTGTGATGGGTATATTCAGCTGTTCTTGCTAGGCTCATCATGATATTTCACTAGAAATATCGTTCTGTGTTATGACCTCCTTCTGATTGCAACTTCAAACATTGCAGGTGTCACCATACTCAGCATCCTCATATGTGTCTAAGCAGTCAGGAACACAAGCCTCTCCCCTTGAGCTTCTATCTACACCATGGGTCAAACAGAGGAGCTTCACAATGAAAGATGATATTCAGAGTGAGGAGAAACTGAACAAGTTCCTTGCAGATGTTGACACAAGAATGATGGAAGCAGCAGGAAAAAGTGCCCTGGTGGCACAGGGCTTCACAACCCCTCCTCCAACTTTACGGGGAGCAATGGCAACTACAGCAACTGCTAGCCCAATCCCCACTCCAGTTTCCTTGTCCAGCACCCCTCAGAGTGGACCCATCCGAACCCTGCGGATGTCTCCCTCCCAAAAAGGGGGCCCTTCTCCAAAAAAGGGGGAGGGTGAGCTTCCTGATCCCATGTCACTAGAGGAGGTAACAGAAGGATTATATCAGTTGGGAATTCTTTCCCAAATTGATCAGTGGAGGGATTCATTGCGCCAGTGGTTCTCGAAGGTTTTGCTTAACCCTCTCATTCAGAAGACTGACTCCAGCCACTTACAGGTCCATATTACCTGATGATGTTTCCTCTCTCTCTGTTGCATACTCCCTCCTGACCAATTGATAGTTTTGTTTCTTGAGCATAACTTTGGTCTTTAACAAATATCTTCAACACCAAATATGCATCTTGTCTGCCTTTACAGCTGTGGAAGCTCTGAAACCTGAGCTATTTTCAGTTGTGGAGACTTTTGACTTGTTATTTTTGCCAGTTATGTCCTCATTGAGTATTCTTGGTGGGTATCCTGAATGTTGAAGGTGATGGCAGCAGCAGCGAAGTTGGGCCTTTCTATTACTGTTTCTCAGGTTGGTGGCAAACAGCAAAAGTCTGGGTTACCTGTCCCTGTTTCAGGAGAAGAGTGGCTCTCCACCATGTCTCCTGAGGAAGATGCTTTACTGAACCAGCTTCGTGCTCTGCTTTTGGATGCTCGAGATGCACCCCCTCGTATGTTCAAGCATCCTTGTCTTGGGCACACTACCCATCAAACAAATCATGAAATTCACCATCAATAATACTACATATCCCAAGAAGTTATGTTGTGTATGGTCAAATAAACAGCATGCTTTACAAAGTGTGTGCATGTTAGCCAACATCATAACTGAGTGTCCCATTGCTCCTGCAATGTGTCAGGAACTCTGGATGTAGATTTACTGCATAGTTGTTGGCCTGAAATCCTGGGCAAGTTGTTATATACCTATCTACATCCTCTGACAGGAACTGATGAAGTCACTGGGGAGTCATGGCAGCTAGTCACTGCTATTCATGATGAGAGCAATGGTCTGATACTTTGTGAGTTCACTAATAGGGTTATAACTGCATTCATTCTTGTTATGTTAGCTTTGGTTGCAGGAACTGACCCAATGGTTATCTTGAACAAAATATTGTGCAGTTTTCTCTACAATCTCATAGAAATATAAGAAAATGTTGGCATGCTCTTGTCTTCTGGCTAATTGCTGCAGCTGAATATACTAATGTGTGTTTGTCTTCTGTAGCTCCACAGCCAACTCTATTTGGTCTTCAGTCCCCTGGTCCAGAGCGAGTAGTAAACCCACTGATTCAGGAGTGTTTGAATGCGGTTACTGAGCACCAGAGGTTATGGGCACTTATGAAGGGGGAGTGGGTCAAGGGCCTCCTTCCCATGAGTAGCATGCGCCCTGACCTAACAGTTCAGCGGATTCGGGGTAAGCATTTCTTGATATTGTAGGTGAGCATGGAGTGCTTAAAGAAACTGGTGTGTTTGAATTCTGCTTCAGCTATGAGATAACCCATCCATGCCTGAGCTATGTCCTTAACAAAACTTGAAGCAAATTTTAAACAAAGTGCATTATTTTATTGATCCTCTCCAATTATTTTGCAGTGCTAGCAGAGGGCACGTGCGTGAAGAAATTTGACTTCACAGGCAGTGGGGGAGATGGAAAAGTCATTCTGGATCTGGCCTCAGACCCCCACCTTTTGCTTTACCTCTTTTGTGCCTTGTTGGAGCATCCTCAGTGGATGCTGCATGTGGACCCCTTTCTGCATTCCAGTATGCAGACTGGAAACAATCCTCTCTTCCTGACCATGATGCCAGGTGTTGAAAGGTTCTCAGAGAAGCACGTTGCAATTCTGTCAAGTGCACCAACAACATTACCTGCTGGTGCTTGCATTCTAGCCATGGGCAAACAGACTCCCCCTGTTTTTGCTCTCTATTGGGAAAAAAAGTTGCAGTTCTCACTGCAGGTAAGGGTTGTCCTGGATGTTAATTGTGATGCAGTCATCAAGACCTTGGTCATCAAATTACAAAGTATTGTACTGTCAGAAAATTTCTGCAAATAGTTGTTTCATTCTATGGACTAGTTCATTCCATGACTTTGATCTGGGCCTTATCTGAAGAGGTCTTTGGTTTCATTTGTGCTGAGAAGAATGTTATGATGGTTGGCAGGGGCGTACAGCTCTATGGGATGCAATATTACTACTTTGTCACAGGATCAAGGTGGCACATGGGGGTGTTATACGAGGTATTAGTTTGGACTCACCATCTTACAACCTCTCTCTGTTTAATGATCATTTGTAATGGGATGTATACAGAGTTTCAGAACCATGTTGATTGTCTCAATGGATTTAGGTCGACATAATCTGCATAGAGGAGTTTGGAAGCCTTGGCAAGCTTAAAACTACCATAGAAAAATTGGAAACTGTTTGAATCCTTTTTGTAGTCCGTTGCCATCAGAGGAAGAATTGGTGATTCATGAGAGTGATAGACATCACCAAAGAAAAGAGTAATGTGGAGCACACCTATGATTAATCATGTAAGAGAAGCATGATAAGTTCAGAAGTTACCCTGTGCTTTTATACAATCTAATGCCTACTGAGCTAGTTGGATTTTTTCCGAAATGAGTTAGAGGATATGTAAGCTTGCCACTGTTCTTGGACAAGGTGATGGTCTGACACTTTGGTGAGCTACTTTAGTTAGGTTATGTCTGCACTGTCATGTTACCTTCCAAGTGGTCTCTGCAATCTTGTACATTTCTTCTGAGATGAATACAAAAAACTTCTGATCTGAGAGTATAAACTTTTGCTGGCCAGTTGTTCCCATTGTATGAACTTGGTCTTTGGGACACCAAGTTCTCACATCAGCAAGAATGAAATGTCATTGTAGTCCTTCTAGAATTCTGTCATTTGTCTGTTCATTACTGCACAAGTCTTCCATTAGCAAGAAATGATACCTTTTATATATGCCCTAATCTAAGATGCTTTGTTCCATAACTGGAATCACTGGACCTCACACCTTAGCACCTCACCTTAAAGTGCTCTTAGCCCTGCTGAAAGTTATCTGGACTCCAAAGAATGCATGCTTTCTCAGGGAATCCAACAATCTTGGCAAGTTACAATAAATCCAGATAGTAAACATGTCACAACGCCAATTTGTGGAATCTCATCTGTTGTGAAAGCATCAGCAAATAATGACTCACATCATATCATAGTTCAATTCACATCACAACTAAATGCTAAAAATGTCTTAGAAGACCACCTCAGGATCTGTGCAACTACAGACCTTTGCAACTCTGATCAAGTACTAACTGACCCCCAAACACCAAGCTGTATGACATGCCATTCCTTCCATGCTGTTGGTGATTGAAATACAATCTGCATCACTACTACTCAATAACAAAAAGCCTTGATCTAACTTTTAATGCTGAAGGGAACCTGTGGCCTCCAGCTACTAGTTTCCCGAGTCTAGGCTATAACTATTTGAATTCACTCAGTAGTGGCATGGCCACTCTTAATTACACCATGCACTTTCAATCAAAGCTCCTAGAGACAGTTCAATAATGCCCTGGAGTTGTAAGACACTGAACAGCAAAAAAATCAAGTGCGCCCCAAGAAATTCAAACGCATCATCCGTTTCAATCCTCCCTCCTCTTGGGGTGGCACAGGTTGTGGAACTGTGGGAGTTGATACCTCAATAGCAGGAATGTCCCCTGTATTGGTCCGGCTCAAGTAACCTGTGTCCCTCAGATACCCACCTTCACCAAAGAGGCTCCCCATAGAGGTGCCAACAGCCTTGCTGATAGCATCCGCAATTCGCACACCACCCCGTTCCTTCAGGATCCCTTCCAATGCTTCTTTGTGTGCTGGATCCAGGGCCTCAACATCTTTCAACAGATTCTGTATTGTGGGGATCAAAAGATTGTTCACACTTGTTTGTGACAAATCTGAACACATAAGAGGAATGCCCAAGTAAGGATCACACTTTCTCAGGAGTACTTGTAGAGCAATGTCATTTCAGTATGAGAAGAAAACCCAGCAATTGTAGCATGAAAATCTGACCTCGACACATTTCCAAAAATACTAGTGCTGCAATGAATGTTCAGCATGAGATGGGAAGTAGGCAATTGTGGCATGAAAATCTGAACCAGACACATTTCCAAAAACACAAATCAGTGAGAAAAGTCATCAACTATGATCATGGATCCGATGGGTTGATGACTTTCCTTATTGATGGAGAAAAACATTCTGGAGCATCTGCATAGATATGAGTTTCTATGAGAAATGTACCAGTTGCATCCAAGGCTCGGACAGCTTCACAAATGACATCGACTTTTTCACGTCGCCGTGCCAACTTGGCACTTGGCATTGGAGCTCCTGACAACATCACCAGCTTTTGCAGCAAATGTGTGGCTTGTTAAGTCCAATTCTTTACAAAATAGAAGTCAATATCAAAACAAAAGCCAAGCAGAAATCTTGAACTCTGAATGCAGCCCAAAACCCTGTCATTCACCTCCACAATTTTCCCTGAACCTAATCCAGCCTGACATAAGCATTTCTCATAAAGTACCCTATCTGTAACAGCAATTTGTACTAAGCCCTGTACTTTTAGAGGAGGATATAGTCACGCAGGCTGGGGGTAGTGAGGGGAATGGCAACTGAAAGTGCACGCACTACAGCTATTGTGGCCTCATGAGACCCATCTTCCAAGAAAGAATCCATTTGCATTTTCACTTTGTCAACCACCTGTTTATCCCCATCATCAAAATAATCCTTCCATAATGAGTAAGAACATGGGACATTAAGCTTTTTTCTGAAAGCCTTTCCAATCCACAATCACCAAAACCCACTACAGCAATTCTTTCTTCAAGTAATGCATAACTCTCCTGCAAAAGCTGGAAACACCATACTCATTCAAGCCCAATGCAGTACTTAGATTCAGGTTTTAAGAGCCTAGGCAGAGGAACTTTTTTGGTACCTCTTCATCTTTGAAATGTTGAGCAACGGCCCCGAATGCATCAATGCTGGCATGCTTCACATCCAAATTGGGATCTGACCCTAAAGTCACAAGTGCTGGTAGCACTTGTTGGGTTGCAAATTTCAGCTCAACATTCCCTACCTGCACTAGGTAGGATCACTGTGAGGGTTCCAAAATTTGACCTTAGATACTGTACTCTGAGATGCACATTTTGCTTTATATCCAATTTCCAGTGGTTAGTAACTTACAAGGGCTTTAGAAAGGACTGCTGCTGTGATTTTGACATCAGCATTTGAGTTGACAACCAGCTCCCACAAAACCCCGACTATAACTCCATGTTGCCGCTCAAAAGTGCTGTATCCCACATCTCAATTAGGTCCTTGGCATATAAATCAAAAATCAAAACTCTCACTCACTATTCACTTTCATGGGCATACCAGAGAAAACGAACAGCGTCAATGAGTTCTGGTGCCCTTGCAGATGTCCAGGCACCATCCTTGAGGCTTGACTGCAGAATGAGTTCACGGAGGTACTGAGCAAGCTTTCCTTCCTTCATATTGGGTGCCCCCAACACTCCAGCCAAAAGCACTGGCAGAACACACATGACTGCTAACCGCTCCTCTGTTGGAGACCTCGGCAAAAACCCTGCAACTAATTTTGTTGAGTTCAAGCAAACTCTTCTCTACCAGGGATGTTCATTATCCCACAGAATCTGACATCAGAAGGCATCATCCCAGCAACTTGAAACATTAGTACCCTATTTTTGGGATATCGATATAATAAGTCACATAGAGACACTGGTTGAAAGCCTCTCCACAGAATGTCAAAAGCTCCTCATTCACATGCATAAATTCTGCACCTTTGTCCATTGCAAGCTTGTTTCAGCGACTTCACTACAATCTCATAATGTTCTCCTGTTGAATCTAATAACACTATGATGCAAAGGCAACTGTTAACGGGCCTCCATTCAGAATACAGAACCTCATTGTCAATTACAGTCTCACTTCTTTTGACACCCTGCAAAGCTCTCAAACTTGACATATAGAAATCCATACTCCATACCTCTGATGGGGACTGAAAGCTTGGATGACAAATGTGGCAGGTCAGTATCATCACCAGTGGCTGAGAGGAAGAGGGGTAGCATGATTAGCATGAGATAGCTGCTGCCAAAGCACTCACTAATGCTTAGAAGAAGCTGCACACAAGTTATTACCAGACAACATGTCAAGTGAATTATTGGTGTTGGACTCTACTTCTACCCATTTGGGACAAGGTTCAAGGTTTACATTGAAATTGAATGACTAGCACTTAGGAGTCAGTGTAGCAAGTTTAGGGCTTAGGATGAACCAAATGACTATGAACACAGTTTCAGAAGTGAGACAGCCTATTAAGTATGGGTATTACCTTACAGAGGCGGGTGCGAAGGCTTTCTTCTCTCGGTGCTAGCATACGAACAAGTTGGAGCAGTGTTACAAAGCAATCCTGCATGAGCCAATCCAAGGCTGGCCAATCCACATCTGACCTGAACAAAGCAAATTCAACCCTGATTGAAGACCACAAAAACTGGGTTGAAAACTTCATAAACTGAGGTGGAAAATTGAAGTGCATAGTCGAAGAGAATGGAGACACATGGCATTGGAAAAGGGAAAAAAAAGACATACCCACAGTAGCAGTTAATGATGTCTTCTGTGAAAAAAGAAGCATCTGTTCCAAGGTCAGTATCCACCACTTTGTCAGGATATGGACATGTTTCAAAAGCATAATTCCGAACTTCTGGGAGCAGCTGCGAGAGCATCCGTAACAACACATCAATGTTCCATCGTTCCCGCTCCCCAAGACTCCGAAGATGAGCCTCTGCAGTGCCTTCGACTCCTGACAAAGGAGGACACCGCTGCCAAACACACAGTTTTTCAAGTCATCAATTGAGAAAAGGCAACAAGAATATTATGGCAAGGTACTCTATTGAAAGACTACAGACATGATATGAGCATTTGGTGCATGAACTAGCACACTTGGGCAGGATGGTTTCTGTTTCACAAAAGTCTAGATGAACAAATGGTTGAGTTTGTGGTTCAGGTTGTACCTGAGCAGAGGATAAAAGCCGAGAGAGGACACCTTGATAAAGTTGAGTGAGTGGCTGTTTCTCATGCTTATTCCACATCACCAGTGCCGGGACAAGCTCATTCAGACAAGTATCAACAACCACACCCATAGGATCACAGACCAGGTCGAACATCAGCCCTTCAACCTGTCCCCAGTCACACAATGCTGTTGTCTATTATGATTTTGGACAGATGAACAAAAGAAAACTACATGCCTATGTTAGATGGAGACTTTCTCTGAGATTCTAGCTATGCCTGAATTGGAACTATTCTCTTGAACCCTGAACCCTAGGCCCTAACAGAACTACCGAGACACAAAACTATGGTGCTTACTTTGTCCCCCTTTCGAGTGAAGAGGTCAAAATGCAGCTCCATAAGGAAGCCCCTTGGCAAGGCTGACCTTGGAATACTTGTCCATGTTGCTGAAGAGGGGCAGCAGCAGAGCAAGATTGTGTGCAGCAGCTTCACGCACCACTGGTGTTGGATCGTCCACCAGCTGCTGCAGAATAGAAAGAATGAGAGAAGTTCGCATCTCTGAGCCCACAAGCTGTCCCAGCTCCCCACAAGACTGTGCTACCAGAAGTCTGCGCTCCTCATACTTGTGATCAATCTGCCAACAAACAATTGGCCACTCTCTCCATCATTCAATCACTTTGCATGATTTGGTTCAGATAAATCCTTTGCATCCGAACAAATGGTAAAAATAAACTGGCTCAAATCTGCAACCTGTTCCCAGCACTGTGGCAGCAACTCTGTCTCAGTTCGCATTTGTCCCACACTCCTTGAAAGCTCAACACAAGCCTGTAATCACCACAGATAATCAGTAGCTGCTCATTTGACATATGCCCATCCATTTAAGACAACCAGTAACATAGAATCCCCATGAATCATGAATGCAGAACAAAATCAAAAAAGTCAGCAAGCTGCTGATCTGTATTGGTGTTTTGATGCCCCAGGAATTTGTTCAAGACAACAAGATTTTTGTCAATTTCAAGTAGGTCCATCATCCCATAGCAAAACTCAACGCCAGGAAGCCTAAGATGCCATCAAACACAATAGGGCTGGCCACACTCACATCCATAATGATGCGCCGTTGCAGTTCATCTGGCCTCTTTATGAGGTTGAACAGAAGGTGGGTAAGTGAGTCACGCACACTGCTGTCAGGATGCCTCTCAATTGCACACATAATCAGAGGAAGTAGCTCCTGCACGTGACTCACACAACACAAGAATCCTTGGTCAATGCCCACCTTAAGGAAAACAAGTTAGGCTTATGTGATGCATGTTTGAGGAGCTTCCAGAATTGCACCATTTCTAAGTTTCCCATATTATCTATCTGAACAGCAAAAGAAGAAGACAGAGACCTCTCTGTGGTTGATGAGCACATACGGGACTATCTTTGGCAGTGCATCTGCCAGAATTTGCACTGTTTCCACCTCCTGCTTCCCACAAGCCACTGAACATACTTAGCCCTGCACCATAGACCTTGCTAAAATGACAATATGCATGTATGGGTGAATTGCATGTTGATGTTGGAATTTTTTTCCTCATAAAACCAGCCTTTGTGGAAAGTGAAGCATCTCACCAATCCATGTCTTTCCTGATGTTCTTTCAGGCCCTCCTGCGTGTTGATGTCATCAACAGTCTGTAAAATCGTCTCTTTGACTCCCACTATTTCTACATCTTCTTCCTTGGTTGTCATTGTCCCATTGCTAACCACCACACCAGTGCTACTTTCTATGAGATCTGACAAAATCTCTTCAACAATGCTTGCTTCTTCATTGGTACCTATGAGTTCAGCAGATCCAGCATCATTATTCCTCCCATTGCTCGCAGAACTCTCTGGTACTCCCACCCCCAGTTCTGGTTCTGACACAGTCTCCAGGATGGTGTCTTGTGCATCTATTCCAGCTGGCTCTTGTTTCCTAGTAGCTACCAGTGCCAAACTAGCTCTTACACTTTCAAGTTCCAGCTTTAATGATGTCACTTCCATTCTGTACTCGTTCAGCTCCCGTGTTGCCTGATCTAAGAACTCCTTTAACTGCTGCACCTGTAGATGAGACGCTTACCATGAAACTATGCTCTCTCCTCTAATCAGTACACAAGATCTTTGTAAGGATTGAGAACTTTTCTGAGTATTTACAATCAAAGTCCACCTGAATAGAAATGATGAGACAACCGGACAACAAGGCCAGAGAAGTTTATTGTCCAACATTGAGAGACCATCCCAGCAAACTGTATAGAGGGAAAAAAAAATACAACTAGAAGACACACAAAAGATAAACAGATTTGAAAATAAAAAGCAGTGAAGAACAGCAATAGACTCTTGCAGGTTCCATGACCATCAACAGCAACAAGTGTGGTAGTCACTAGATACTGTGACATTAACACTGACTTCATCAACTCATAAGATGAGCATTCTCACTCCTGAGAGAGAAATCAACCAAAGAATCACCTGTTTCTCCCTTTCTTTTGAATCTTTCCGGGAGCCTTCAAGTAATTTCACCAATGAAGCTTTTTGGATCTCACAAGCTTCTTTCTCCTTTAAAAGCATGTCCTTCTCCTGTTGCAGTGTCTCCATATCCTGTGAATCAAACCCACAAATTGATCTCCATGATATACACTTGAATAGGGTCAAACACCCAAAACCCCAATTCTCAGATAGACATATATTGAAACCATAGCAAAATCCAAAGAAGAACAACTCTTACACTATCATTTCTCATTCTTGAGTTCATTCCAACTACAGAGAGCTACATACCTGAGTATGATCATTTGCAGAAGCAAGAAAAGAACGATAGTAATGGCGTAAGGCATCCAAAACATATGCTGTGGAATTCTGCCACTTGTCAAGATCTTGATCCACCTATACTTGACAACACCATCCACCTGTATGAGTTGTGGAAGACACAACAACCATCTGGATTGCAAGAGTTTATGCTATGAGCTACAAGCATCATGAAGAAGTGAGAGATGAATATCGACTGCGAGAACCTACAGCACATCTTGTTACCTCTTCTTGGAATGTCATAGCTGTGATTTTGTAGCCAGCAGTCATTAAGTACTGCTGCACAGCACAGTTCACATTGATCCTCTCTTTTTCACCTAGTGACCCCAAGTCCTTATGGTTCCCATTCCTTGCACTTGAATGCTCAATGTCGCCTGGAACAGTTGCCACACCATCATCTGTTCCAACCAAATAGATCACAAGTATCAAGTGAAAAGTTAATACAGTGAATGCTGCTCCAAATCTGAGTCCTCAACAAATTATCAAATATTTGGAAGTAGTTCTCATGGTCATAGCAGCATCCCTAAATGTTCAAATCAGCTTCATGAGTGCATCACAATGGAATACTTTATAATTCTTCTTCATGTTGATGATTAGTAGGTCCATCAACATGACTACCAAAAGCTATAAGAGCTGGTGATTCAGAAAGAAGGATGTAGTTGCTGGCCACCTTGTGTATACCTCAACAACAGATATCATCAGACACAGTTGGTCTCCTCATCTCTGCATCAGGAGGGTCTAATAGAGCTTTGAGAAAGATGAGAGAGAGAGAGAGAGCACACCAGGCATGCTGGCAACAATTGTGCTCTGTCTCTCCAATTTGTCCTGCAAGCTTTTAATGTCTTCTCTGGCAAGGCGAAGTTCATACTCAAAGACTGCTGCCTTCTCTGCAGCTGACTCCCTTTCATCTGCCAGCTGCTGTGCATCAATGCCTGCTCCCCATCATCCACACCCCAATGACAATTAGCAGCCCAATGTTGATCCACACACTCAGGGGGTGCTCCAGTCATGCTGCTGTCTTAATGTTTCCCAAAACTTAAGCAGATTGAGACTGCTGATAACAACTGATTTTCTGACAAACAAAGTGTAAAACAGACCAATTGCAATGCAATTTAGACTAAACCCAGTGGCATGATGAGCCCCAGAACTGTGTGGCAAAACTTCTGAACAAGTGATCCAACAAGAATCCACTTGGTCAAAAAAATTGGGGCGTGTGCACACTGTTATCCAGATCTCTGCTCTCTCTCTCATCAGAACTTCAACCACACTTCTGACTGAACAAGTGATCCAAAAATTGTTTTAGGTCAAAAAAATTGGAGCAGGTGCACACTCTGTTATCTCCCCCCCCCCTCTCTCTCTCTCTCTCTCATCAGAAACTTCAACCACACTTCTGACTGAACAAGTGATCCAAAAATTGTTTTAGGTCAAAAAAATTGGAGCAGGTGCACACTCTGTTATCTCCCCCCCCCCCTCTCTCTCTCTCTCTCTCATCAGAGCGTCAATCACAGCGATCGTTAACAAAATCTCACCAAAGGAAAATCTCACATTGCTCCTAACCTTCGACATGCACCTAATTCCCGATCCCGTCTCTGTCTCTGTCTCTCTCTCTGTGCAGAGAATGATACTTTAGGGTTCAGGATAGAAGAAAAAGACGCGAAGACTGTCGATCGCTTGCAGTCTTATATACAGAACCCTCGGTGCCATGGGGTGGCAAAAAGAAAGAAGCAAATCCAATCAGAAAAACAACCGATCTTCAAGTCCTACGAAATGCTAGAGAAGGTGCGATGCGTCGTCGCCCATCGAAGAAACAAAAAGACAATGTACGACAAAGAAAGAGTTAGGGGCAGAAAAATGCAGATCGAGGGGAAAGTAGAGGAGAGATCAGAGATGATTTTATTTTTTTTTAAAGGAGAGGAGGGTACCATGCAATGCCTGCATCTTGGCCAACTCGTCGGGAGGGAACATTTGGGAATTGGCAAAGAAGAGCTGAAGCTTGGTAGCCGCTTCCACTTCAACCAACCCATCTTCTTGCAGTTCATGGAGAAGCTCGAAAGCTGTGAGGAGGTAGTTCTCGTGTAGCAGGAAGTCTACCACACTGTTGCGGATATGGTCCTTGGTGCGGTTGTTGTTGTTCGCCATAGCTACCACCACGGCTGTTGCTGCTGCGGCGTCTTCTTCCGCCATCGCCGTCGTCTCCTTCCTCTCTCTCTTCTCTCTCTCTCTCTCTGTGCGCCTCGCTTCCTGGTTTCCAATGGGAAAAGGACAAACCAATATATACTTACCAGTAAAGGCCCCTTTTACACTAGAGTCCCAGCCCAACGAATCTCCTGCCCAACTTCACTAGCCCATTCACATTGCAGCTTCTTTCTTGGCCCAACAACTTGAGCCCATGTCCAAACTGTAGATCTAGTTTTGTCGCTTGGTTTCAATGGAAAAAGGACCACCCCAATCAACATTTTTTACACTTGATTTTTTTTTGGGGCTCAACCCCATTCTCAAAGGCTTTTTCTTTTTGGAAAACCTAAACCCAAGAAATCACTTGCCCAACTTCACCCCATTTATTTCTTATTTCTTGGGCCAACTTGAGATGATGTTCAAATGCACATAGTTTTGTCACCTCTTTCCTTTGAGCATTTTGCTTGATTTCAAATGAAAAAAATACCATTGATTATACATGTTGATCCTAATTATCAAAAAAATTATGTGTGAATTGTTTTTGTGATTTTTATCAAAAAATGCAAGTCTTGGTCAAATCATTAACTTTGAAAGGTAAGGTTGTAGTAGGCATTCATTTCAAATGGCAACCTTGTCCTTCAAATTTAAGCACTACTATGGCACCAAGAGCTTGAATAACAAAGAAATACTAAAAATCACATCATGTTCAAATGCCTAAACCTCTTTTAAAATAGAAAGTTTAGAGTTCAAACCAATGTTAATCATTGATTGGCATGCAAATGAAATAATAATGGTACAAACTAATGTTCATTAAATATGTGGTTTAATCCAACGATCAACATTCACATTTGTTGGATATGAATAACAATGTCATATCTAGACTTTATATTTTTTTCTTTAACTAGCTCTATCTATGATCAACGGAAGTCTCCTAAATAGTTAAGCTTATCATAGTCATATCCATAAACACATCAACTTGCAGATAATCATATATGCTAATTACAATAGATAGGGTACCGAATATAACTTATGTGCATTGAGTATGGTTTAGGGGCAGAGATAAAAGGAAATTTTTTGTTGGTGTCAAGCTTTGTCAATCTTTTTTGTTAATAGTAGCTTTATACAAAGCTTGTGATATTTTGTTTTGTCATCTCATCACTTTATGTTATTGAGTTTGTTTGACCAAGCTCAAAGCTTTGTTTTATTTTTGCATTTCAAGCTCCAAGTTTGGTTACTACATTTCAACCTTGGAGACTGTTACATGAGCTTCACATTGTTATGCAAGCTTCAAGCTTTGATGATCATTGTTGTAATTCATGCATCAAACTTTGTTGTTGCATTTGAATTTCAATTAACAATGTGTTTCAAGTTTTAACAACACATGCGCATGGTTTTTTGTTTTACATTTTTTTGTTTTGATGTTCCTTTTGTTTTCATATAATTGTTTACAAGCTCTTTTGTTCTTCCACATTTTGTGCACAATAGCTTCGAATTTTGTAAAATATAATATTTGGGTTTTTTTCTTTTCTTTTCTCCTTTTGATCTTGCATTTTATTCTTTGAGATTTTTTTATGAACATTGTGTTTTTTTTCTCTTATGTGTGACAAGTACTCTAGATTTTGTAGAAGCTTCAAATTGTGATTTTTTTTCTCATCTTGTGATTTTGTGTGTTTTTGTTTTCATCCTTGCAATTAGGATTTTCTACTCAAAGCATGTTTACAATGCTTGAAAATGAAATGATTATTGTTGAAAATGTGAATGGAATGGGTGAAATAGCTTGTGATCTTAACATGAACCCAATTAATAGCTTGTCAAATGTTGAATCTATACATTTAAAATGCAAGAATAACATATTAAAAAATCATGCTCAACTTATAGATGTAAAAGTTCAAGTTCAATAATGGGAACCACATAATAGGACATTAATTTTTTGGGGTTATCCATGGTGACTCTCCTATGAATCTTAAAAATCCATAAATATCATGATGTATTTGCCAATTTGAGCAAGTAGTTGGTAACATTATAAACCAACGTAGTTCCATTTTTAAAAATGCGTTCATCAAATATAAGAAAACAAATGACATTATTCTTATGAAAACATATATTGATTCTACACATTATTATTTAATTGCAAAAAGAAAATTATAACTAATCAAAAAATCTATGGCTAAAGTTTCTAAAACAAGTCATAGTTGACTCCAAAAGAAGAAAAAGGTGGGGCCATAGGGTCTATAATCATTGTATATTTTAGTTCAACAAATTTAACAAGAATGGTGATGAAACACAACAAATGTTTCTTGAAGACCTTGTGCTTTGTATTCACAAAGGTTACATGCCTTTATTGTCATGTACAAATATTTGGTTACACATCTTAATATTGCACCAATGTTCCCATGTTGTATTTCTATTTCATCCATCTTTTGTGGAACAATTTCTTCTTACAACAATCATAAAGACCATGAACCTACATGGGTCGCCAAATTTGGAATCTCCAACTATTGTTTCTTGTAGTTTTGATCTTTGGATGTCTAAAGATGGGGTGGACACATTTGCATGGTCATTAATTATTTGGATGAAACTTGGACACCTAAGCATGTTACTATGGGGTTATTTGAAATGCATGAAACTATTAACAATGCCATGCCTTTATAACTTCAAATTTTATTGGAAAAATTTGGTTTCATTCACCATGTGATTACTTTTGTGAAAGATGAAAACAACAACCCTAAAATTATGGCTACAACATTTTAATCTATTGATGACTATGAACCTTTGAAAAAAATTCACGTTTACGAAGGTATTTGCTTTGGGCATGTTATACATGTCTAAATCATGCTAGTATACAACAAATGATGACAAGGTTTCTATGAGTTTGAATATGGTAACTATGAAAGATGTTCACATTAGTTTGTAGAACATTATTCCATGGACAAAAAAATCAAGCAAAAGGAAGAAAAAATAGGAGAAGGCATGCATTGAAAGTGGGATGTGGCACCAAAAGTTGAAAACTCATGTAAAAACAAGGTTTGTTAGCAAAGTTGTTTGAAGAGACTTTGAAATTTAATCAAGTCATATTATTATGGCATGGGAAGGAAAAAAATATTGATTCTATAACATTAAATTTCAAAGGCCCAAATGTGGGTCATTCCAAAAACTATCATTCAATGCTTGAATCCCATGGTGATTGCATGTGTCTTGAATTAATCCAAAGCTCACTATCTACAATCAAATGTTTTGGCTATTACAATAAATTTGATTGTGATCATGGAAGTTGAAACAAATTCTTTAACAAATGGGAATGAAACATTTGATTAGTTTGATGTGGAACTCCATCCCTATAGTAGAAAATGTGGTAAAAGGTTGTGAGGTAATGAATTTTTTGGGGGAATTTTTGAAAGCTTTTGATTCTTGTCAAGTTCATGATATGTTGGCATTAATGTTAAATCCCCATTTCAAATCATTATAGGTTGTGAAATTTTTTTTGGGTCGTGGAAATGCAATTTGCCTCGTTGTTGAAGATGATGTGAAAGAGGTCATCCCATTTTTTATGACAATTTTTTATCAAATAAACCCTATTGTTTGAACAATGTTCATAGTTTCAAGTAATGGACATGATGGATTTATTGTTAAAGTTGAAAAAGATGATATCAACATATTGGGTGTTAAAGCATCCATAGAAAAATATGCTCGTCTACTTGTTATTAGAGAATTATGATTATTTTGAAGATTATATATCTTTTTATTTAAGTGTGCAGATCCTTTTGCTTGGTGGCGGACCCATATGAATCAATTTCCAAATGTTGGCTTCCTTGCAAAATAGATTTTTGGGATTCTCAAGTTTCAAATTGAGACAAAAGTTATTTTAGCCTTATTATTGTCTTCATAGCTTTGAGGCATTGCCAATTACACGTTAAAAATCTTAATCAAATTATCATTGTCACGATAAACTAGCTAGATGATTCACACTTGAATTCCATGACAAATGCAAACTCCAAGGATTATATTAAATTTTCTTTATTTAAAGAAAATTACGAATTGATTGAAAATTTTGAAGAGTTGAAGGTTGATAATGATTAGGTAAATCATTTTCACCAATTCTACATTTTTTCTTTTCCAACTAACCTTGCTTTGAAAAAATGCTTCAATTTTTCATTTTTGTCCACGTTGATGTTACAAGGTTCATTGGCTTTTAAGTTTGTTCTTATTGTTGATCAAGGTGCAGCAACTTTTTTATATACCTTTGACCTTTTGGGCATTATGTTTCTATTGCTATCAAACTACAATAACTTGTTGATATATCTTTGGGCGTTTGGATAGTATGTTCTTGTTATTGATCAAGCTATAACAAGTTCTTGAAACATCCTTGGGCTTTTCAGCATTCTAATTGTTGATAAAGTTGTGGCAAGTTTGTATGTAGCCTTGGGCTTTTGTGCACTATGTTTATATTGTTGATCAAATTACAACAATTTCTTGGGTGTGTGACGTTAAGGTGCTAAATATTGAGGTGTTTTTGTGGGCATTTGTTTTTGCAATTAGCTTGTGTTGCAATAGGTAGAGTTTTTTAAAAATAGAACTAGGGTTCAATTCTTTCACAAGTTACTTGATTTTCAATGTTTGAATTTTGATGTATTTGCTGCTGCACAACTAGCATGTGAAGTTTGAAATACATAACCAACATTGAATGAAAATTTTCAACAAATGCATAACCAAATTTACAAAATTTTGAAATATTTGCATCTTGAAAAAAGTAAAAATGCCTTATTCATATCCTCTAAACTAATCTAAAGTACCATATCCTCTAAACTAGTCTAAAATACCATATCCAACCAACACTAGTTTGAACATTGGTATTGAAGATAGATGATCTTGGTTTGATGCTAGGTTCCCCTAGCATCAAGGTTCGGAGGAAATCAATTTCCATATAGTATTTAGGGTTTTTTCTAAATTTTGTGACATCAAAAAGTTGGCAATTTTTTCCTTCCAAAAGTAAGCAAAATTACATATATTTGCATTTTTAAAAAATTCCAAAAAAATTCCCAATTTTTATTTGAAAAAGAAACACTTATGATATTCCAATTTTGCAGACACCCATATGCCAAACTAGACTAGTATATAATATACTCATACAAGAACAATGCTCATTCAGACATGTTGGGACTTGCAGGTGCAATAA
>Ga0209208_10002757_pt1 | contig 25228 bp, 28 predicted proteins | sample S1TSphfallax_3_FD_187694 | JGI IMG/M metagenome (GOLD analysis project Ga0209208, IMG submission 187694) | Host-associated microbial communities from peat moss isolated from Minnesota, USA - S1T2_Fd - Sphagnum fallax MG (SPAdes) (version 2) | ecosystem: Host-associated > Plants > Peat moss >...
ACGCTCTCAAACCGGAAGGCCACGGCTTCGTGGCTCTGCTCGCGCAGGCGCGTCTGGTTGCCGAACTGGCGTTTGGCGGCGCGGCGGGCCTGTTTCGGCGTCATTCCGGTCTCCTCGAAGCGTTTCTCTGCCTCGGCGCGGTGGAAGGCCATTTCTTCGTCCAATTCGCTGCGAAAGCGATCGCGGCGGAGGAGCAAGGCCAGTTTGCGAAGGAATTTGGTCATCTCAGGCCTCCTGCGGCTGTTGCAGCACGCGGCCAATCGCCGCGATCATGCGCTCGAACTCCGACACTTCGAGGCCGAGCTGCTTGCGGCCCTCGTCGGTGAGCGTGTAGTAGCGGGCGCGGCGGTTGGTTTCGGTCATCTTCCACTCGGCCTTGACCCAGCCTTGAACGAGCAGGCGTTGGAGGGCGGGGTAGAGCGAGCCTTCTTCGACGGTGAGCACGTCGTCCGAAATGCGCTTGATGGAGAGGGCAATGCCGTAGCCGTGCAGCGGCGCACGCGTCAGCGTTTTGAGAATCAGCATTGCCAGGGTGCCTGGAAGCAGCGCGCCGGGGAGCAGGTCAGGTTTCTTGGCCATGACCTATACATAGATTATCCATGGATAGAAGGTCAATGGTCTTCGGCTGGTAAATTTTGACGCAGCGCTGGCTGCGTGCGCACGCTACGGCTGCGATTCGTCCTGTACCCGGCGTTATTCTTTGCCGGTCTGGGGCGGCAACTCATCCAGCATGAGCCGGTTGCCGAAGGGATCGAGCAGCTTCATCTGCAGCGCGCCGTAGAAGGTCGTTTCGAGGCCGGGCCGGTAGTAGCCGTAATTCTTCGCCGTGATTTCCGCGTGAAATTCCCGAAGGCCTTCGACGTGGATGGTGACGGCCGCGCCGGGCGAGCCGTCGCCGTAGTGTTCGGAAAGCCTTAGCACGATGCCGTCCCGGGAGATCTGCATGAAGAGCGGCGCACGCTCGTCGAAGCGATGCTCGAAATCGACGGTAAAGCCGAGGAAGTCGAGATAAAACTCGCGCGCCTTTTCGACGGAAAATATGCGCAGTACAGGGATGACGCGGAGGGCGCGGAAGCTCATGGGAGATGCTCCTTGCGAGCGGGCCGTTGGGCTCAGCCCAAAGCTCTGGCAGTACTGGATATCAGTTCAGGTCTTGCGGCAAGACCGCCTGCACGTCGGGGAAGCGGCGAAAGTCCTTTGCGTTGAACGTGAGAATTCGACTGATGCCGTGAACGCGCATGGCGGCCGCCAAGCGGGCATCGTGGACCTGGACGCCGGATATTCCGCAATCGACGAGCATTTTGCGCCATCCGAAGTGGACCAATTCGCTGTCGGGCAGGAGGTTGAATTGTGATTCAACCTCCTTGGCCAACTCGCCTACTTCCCATGGCCTGAAGCCGTATCCGTTTCGTTCCATCGGACGGGTGAGGGCATTCCAAAACTTGCCGAGATTTTGAGAAGTGTAGTAGAGGGCCGTCTGCGAGGTTACAAGGGAATCCAGCGTATTGTCGACTATGGAATAGCGGGGATCGCCACGCTGAACCCAACGGATAAGAATATTACTGTCAAGGAGATAACCGGACCTCTGCATTTACCAGCGATCCTCGTAGAAGCTCTCGCGTTCCGTTGCCTCTGGTGGCAAAACAGGAATCCTATCGGAAAACTTTGACATTTCCCTGGACAATCTCTTGAAGCCTTCAGGGGTCAGCTTTCTGTATCCAACTGGATACGTGGCCACCGAATTTCGTAGGACACGTTCGGCGTATTCCTCTACGGCAACGCCTTCCGACCTTGCCTCCGAGGTCAGCCTTGCCTCGATTTCGGGGTCGAGTTCAATTTGAAGGGTCATTCGGGTACTCCTCATGTGTCACCGATTATCGGACTAAACCAGCGAAAAGTCGATTGCGTTCTTTCGTCAGTTGGCACCTGCGGGTTTGCCGACGTCCCCTGTCTTTCTCATCACGGTAAGCACGGTGATGTCGTCGGCCTGGGGCGCGCCGGTACCGAAATTCCTGGCTGCTTCGGCAATCTGCGCGGCGGACTGGCGGCTGATGTTGAGCGTCCGATTGAAGCCGAAAATCTCGCGGGTGAGGGCGTCTTTGGCTTCGACCACGCCATCGGTGAGCAAGGTGAGAGTTTGTTCCGGCGCTAACTGGAAGGAGGTTTCGCGGTAACTCACATCGAGCGTGATTCCTAGCGGCAGGTTTCCGTCCGTTGCGATCTCCTTGCCGTCGAGATAGGGATTCGGGTGTCCGGCATTGGAAAGCGTGACCTGGCCGGAGGGCTCGATGCGCAGTACCAGGCAAGTGGCGAAGGAGTCGCCGCGGCCATGCAGCCGCCGGTTCAGCCCGGCAAGCAGTTCTGCGGGGCTGAGTGTGAATTCGGCATAGGTGCGCAGCGTTCCGACGATAAGAGCAACCGTCATCGCCGCCTTCAGTCCTTTGCCGCTGACATCGCCGATGACGATCAACGCCGGGAACGAGTCGCCGGATTCTGAGGGAAATCCGCGTTCGCACCACTGGCGGCCGAGAGGAAGCACCTGGAAGAAGTCGCCGCCTACTTCCTGTGCGGGCAGATAGGCGCTCTCGATGGTCAGGCCGGGAACTGCGGGCAGATAGTCGGGAATGAGAATCTGCTGCACTGTTTGCGCCGCGGCCATCTCCTGCTCCACTTCCCGGTTCCGGTTCTGAATGCGGCGCAGGCGGAAGGTCATGGCCACCAGCATGACGGCAGCAAAGATCAGGTAGGCGAGCGGGCGGAGGTCGAAGTCCAGGTCGCCCCAGGTAAACTCCTGAGGAAAGTTGGGCAGGCCGAAGTTGTGCGCCTGGCGGTTGCCCTCGACGAAGGTAAGAAATAAGACGGCCGCGCCGATTGCGCGCATCTCCGGCAGACGGCTGCGGAAGCACACTGGCGTGAGCAGCAGCCAGGAAGTGGCCTCGATCAGAATTGCGCCGATTAGGGCGTAATGGATCGCGGAACCCTCCAGAAATTGCGCGAGGGAATCGAATTGGCGAGCGGGGAAGGGGAGCAGCATCAGCAGTTGCAGAGCATCGAGCGCGCCGACTAGTTGCACAAGGCGAAAGAACTTAGGAACGGGCCGGCCGAGGAAGGCGAAGATGAACTCGATCCCCAGGAACGCGCCGAGGCCGTTGAAGACGCAGTAGATGAAAAGCCCGATCCAGGAAGGCATTCCCAGATCGACGACGGAGGCCAATTCGCCCAGCCGCAGCATGGGAAGCTGGCCGAGGATCGCGCCCAGCCATGCGTATTCGCGCAGCCGCGTGTTCACGGCAAAGAGCAGGAAGAAGACGCATCCGGCGCCGCCGAGCGCGGCGTAGCAGATATAGTGCTGCCAACTGTGGCGCAGATAGTTGAGCGTGTCGGCGTCTTTGACGACCTGCAAATGGTCGAACGCGGCGACGACGGGAACGAAATCCCCTGCGCCGCGGGAGGTTTCTACGCCTAAGGCGTGGACTGCTATGGTCAGACGGCCATCGGGCGCGAGGCTCGACGGAAACGCGAGGCGCGAGGGAAATTGGAGCAACGCACGGGATTCCTGCGGTCCGCGCCGGGTGGCAAAGCTGCCCGACCCGCCAATCTCCTGCCCGTTGACGAAGACTTCGTACACCGGATCGAAGCCTTGCACGAGAATGCCGAGTTCCGGAGTGGTGCGCAGTTCCCGAGGAAGGGCGACTTCGATTCGGTACCAGCCGTCAATGCGGATGGCGCCGCTGTACGGCGATAGGCTGCACCCATCCCTGGGGAGCCGGCCGCATTGGGGATCGTCGCCGGGGTGGACCTGCCAGTTCTGCCAAGGGAGGCGAAGGATATCGGCTTGCTGCGCCGGACAGGCAGTGGCCGCGAACAACAAAGCGAGCAGGGATGCCAGCAAGAACCGGCGACCGATGCGGGCTGTCGCGCGTAAAACCTGGGCATTCCAGGCCAAAGCCCTGAATTGTCGGTGGATACCGCGCATTTTCGCTAGCCTAACAGGTATGCGAGAGATGTGGACAGGCTTGCGCTTCCGATCCCAGCTTCGCGCCGGTTTCTGAATTCTGGGCAAGTTCCATCCTGCGCTACTCCGCTACAGCTTGCCGCTGCGCTAAGGCAGCGGGCCGGTCGCAAGATCGCTGGGAGGGACAGCGTGAATTCCAGGGAAGCGAACGAAGTCGCGGGCATTGAAGGTGAGAATATATCCGAGGCCGTGTACCCGCATTGCCGCAGCCAGGCGCGCGTCGTGTACTTGAACGCCCGAGATGGCATGATCGACAAGCAGCCTGCGCCATTCCCGGTGAACTTCAATGCTGTCGGGCAGCAGTTGGAGTCGTTCCTCAATCTCCTGAGCGCTTCGGTCCGCTTCCTGCGGCGTTAGACCAAAGCCATTTGCGCCGGTCGGGCGCGTGAGCACGTTCCAAAATTCGCCAAGATTCTGAGACGTGAAATAGAGCGAACAGCCTTCATCTCGAAGCTGGTTCACCGCTGCTCTGGCTAGCGAATAACCTGCTGCCGCAGGTTGGACCCAACGCAGCAGGACGTTGGAATCCACGAGGTAAGAGGCGTCTCCCACTTACCACCGATCCTCGTAAAAACTCGCCCGCTCAAAGGCTTCGGGTGGCAAGACTGGCCGGTTTTCCGAGCCTTCCGCAAGCGCAATGAACATGGCTTGCAGGCTCGCTGCCGTCGGGCGTCCCTTGACGGGCTCTTGCGGCATTTCGGTTTTTCGCAATACCGATTCGGCGAATGCCTCGACCGCCAGGCCGTGGGCGTCCGCCTGAGCCCGCAGCCGATTCTCCGTTTCCGCATCGAGTTCCAAGACAAGAGTCATAGCGGTTTCTCCCCCTTGCGACGATTATGGACCAACCGGAGCGAAAAGGCGAATCAACGCAGCAGGTCTTCGAGAGCGGTGGAGAGGTCGGTTTTTTCGTCGCGGTACTTGACGATGACCGGGGCGTAGAGGCTCAATCCCCATTCCGCTCCGTTGCCTCGGGTCACGGCGCGCGAGCCGGGAACGACAACTGCGCCTTCGGGGATGATGAGCGGAGTTTCCGGCGTAGCTTTCAGGACTTGGCCGCGCACCAGGTCGTAGACGGGTGTGCCGCGGGTGAGGATCGTACCCGGCGCGAGGACTGCGCCTTTGCGGACGATGGTGCCCTCGTAGACGCCGGTATTGCCGCCGACCAGCGCGTCGTCTTCGATAATGACGGGGCTGGCGTTGACCGGCTCGAGCACGCCGCCGATCTGGGCTGCGGCGCTCAAATGGACGCGCTTGCCGATCTGGGCGCAGGAGCCGACCAGCGCGTGCGAATCGACCATCGTGCCTTCATCCACATACGCGCCGGCGTTGATGTACATGGGCGGCATGCAGACTACGGAGCGCGCCACATAAGTTCCAGAGCGCACACTTGAACCGCCGGGAACGACGCGGATGCCGTCTTCCTTGGCGAAGACCCGCGCCGGATAGGTGTTTTTGTCGATGAACGAGAGGCCGCCGCTGGAGAGGTCGGTCAGCACGCCGAGGCGGAAGCCGAGCAGGATGCCCTGTTTGACCCAGGCGTTGACGCGCCAGCCGGTGGGGCTTGCGGCGTCGGGCTCGGCAGAGCGGAGTTCGCCCTTTTCGAGGGCTGTCCGCAGGGCGAAAAAGGACTCCAGCGCTTTGGCCTGGACGGCGAAATCGGTGGCTGTTTCGGGGTGGGAGAAGTAGTGCTCAATGGCTCGCTGCAGGGGATGGACGTTCATCGCTCTTTAGTCTACCAATTTGGCGCCGGTCGGGCTTATGTCCCAGGTTGCGACGGCGCCGTTCGAGCAGGGCGGCAGGGGCGACTACGGGCGAAAAATAGGCAGGGGTCGGTGGACCGGTGAGCGCGTAATCGGCATTGTCTGGGGCAGCGGGTTCCGTGCCGATCTGGACTTTGAAGCTGAATTGTCCCAGCGGGATCATGGCAATGAGGGCATCGCGCGTCCCCAGTTTGCCGCTGTTGCGCTTCGACTCCAGCCAACTGCTGAGGCGGGTGTCGTGGATCTCGGGATCATCCTGCCAGAAGGAGGGATCGAGCGAGCAGGCAATCTGCAAATGGTCCAGTTCCAGTTCTATCGTCGAGACGTGGGGAGGAAAATACTGCTGAACATTCTCGGCTCCAACGTGCAACCCCATCGCGCCGCGATGGCCGGGGTGCTTGTCTTGTGTCTTGACTACCATCTTTCCACCTCCGGAGGGGCTTGAGTATGGAGTGTATGGGTTGGGCAAGCGAAAAGTTGCCCGGTGCAAGGATAGTTCCGGTTGGGGTTTGTCAGATAGGGAAATTCGCGTCGACAATTCCAAAACGGTAACTTACGAATACACCTGGTAACGTGTAATGTACGTTACGTCTGAACAAAAAAGCAAACACATGGCCAGATTGGCTGAACCATGTGTTTGCTTCAACTGGAATCGGATTTTCAGCGGAGTTGGCGGGCCGGTCGTGTTGACTGGCTTATGCGGAAAAGCCGATGGCGTAGCGTGTTCTTCGTTCTTCGTTGTGGTCGATCGGTTGTAAACGGAAGGTGTGTTCCCCGGCGGGGATGAACGCCACGGGAGCTGGCGGCGATGCCAGTTTTCCCGCTACCCGTTTGGATTCCAGCCAGGCGATCAACCGTTCATCGTGAATTTCCGGGTCGCCTTCCCAGAATTCCGGTTCCAAGGTGCAAACGATACGTAAGTGATCTAGTTCCAACTCGACTACCGGCACATCGGGCGGGAAAAGCCGCTGCACATTGCCGTCCCCGACATGCAGCCCCGTCATTCCCAGGCGTTTACCTTTAACGCTGATTACCATACTTCACCTTGCCTTGGGAGGCTTGATTTTCTGTTCAGCCTGTCTTTGTAAGACGCTGGGCGAAGTAGGCACGGTTCAACGAATTGGTCAATTTCAGACAGATTGCCGGGATTTATACCTGCAACTTTTTTGGGCAGGCAACTCCGGATAGAGTGGAGCGGGACGCCTGAAGTTCCTGGGACGATTTTTCGTCTCAAAACATGCGCATGTCGCCTTCGGGCAGGGGAGCGTCGCGCAGCAGGCCCAGTTCGCCGGCCAGGCGCTCGAGTTTCTGGCGCAGGGCGCGATCGGGCTGGACGAGCGGCAGGCGGAGCGTCGCGTTGGCGCGGCCCATCAGGCTGAGGATGGTCTTCACGGGGCCGGGTTCGACTCCCAGAAATTGGCCTCGAAGAGGCGCGCGTACTTGCGCTCGATTTCGCGGGCGAGGGGCCAGTGGTTGGCGAGCGCGGCACGGACCATTTTGGCGAGTTCCGCCGGGGCTTCGTTGGAAGCGACGCTGATGAGGCCGCTTGCGCCAGCGCCGATGGCGGCGAGGGCCAGATTGTCGTCGCCAGAGAAAACCTTGACGGTGCGCGGGAGGGAACGGACGAGTGTGGCGAGTTGTTTCAGATCGCCGCTGGCTTCCTTGATTGCGACGATGTTTTCGGCCGCTTCGGTGAGGCGGAGGACGGTTTCGGGCTCGAGATTGACGCCGGTGCGGCCGGGGACGTTGTAGAGCACCACGGGCAGCGGCCCGACGGCTTCGGCGAGCGCGCGGAAGTGCTGAAACTGGCCCTCCTGCGTGGGCTTGTTGTAGTACGGGTTGGCGGAAAGCACGGCGTCCAGGCCGCGGATGCGGAAGAGCTTTTCGGCCTTTGCGGCCAGCGCGCGGGTGGAGTTGTGGGTGCAGCCGGCCCAGACGGGAACGCGGCCTGCGGCGGCTTCGACGACGATCTGGATGGCGGCGAGCCATTCCGATTCATCGAGCGTAGCCGCTTCCCCGGTGGACCCGCAGGCGACGAGGAAGTCGATCCCGGAATTGATCTGCCAGTTGACGAGCGCGTGAAGGGCTGCTTCGTCGAGTGAGCCATCTCCCTTAAAAGGAGTGATGAGTGCCGTGCCGCAACCTGTGGTTTCCATGCCTTGCCTATTCCGTTTCCAGACAGTTTCGGGGCCGTTCGCGGGCTTGCCGCCATTCGAGAGTTTACACGGTTGGGGTGTCTGGGCGGGTTTGGGGGCTTGAGAGGAATTGCGTGGCGGCGGATTTGCGCTATAGCTCTCGTGAATTGTTAGCCGTAGTTTGCGCTCAAAAAGGCGAAGAGAGGGCGAAATATTTTCGAGCACACTGCGAAAAGTGGTGTATGTCTTTTAGGTTCCTAGAGTTACGGCGATTTTTAGGGACGCGAAACGCCACTTTTCCCGCCAAAAGTGGCGCTTTTGTGCGGTTTGTTGCTCGGTTTGGGAGGCTTGTTGACGCCAAAGTTTGCGTACGGGAAGACATGATTCGATTATGCCGGAAGGGCGGTGAATTTCACGCAATTTGCCGGCGAGGTTTCTTCGAGATGGAACACGGCTGACCAGAACAATCGCATTTGGGGGTGTTCAAGTTTCGATTTTGCGGCGAGGCATGGAAGGAGAGTGAAAAGGGTTCTCAGGCCGTTCGCAATGTGGCAGGGGCTTAAGCCCCGCGTTGTTGCCGCTCGATTCAGGGGCCTGAAGGCCCCTGCTCCCTCCGGCGCTTCGATGGGAATTGCGGAAACAAGGGCAACAGTGGATTCCCGGGGGGAATGTGAGAAAGAAAGGCGAGAACAAGAGCAAATGCGAGGGCAACAGCGGGTCCTTCGCTTTGCTCAGGATGACAAAATCTCAGGGGAATACGATTTGCGGTGGGTTTGGGGCTGTTATTTGTGCGATTTTTGGCCGGTCAGGCGCCAGATGGAGCAGGGTTCTTCGGTGCTCCAGGCGTATTCGCCGTTGGGTTGGTGGTTGAGGATGGTCTTGTCGGCTGCTTCGTCTTCTTGGGAGAGCGGGATGAGGCCGCGCCAGAGAAGTTTCCAGCGGGAATTGGTTTCGAGGACTTCGACGCCTTCGTCGTTGGCGTAGAGGAGGTCTAGCTGATTGGGGCGCGAGGCGAATTGGGATTCGATCTGGCGGAGAAGGGCTTTGAGGACGGTTTCGCGGAAGGGGTTGAAGAGGTAGGCTACGGTCGGGTTGCGGGGGAAGTGGAACTCGGTTACGTCCTGGCAGACGATCTTCATGGGGCAGCGGGGATGGCCGGCTTTTTCCCAGGCGCGGATGTTTTTCTGGGCGATTTCGCAGAGTTGGGGGTGGAGTTCGACGCCGGTGACTTCGCGGAAGGGCGTACGGGAGGCGATGAGCAGGCCGCGTCCCATGCCGGCGCCGATGTCGAGAAAGGAATAGTCTTCGGGTGGAGCAGCGAGGCCGCCTCCCAAATTGGCATCGCGCCAGATGGCGATGAGCTGTTCGAGGACGGATGGGGCGATGCCGTAGTAGGCGGTGGTGTGTTTGTCGTTGGGCTGGCCGGTGTAGAGGTGCTGGGCGAGGACCAGGCCGCTGGTCTGAACGTGGAATCGCTCGTCGAAGGGATGGCGCAGGAAGCCGTCTTTTTTGGCGAGGCCGGTGAGTTGGCGTTTGCGTCCCATGTTGGCTCGGGGTGCAGCTGGTAACAGCAGATTCCCTTCGGGAATGACAGCAAGAAAAGCAAGTGCGGCGACAAAGGCAAGAGAGACAGCGGGTCCTTCACTTCGTTCAGGATGACACGGTGCTTGTTGAGCTGGAGGGCAAGGCAAGATCCGGTTGGCCAGAGTTGCTTCCGGTTGGCTAGATCTGCTATCCCGTTGGCTAGAGCTGGTCGAAGATGTCGCGGAAGTCGAAGACGCCGGATTTGTTGGCGAGCCATTCGGCGGCGCGGACGGCGCCTTCGGCGAAGCCGCGGCGGTCGAAGGACTCATGGCTGAGCTTGAGCACGTCGCCGGCGCTGCGCGCGGTGACGATGTGGAGGCCGCTCAAGTCGCCCTCGCGCTTGCTGACGATCTCGACCTCTGCCTGAGGTTGCGCGGCAAGGATGATTTCTTTGAGGGTGAGCGCGGTGCCGGAGGGGGCGTCCTGCTTGGCGGTGTGGTGGGTTTCTTCGATCGAGTAGGTGTAGCCTTTGAGGGCGGCCACGCTGGCGGTCATCTTGAAGAGCTCGTTGACGCTGAGCGAGAAGTTGGTTCCGTAGAGGAGCGCGCCGTCGCGGCGGATGGCGAGGGCTTTCATCTCGTTCAACTGGCTGTACCAGCCGGTGGTGCCGACGACGATGCGCGCGCCGAGGGCGAGGCAGGCGCGCATGTTTTCGAGGGCCGCATCGGCGTTGGTGAAGTCGATGACGACGTCGAACTGGGCCAGCAGCGGGGCGGTGAGGGCGCTGGCGCCGGAGTTTTCGCGATCCATGACGCGCACGGAGTGGCCACGCTCGCGGGCTACCTGGGCGACGATGCTTCCGGTCTTGCCTTTTCCTAGTACGAGCAGCAGCATGCGGGCTTTCTCCTGGGGACCTGTTGAGACTCTATCGCGGGACGGGACGGTGTGGAAAGGCGTCAGGACGGAAATTAGGGGTTAGTGGGGAGCGGTTAGCGGTTAGTCTTTGTCTTTCGGCAGGCGGGCTTCGACGTCGAAGATGGCTGGGTCGGGGTCGCGGAAGAAGTATGCGTGGAGGGATTTGACGGCTTCTTCTACGTCTTCTTCCTCGATCATGAAGCTCATGTTGATTTCGCTTGCGCCTTGGGAGATCATGCGGACGTTGACGTGCTTGATGGCGGTGAAGACCTGGGCGGAGATGCCCATTTGGCCGCGAATGTCTTCGCCCACCATGCAGACGAGCGCCTTTTGCCCCTCGTATTTGACGTCGGCGATCTTGCCGAGGTCGTCGGCGATGGCGGGGAGTTTGTCGTTGGAGTCGACGGTGAGCGAGACGCTGACCTCCGAGGTCGAGACCATGTCCACCGGGCACTGGTGCTTGTCGAAGATGTCGAAGATGGATTTGAGGTAGCCGTGGGTCATCAGCATGCGGCTGGCGACGACGTCGATGATGGTGAGCTTCTTCTTGACGGCGATGCACTTGAAGGGGCTGTTGCAGTGGGGAGCGAGGGAGATGATGCGGGTGCCTTCGTTGCTCGGGTTCTTGGAGTTCAGGACGAGGACGGGGATGTTTTTGCGGACGGCGGGGAGGATGGTGGCTGGGTGGAGGACTTTGGCGCCGAAGTAGGCGAGTTCGGCGGCCTCTTCGAAGCTGATGGTCTTGACGCGGAGGGCATCGGGGCAGATGCGCGGGTCGGTGGTCATGATACCGTTGACGTCGGTCCAGATTTCGATGGCCTCGGCGTGGAGTGCGCCGCCGATGAGGGCTCCGGTGAAGTCGGAGCCGCCGCGGCCGAGGGTGGTGGTGATGCCGGCTTCGTTCGAGCCGATGAAGCCGCCCAGGACGGGGATGCGGCCTTCGTCCACATGAGGGCGGACGTGGAGGGCGCAGCGGGCTTCGATGAGGGCGTCCTGGGGGATGGCTTTTTGGTAGGTGGAGTCGGTGAGGATGACGTTGCGGGCGTCGACGTGAACGGCGTCGAGGCCGCGCTCGCGGAAGGCGTGGGCGATGATGACGCTGGAGAGGCGCTCGCCGTAGCTGACGATGAGGTCGGAGATGCGGGGGGTGAGTTCGAGGATGGCGGCGAGGCCGCGGAGGATTTCGTCGAGGGCGTTGAACTCGGCCTCGATGGCGTCTTGGAGTTTGGCGCAGTCTTTGAAGTCCTTGACGAGGGCGGCGGCGGTGTCGCGGTGTCGGCTGCGCAGGCGGGAACTGAGGGCGAGGGCTCCGACGCGGTCTCCGCGGCTGGCTGCGGCGGCGCAGGCGAGCAGCAGGTCGGTGACTTTGGACATGGCGGAGACGACGACGACGGGGCGCTTGCCCTGGTCGACGCGGCCGGCGACGATGCCGGCGGTGCGGAGGATGGCCTCTGGGTTTTCAACCGAGGTGCCGCCGAATTTCATGACTACGAGGTTCATCCGGAAACCTTATCTTGTGAATCGGCTCATTTCAGGGGCCGGCCGGGCTACGGAACTGCTCGGAGTTCGGTGGGAATCTCGCTTGAAACTTCCCACAGGGGCTGAAGCCCCTTTTGATTTGGTTGACTTTCTCGCCACGACTGAAGTCGTGCCCTGTTACAAAGCAAAGGCGCCTTCAGGTTTGCAATCAGGTGTTAGGCACGGGCGGCGGCGAGGGCCACGGGTTCGAGTTTGCCGAGGCTCTTGAGGAGTTCGGCGTTTACGATGGCTGCGCCGGCCGCGCCGCGAATGGTGTTGTGGGAGAGAACGGTAAATTTCCAGTCGAGCAGGCCGCAGGAGCGCAGGCGGCCGACGGAGGCGGCCATGCCGTTGCCACGATTTTTGTCGAGGCGCGGCTGGGGGCGGTCTTCGGCGGCGAGCCATTCAACGGGCTGGGCAGGGGCGGTGGGCAAATCCTGGCCGGCCAGGGGGTGGAATTCCGCCCAGGCTTCGAGGAGCTGTTCGCGCGTGGCGGACCGGCTCAATTTGATGGAGACGGACTCGGTGTGGCCGTCCTCGACGGCGACGCGGTTGCAGTGGGCGCTCATGCGGGCGGGGAGGGGGACGATCTTGTCGCCCTGCAGGGTGCCGAGGAGCTTCAGCGTTTCTTCCTGCATCTTTTCTTCTTCATTTTTGATGAAGGGGACGACGTTGCCGAGGATGTCCATGGAAGCGACGCCGGGGTAACCAGCGCCGGAGACGGCCTGCATGGTGGCGACGAAGATCTGTTCGATGCCGAAGCGCTCCTGGATAGGCTTGAGTGCCATGACCAGGCCGATGGCCGAGCAGTTGGGATTGGTGACGATGTAGCCGCCGGAGTCGTGGCGCCAGGTCTGGTTTTCGATGAGGCGCAGATGGCTGGCGTTGACCTCGGGGATGACGAGCGGAACGTTGGGATGCATCCGGAAGGCGCTGGAGTTCGAGACGACGGCGCAGCCGGCGGCGGCAAAGCGCGGCTCCATTTCGCGGGCGATGTCGGCGTCGAGGGCGGCGAAGACGATTTTGGGCGCGGTATCCGGTTCGGCCGGCGAGATAGTCATCTTTGCGATACGCTCGGGGCAGGGGGTGTCGAGGCGCCATTTGGCGGCGTCTTCATACCGTTTGCCGCTGGAGCGGTCGCTGGCGGCGAGCCAGGCGATCTGGAACCAGGGGTGGTTTTCCAGGAGCTGAATGAATCGCTGGCCGACCATGCCGGTCGCGCCCAGAATGCCTATTTCGTGTTTGCTGTGCATAGTCGTTGACTCTTCAGTGTACAGGAGAGCGGGTCGGGACGATCACTTTCTGCGCTGCGTCTCCCGATTCGGGTCGCGTGTTTGCAAGAGCTGTTCCAGTTCTTCCTTGAACTCGCGGACGTCTTTGAAGTCGCGGTAGACGCTGGCGAAGCGAATGTAGGCGACGGTGTCGAGGGTTTTGAGGTTTTCCATGATGAGCTCGCCGATCTCGCTGGTGGTGCGTTCGCGCTCGGGGGCGTCTGTGAGGAAGCTTTCGGTGGCGTCGACGATGGCTTCGAGCTGGCCGGCGGAGACGGGGCGCTTTTCGCAGGCGCGCAGGAGTCCGCTGAGGATTTTGTGGCGCTCGAATTTTTCGCGGCGGCCGTCTTTTTTTACGACCATGTAGGGGATTTCGTCGATGCGCTCGTAGGTGGTGAAGCGGCGTTCGCATTTTTCGCACTCGCGGCGGCGGCGAATCGAATCAGCTTCCTTGCTCTCGCGGCTATCGACGACGCGGTCCTGGGTGAAGCCGCAGAAGGGGCATTTCATGATAAGGACCATGGTAGTGCAATGGATTGGGGTTGCCAATGGATCGGCACGCGAAGAGCAGGGAAGAGAGGATGGAAAATCGCCGCGCGCAGGCGTATGCTGATTGCGAAGGAGCGGCCATGAGTCTGACCTCCGTAGACGAGATTGAACGCGCGATCAGGGAGCTTTCCCCCGGCGAGGTCGAGGATCTGTACGAGCGGCTGGATCATAATTTCGAGTCGGCCCGCAATTTCGAGTCGGCCATCGATAAGCGCATTTCTTCCGATGTTGCGGCGGGACTGCTGGACGATGCGATCTTCCGCGCCTTGGAGGACGAAGCGAATAACCGCTTAAGGCCGCTCTAGTCCGGTGCGGCATCGCGTTGCGACCGCATTCTGGCGACAGTATCTTGCGCTTCCGAAGGACATTCGGGAGCGTGCCGACAAGCAGTTTGCCTTGCTCAAAGCAAATCCGAACCATCCCTCTTTACAGTTCAAGAAAGTCGGGGAAAACCGTGGGTTCGAAGTCTGGTCGGCCCGCGTGACTCGGAACTATCGCGCCCTCGCAATCCAACGCACTGACGGCTTTCTTTGGTTCTGGATTGGCGACCATCAGGGTTATGAGGCAATGATTGCCGGGTCGCGATAGGCCGTGAGTTTTAAGAGCGCACTCGGCCTTCTGCCCGGAGTTGCCGCGTCGTCTCTCGATCCTGTTCCAAGTCTTCCAGATCGCAGGCTTGTTCCGATATCCGATGTACCTTCAGGAATTGGTCCAGCTCGCAGAGGGTCTCGCATCCCAGCATTCGCCGTGTCTGGAGCGGCGTCAGGGTGCCTGCCGGTGCGGTAGCCTTCGATCGCCAACGCTTCGAGCGCTGCGCGAAAGGTGTCGCTCATTCGGAGCGAGCCAATCCGCCATTTCGTCCGGGATTTCGAGCGTTACCTGCATACCCGAAAACAACCATGAAATGTTTTCTTACGCTTGCTCCGGCTCGGCTGCCGCGGCTTCGACAACTTCAGCGGCGTGCTCGCTTTCGACGGCGACTTTGCGGAGGCTTACATGCTCGAACTGGGCCCAGATGAGGCCGATCGGCACCACGCCGAGGAAGGTGACGACGAGAAGCATGGCGGCGCAGGCGGTGGCCGGTTCGGGCGCGACGCCGAAGAAGTTGGAGATGGCGGTGGCCACGATGCCGATTTGGGTAAACCAGCCCAGAATGGGCAACTGGAAGACGCTGGCGCCGCCGCTGACGATCATCAGAACCAGCCCTTGCGCCACGGTCAGCGAGGCGAGTTGCGGGCTGGCGACGAAGGCGCGGGCGGTTTCGTAGTAGGCGACGGTGATCAGGCCCCACATGGCGAGGGAAACGCCCAGGGTGACGGCCAGATCGCCCGGAGTGCGCAGTGTATCCAGGCCGGTGCGGAAGCTGCGGATTTTTTCACCGATGGCCTGGCCGAGGCCTTTGGAAAGCGAGCCGAAGACATTCTCGAAGAAGCCGGCGACTGTTTCGCCGGCAAGCCGCACGAGGACCAGGAACACAGCGCCTGCGACTGTGCCCGCCAGGCCCCAGTAGCCGACCTTTTTGAAGACCTCGGGATGAGGCAGCGTTCCGGCGGGCGCAAACAGGATGGCGGTCGAAAAGATGAGCGCCATGGAGCCGGCGTCGAAGAGCCTTTCGACGATGTAGACGGCGATCTGGGTGCTCAGCGGCAGGCCGGTTTTCTTGGCGGTCAGGTAGGGCCGGGTGAGGTCGGCGACCCGGCCGACGAGTGCGACGGAGGTGAATCCGATGACCTGGGTTCCGATCAGGGAAAAGAGCGGAATCTTTTTGTTGGGACGGACCAGGAGAGCCCAGCGTACGCCGCGCACGACGTAGCCGAGGTAGATGCAGCCCAGGGCGATGGCGATCTTGGTCCAATCCGCCAGCGCCAGTTGGGAGCGAAAGGTGGGGAAGCTGAAATTGACGTGGTAGTAGGCCCAGAAACCGAGGCCTACCAGCAGCACCAGAACCACCAGGCTGACAATGACTTTCGAGTTCTTCAATCGCTCCCCGTTCCCGCGTTTCCGCTTGTGGCCATTGTGCGGCCGAATTCCCGGCTGGCGGCCCGATTTGCCGCGAGGGCCGAAGTCACGCGCGCCGCGTTGCGGCGGGCGATCACACGCCGGTTGAACTCAAGAATCACGCGCGCCACATAGGCCTGCGTCTCGCGGTAGGGCGGAACGCCGCGATAGCGGTCTACGGCCTCGGGGCCGGCGTTGTAGGCGGCGAGAGCCAGGGGGATGTTGTCGTGGTAGCGGGTGAGGAGCGCATCGAGATAGGCCGTGCCGCCCTGGACATTCTGCTCGGGGGCGAAGCTGTCCTGGACGCCGAGTTGGCGGGCGGTGCCGGGCATCAGTTGCATGAGGCCGCGCGCGCCGGCGCGGCTTACGGCGCGGGCGTAGCCGCCGCTCTCGGCCTTGACGACGCTGGCGAGCAGGTCTTCATCGAGGTGGTGCTCGGCGCTGGTTTTCGAAAGAAGTTGGTGCAGGTCTTCCGCAGTCAGATGCGCGTCTGGCGAGATTGGCTTTGGAACTGGTGTGGCGGCAGGATGCGCGACCGAGGCTACCGGCTCGGGCTGAGCCTCAATTGGGTCGGGGACGGTCTCGTAACCGGCGATCTCGTCCGGGTTCAGCTCGAAGTAGTCCGGCTGGGACGGTTTGAGATAGATGCGCACCTTGCCGTCGACGATCTGGTGATGGTGGCAAACCAGATCGAAACCGTTGGCCAGTGTAATGTGCTCGGCGGCTCGCGCCGCGCCGGGCAGGCAAAAAGTTGCCAGCAGCGCGAGAGCGCCGGTTCCGATCGCCGATTCTTGCCCGGTTCTTCTCATCTTCGTTTGTTGCAACTCTGTTCGTTCAAACTCTAGCAGAAGGGACGCCGGCTTCGGCGGTGCGGTGCGCTATGGCTTTTTCGAGCATGATGGCCACGCCGTCTTCGGAGTTTGTGGGTCCAACGAGCCAGCCGCGTGAAGGAGCCAGAGCGCGCAGTTCTTCGGTGGCGTTGCCCATCAGGACGCCGGTTCCGGCCCAATCCAGCATGGATTCGTCGTTCCAGTTGTCGCCGATGGCCATGGTTTGCTCCTGTTGGATGTTGAGGCGCTGGGCCAGGCGGGCGAGCGCTGAGCTTTTCGAGACGCCTTTGGGCAGCAGGTCGAGGATGGACAGGTCGTTGCCGGGATAGGCGGTGCGGATGCACTCGAAGTGGCCGGCCCAGGCGCAGTTCTGGAGCAGCCGCTCGGCTTCGATCATCTCGGCGACGGTGCCGGCGGCCATGCCCTGGATCAGGTCCACATCGTCTCCCAAAGCTTCTTCTATGGGCTTGACTTCCTGAATGGAAAGACGGTTGGACTCGACCCACTTGGCCAGCCGGCCTTTGGCGATGGCTAAATCTTCGACAATCAGATCGGGTTTGGTCGCTTTGTCCAGCGTAAAAACGAGCATGCCGACGCCGCGCAGCACTTCGCAGAGGCCGCGCGCGATGGCCGGTTCGAGGTGCGTAAAGTCGATTCGCTCGCCGGCGATGCTGCGCGTCACCGCACCATTGGACGTAATCAGGGGGGTGTCCACTCGCAGGCCGATGTCGTCGATCAAGGGAGCGGTGAAGGCCTGTCGGCGTCCGGTGGCAATGGCCACCACGATTCCCGCCTGCTGGGCTTCGAGCAGTGCGCGGCGGTTGCGGTCGCTCACCACGGCGGAAAAGTCCGGCAGAAGCGTACCGTCCATGTCGATCGCCACGAGGCGGACGGGCCGCGCAAGAGCCGCCGGGCCGTTCGTTTCGGGTTTGCGCAAGGAAGTTTCCATATCGACCAGTTTACCCGGAGCGGAGTGAAGCCGGATGAAAACGGGGTCAATGCAAGAGCGTCCGCAGTCGCAGGAACGGGAAGGAAAGGCTTTGCGGATTCGGAGTCCCGGTAGGTGGGGGTGTACCTGCGGCTGTCGATAGAATGAATTGGGATGGTTCGCCGGCTGGGGTTCGAGCCTCCGGAACGGATCGGAAGAAGCCGGCCCCCCGTGCCCAGATTGCTACTGCGTTTCGTGGATCGTTTTCCGGCAGATGGCCGGAACGCTCGGACTCGATACCCACCGGAGAATGAAAGGCGATCGATGCACCTGACCTTGCTGGCTTTCTTTGTCCTGGCCATTGTCAAATTTCAGAAATCGGCGGAATCCGCGGTACTCGATGTGTTTCTGCCCGTGTTGCTTCTGGTTCCGATGGGCTTTACGCTTGGCATTGCTCACCTGCCTCCGCTTTCCGGCGTGAGTCTGGTGACACTTCCAATTGCGACGGGGGCGCTCGCAAGCCGATGGAGCCTTTGGCGATACCGGCGCGCCGATTTATGGGTTCTCATCTATGTCTTTGCGTCTTCCTATACCGATTACCTCAACCTCGGCCTCAAGAGCGCGCTGGATATCATGCCTGGATCCATTTGCGAATTGCTATTTGCTTACGTGATCGGGAAGCTGCTGATCGAACAGGGCGGAATCCGGGAAAAGTTCGTGCGGCGATTGGTAACGCTCGCCGGTGCGATTGGGTTTATCTCGGTCGTCGAATTCGTTTTGAGGCAGAACCTGTTTTTTCAGGCCGGTCGGCTCGTTTTCCTGGGCGCTATCTACGACTACGTCCAAATTCGCAGCGGTTTTCGGCGCGTCAAGGGGCCGTTCCTGGGGCCGGAAGCGGCGGGAATCGTGTTCATGATGGCGCTGATTCTGGCGTTTTGGCTCTGGTTTCTCAGCAAGTCAAGGGGGAACGCGGGGGAACCGAAATACCTGGGATTGCGGGGAACTGTCCTGTGGATTGCCGGTATTGCCGGGGGCCTGTTGATGACCATCTCGCGCGGACCCTGGATCGGAGCCGCGCTGGGAACGGTGATCGCCCGCATCGGACTGGCTAAGAACACGCGTCTGGCGGCGATCTTCGCCCTGTTGTTTTGCGTGGCTGGAGGCATTTTTTTCAAACATCGGGTGGATCAAATCGCGCATCTGGATTTGCAAACCGCGAGCGAACAAGAGGCCACGGCGTATTACCGGACTCAACTGTATGCCGTCTACGAACAGGTCGCCGAGGAGGGTGGTCTCTTCGGCTGGAGCGCTCCGGCATACCCGCGCGAGCCGGGTGCCGACTCGATCGACAATCACTATCTTTTTCTGTGGGTTGCGCAGGGGAAAATTGGATTGTGGATGTTCTGCTTGCTTGTCGCTGAAGCGGTTCTGGGGATTGCGATGGCGATCCGGCGTTCTCGCCAACGACTTGACACAGCCTTTTATTACTGTCTGGCTGGAATTCTGGCGGGCCTCTTGTTCGTCCTCTGGACGGTATTTCTGGCTGGGCAGGGCCTTGTGCTGTTCTTCTTGTTCGTGGGTTGGAGTCAATCTCTGCGCGATCAGTCGAGTGGAGCGGAGGGTTTGGCCGCGCCGAATGTCTCGCGTTTTTCTTTCCGTCGAACTTTCGCGTGATGGGGTAAGCGCGGAGGCTGAGTCGCCGGTCCCGCCGCGTACCGGCGATTCCCTCGTGTACACTGTGGACGAACTTCAAATCGCCCCTGGAGGGTCGGCCTGAAATTAAAGTATCTTCCGCCTCTGGATGGAATACGAGCCTGCGCTTTCGCGCTCGTGTTCGCGGCCCATGTGGGACTCGGCGATATTGTTCCAGGAGGCCTCGGGGTCAGCATATTCTTCTTCCTGAGCGGGTATCTCATTACCAGCCTCATGCGAGCGGAGTGGTCTGAAACCGGCCATATTTCCCTGCGCGATTTTTATATTCGCCGCGCACTGCGAATCCTTCCTCCTCTGTATCTTGTCGTTGGCGTCACCTGGATTCTGGATTCGTTCCATTTCCCCGAACACCAAACCAGCGGCTGGGGCATTCTTTCGATCTGTTTCTACTTTTACAACTATTTGTATCTCTTGCGCCCCCAGTTTGCCGGAATCCCGGTTGGAACCGCGGTGGTCTGGTCGCTGACGATCGAGGAGCATTTCTACTTTCTTTTTCCTCTCCTCTATCTCTTGTTCCAGAGACGATCCTGGTCCGCCCGCAAGACGGCGGCAGTTCTTAGCGCCGTTTGTCTGCTTGCGCTTCTTTGGCGCGTTGTGCTGGTCTACCTGTTCAAGACGCCGACGGACGGGCTGGTTTGGACGTATATGGCGACCGATGCGCGATTCGACTCGATTCTGTGGGGTTGCGTTCTGGCCATTGGCGCAAACCCCTGGGCTGGCGACAGGAATGAGTTCCTGGATAGGTACAAGGGCGCGCTGGCGATCGGCGGTGTTGTGTTGATGCTGGTTTCGCTGGCGGTTCGCGACCCGAATTTTCGCCAGACGCTCCGCTACACGCTTCAGGGAATTGCCCTGCTGCCCATCTTCTATTTCGTCGCGTCGTCGCCGGCCAGTTGGGCCTGCCGGTGGCTCGCCTGGCGGCCGATTCGATGGCTGGGCTGGCTGTCTTACACCATGTACCTGTGCCACCACTTTCTGATGTTCGCGGTCGCGCGCGTCTGGCCGGGTTGCCCACCGGCGCTTTATACCGTAGCGGTCGTCGTTTCGACGATTCTCGTCGCGGAGTTGGTGCGCCAGTTGGTGGAAAACCCGATCCGCCGGATGAAGCAGCGCATGCATGGGAAAGCGGCGCTCGGCATTTGAGCCGGGCAGCCGCTTCCGGGAGCCTGGCGGTGTACTCTCTAAGCGTGGACGCCGAATTCGGAATAGTAGTCGAAAAGCGATGCCGGGAGTGTCCAGCGGAAGTTGCCGCGGAGAGCGGAATCGCGGTGTGCCCATTATGCGGCGGCGCGGTCGTGCCGCGATACGGGGGTAGCCTCGATCTGGCGGGAGCGACTCCGCGCGAGGCGGATCGCCGCGGCATCTTGCTGCCCGGTCGGCACGCGGTGGGCGGGGTGATCACACCTCGGTGAGATGAGGTCAGCGGCCTGATGTTGCGCCGGATTTCTCCTTCTTCGCCATATTGCGCGCGTAGGTCACCAGATTCCAGACATCGTCGTCTTTGGCGCGGGAGGCGTCTTCGGCCGGCATTTTGTCCTTTCCGTAGCGAATGGCCTGAAAGAGTTCGCCGTCGGTCTTCCCGGCAAGAGCTTTGGGATCGGTCCAGTCGGTCATGGTGAGCTTCATATCGCGGGCGAGATCGGTCTTGCCGTCGCCGTTGGCTCCATGGCACATGACACAGTCGAAGCCGTAGGTACGCTTGGCGCGGGCCTGGTTTTCCGTGGACGGCTTGACGGGATTGTTGACGGCTGGAGCGGCGGGAACTGGCGGAGCAGCCGTTGGTTCCTGTGGCAGATGGCCGCTGGTGGTAGCTGGAGCGGTCAGAAGAAGGAAGGCCGAAGACAAAATCAGGGTGGGAACGTTAGGCAATGAGTGGAACATCCGTACCTCCTCAGTTGCCGGTGCCGGACGGTAGGCATGGCGCAACTGCTGAATCCGTTTGAATTCAGGCCGAATTATAGGCTTATTTCAAAGGGCGGGGGCGTGATGGGCATCCCATGCGGGAAAAGTGCCGGATGGATTGCGGTTCGAGGGGATTTCAGGCGGTTGTGAGACCCTCGGCTTCGGCAAGCGTGGCCTGGCGGTCGTCGAAGGTCCAGAAGCGGCTGGCTTTGAGTTCGAGGGCGGCGGCGACGTGGAGGGTGTCCAGGGTGCGGACGCCGAGGGTTGGCCCGTGCCGGCGGGCGAGGCGGACTGCGGTGGCAAAAACGGAATCAGGCCAGTCAGTGACCGCCCAACTGCCCGATCGGCAATGCCGCTCGAAATTGGCGTGAGCGAGATTTGCCTGAATCAACAAAATCTGCCCACGGAAAACCTGCTGGTACATCGCATTGGCCAATTCCGCGCGATGAAATGGAGTGACGAATACGCTCGGGCGCATAGCCATGCGGGGATGGGCAATGGCGGAGTGGCGATCCACAATGTACACCGACATGAGGAAGCTGGTATCCGGGTAGATGCTCAATACCGGCTCTCTTCTCTCGCTTCTAAAACGCCATTCTTCTCCAGAACTTGATCGCCGAAGATTTCGCGGGCGCTTGCCGCAAAGTCGGGCCATTCCACGGCGGATTTGGCGGTCGGCTCGGGGACGATTTTGGCTAGCACCAAGTCCCGCTCACGGAGTTCGACCGTTTCGCCGGCCTTGAGCCAGGCTTTGAGCTGTTTGGTGTCGCGGAGTTGACGGAGATTGACGGAGTGCATACCGTCAATGTGTCACAACTTTGTGTCACAAGTCAAAAAGGCGCTGGGCGGCGCGCGCCCTTGCCGTTTGCCGGCGGCGGCGGCGAAAACCGCCGTGCGTGGCGAATCGCCGTTGAGCGCCGAGGCTGTGGCGCGGCAAAATTAACGTTACCGCAAGTTGCCCAGCCATTGGTGCCGCGCGGGCGGGGTTTCCCTGTATGATTTCGGTTGTTCGCGGGACAAGCGGTACGATGCACCCGCGCGGCGGGCGGAACGGGAGACGAATGCGACCCAATTTCTATTTGATGAAGGCCACGGTGAGCGGCGCGTTGGGCGGCTTGCTGTTCGGTTTCGACACGGCGGTGATTGCGGGAGCGATAGCGGCGCTGACGCAGCTTTACCATCTCAACGACACCACGCAGGGCATCACCGTTTTTACGGCGGTTGCGGGCACGGTTGTCGGCGCCATGTCGGCCGGGGCCATCGGGCAGAAGCTGGGCGGGCGCGAGACGCTGCGCATCACGGCAGTCTTCTATGTGATTTCCGCCATCGGCTGCATGTTGGCCTGGAACTGGGATTCGCTGCTGGTCTTTCGCTTTCTTGGCGGCCTGGGGATTGGCGCTTCGTCGGTGCTGGGGCCGGTCTATATTACGGAGCTGGCACCGGCCAAATGGCGCGGGCGTATGGTGGGGACGTTCCAGGTGAACGTGGTGATCGGCATCCTGCTGGCGTATGCGTCGAACTTCGCCATTCGCACGCTGCATCTGGGCGCGTGGGAGTGGCGGGTGCAGTTGGGCGTGGCGGCGATTCCGGCGATTCTGTTCCTGATTCTGCTCTTCGGCATTCCTCGCAGTCCGCGCTGGTCGGTCTCGAAGGACCGCATTGACGAGGCGATGCATGTGCTGAAGATGATGGGCGACCCGGACCCGGAAGCGGAACTGGCGGACATCAAGCTGGCGCTCAAGGAGAGCCACGCCGTGGCCAACGAGCCGGTTTTCCAGTGGAAGTACCGGTATCCGCTGTTTCTGGCCATCACCATCGGCGCGTTCAACCAGTTGGCCGGCATCAACGCCATCCTCTATTACCTGAACAATATCTTCGCCTCGGCGGGATTTTCGCAGTTGTCGGGCGACTTGCAGTCGATCGCAATTGGGGCGACGAATCTCGCCTTCACGCTGGTGGGGATGACGTTGATCGACCGGCTGGGGCGGAAGACGCTGCTGCTGATCGGCGCGGCCGGTTGCGCTGCGTGTTTAGGGGGCGTGGCGTACGTCTTCCTTTCGAATTCGCACCAAGCGTCGCTTTTGTGGCTGCTGGTGGTCTACATTGCGTTCTTCGCCGTGAGCCAGGGCGCGGTGATCTGGGTGTACATCGGCGAGGTCTTCCCGAATGTGGTGCGCAACAAGGGCCAGAGCGTGGGCAACAGCTCGCACTGGATCATGAATGCGGCGATTGCACTGGTCTTTCCCATTTTGGCGGCGAAATCGGGCGGCGCCCCGTTTGTTTTCTTTGCCGGGATGACCGTGGTGCAGTTCATCGTAGTGCTGTTCTTCTATCCGGAGACCAAAGGGCAGACGCTGGAGGCGCTGCAGCGGCGGTTGGTGAAGGGCTGAGCGTACACTCGGCCGGTGCATTCCGGTCGGTTGAGCTTTGTGCTACGCTCCATAATCATGGCCACCGCGATCCGCATCCCGCTTGCCGAGTATCTGGAAACCAGCTACAGCCCGGACCGCGAGTATATCGATGGGGAAGTACGGGAGCGCAATGTGGGTAAGTGGGAGCACGCGCGAACCATGGCTGTTTTTGCGGGGTGGATTGGCAACCGAGAACGCGAATGGGGCGGGATTGCGGGGCTCTCGGCTCGCGTGCAAGTTTCGAAAGGCCGCATTCGCGTACCCGATGTCGTTGTGCTGCTTCCGGGACCGCATTCCGAGATGTTGAGCGAGCCTCCTTTGCTGGTGATTGAAATACTCTCTCCGGACGATAGCTACTCCGACACGCAGGAACGGACAGCGGATTACCGCGAGATGGGCGTGGAGACGGTCTGGATCATCGACCCCAAAACCCGTACGGGGCGGATGTGTGTGGGCGCGCAGTGGATCGAAGCGAGGCGGCTTACGGTCGCTGGAACGCCGCTCTATGTCGAGCTGGAGGAGATTTTCAGCCAGATTCATTCGTAAGTCTGCTCATAAGTTGGAACCTGGCTGTCGCACGAGTGCCGGTTTCCGTAGCGTACAACCGGGATGGTGCTGTTGCGAACGAATCCGTCGCGTCTCCTGGCGGACTGCGCTACACTCGGGCCAATGGAAGCTCTTTTTGCAGCGCCCGACATCCGGCTCAGAGCCGGAAAGCCTGTTCCCGTGGGTCCGCCGTTTTTCTCGCGCTTCTTCAGCCGCCGGGCGTATCGCCAGAATGTGGCCGAGTTCTTTCAGGAGAATGCGGAAAAGTACGGCGATCTGGTGGCATTTCAGGCGCTTGGCACTCAGGTTTTGCAGTTCAATCATCCTGAGTTGGTTTATGAACTGCTGGTACGCGACGCGCACCGGCACCATCGCGGGCTGGTGATGCAGCGGGCGAAATCGGTGCTGGGCAATGGGCTGTTGACCAGCGAAGAGCCGCTGCATAACCGCCAGAGGCGGCTGGCGCAGCCGGCTTTCCATCGCCAGCGCATTGCCGCTTACGGGGAAACGATCACCCATTCCACGCGCAGGATGACAGCCGAGTGGGCCGACGGCGGCGTGCTGGATGTCCATGACGAGATGCTGCTGCTGGCGCTGCGCATCGTGGGCAAGACGCTCTTCGATACCGAGGTCGAAGGCGAGGTGCATAAGATCGCCGATGCGGTGGACTCGTTTATGGGGTTTCTGCCGCTGGCGTTCTTGCCGTTTTCGGAGCTGATGGAGCGGTTGCCGATTCCGTCGATGCGGCGGATTCGGCGAGGGCGCAAGGGGCTGGACGAGCTGATTTATCGGATGATCCGCGAGCGGCGCGCCGACCCGCGCGACCGGGGCGATTTGCTGAGTATGCTGCTGGCGTCGGTCGATCGCGAAGCGGGGGACGCGGCGAGCGCGAGCGGCATGACCGACGAGCAGGTGCGCGACGAATGCCTGACGGTGCTGCTGGCCGGGCACGAAACCACGGCCAATGCGCTCAGCTTTGCGCTGCGTCTGCTGGCCGGCAATCCGGAGATCCAGGAGCGGCTGGCGGCCGAAAGCGATCGTGTGCTGGCTGGGCGCGACGCGACGGCGGAGGACTACGGCAATCTCAAGTACGCCGAGCAGGTCTTCGCCGAGGCGCTGCGGCTCTATCCGCCGGTGTGGGTGACGGCGCGGACGGCCAAGGAGGATTACGATTACCGGGGCATTCCGATCCGGAAAGGGACCATTCTGGCGG
>Ga0209208_10002758_pt1 | contig 25222 bp, 20 predicted proteins | sample S1TSphfallax_3_FD_187694 | JGI IMG/M metagenome (GOLD analysis project Ga0209208, IMG submission 187694) | Host-associated microbial communities from peat moss isolated from Minnesota, USA - S1T2_Fd - Sphagnum fallax MG (SPAdes) (version 2) | ecosystem: Host-associated > Plants > Peat moss >...
GTTATCTTTATAGAAGTTGAGGTGAACATCCCATGTCAAAATTATCACATGGTTCTGAAAAAAAATTAGATATATAACTAAAATAGCTCATAATTCAAAACTTGAAAATATGCACAAATATGAGAGATGCAAATGTAACTTGGTAAGATGGTGATAAGCAACACAAAAACTCATGACATTCCTTGAAGCCAACCTTTGAGCATGAGCCTAAACAAAGAGCTCCTAATAATTAGATTGTCCCACCTAGTCCCTGATTACATACCACATGCTAATCCTATATGGTGAGTACTAGTATTGGGCAATTCTTTGATTTGCTTAAGAACCTCAGGTTCTAGGTTTTTAACATTCTCAAAAATCAAAGATTGACAGCCAGTTTCATTTTTTATTTTTTATTTTTGAAAATTTTGAAAATCTCAAAACCTTTGGTTCCAGTAGTTCTTTAATTCTTTCCAAAATCGAATTATCCTCCAGTTTGTGGTTTCTGAGAAATTTCAAAGAAGCCTCAGTTCTGATTAAAGAATGGCAAAGAACCAGCGGGTTTCTAAGGTGAACCTATGGTTAGCTATGGTTCTTTAATGGTTAATGGTTAACATTAAAGAACCAGCAAAGGAAACCTATGGTTAATATTTGGAATGTATGTAGGGCCAGACAGCCTAGTTAAGGCCATATGGTTACTTGGTAGGTAGGTAGGTAAGTATGGTACCACATTTGTTTTCTGCTTCCAGACCCTGGGTTTACATCTTATGGTAGGTAGGTAGGAAACACAAGAAGGTAGGAAAGTCGGTAGGTGGGAAGGAAAGTACGTAGGGTCTGGAAGCAGAAAAGGCATGTGGCTCCTGCTGCACTTGCGTTGTTTGCGACTGCTGCAGAGCAGCTAGCGCGGCTACGGTGCCTGCAGGTCGTGCGATCGATAGTGTGCGGAAGAAGGGACAAGGATCAAAAACGCAACACACAAAAGATCGTGCCAATTTGGGCTTAATCTTCTTCTTCTTCTTCTTCTTCTTCCACTCATGAGATCGAATGTCATGCTGCAACAAAAACTAACTGAAGAAGAAGCAGAAAAAGGAGGAGGAAGAAGAAGAAGAAGAAGAAGAAGACGGGAGGCTGAGAAAGCTGCTGTAGTTAGTACTAGTAACTAGCTAGAGCTGGTAGAGATGAAGCTGTTGCAGCAAGGATTGATGCAGATGAGTACTCATTTGCAAGCCACTGCGCAACTCACGCACCTAGTGCAGTCTTCTTTCAAGAATGTGTCGCATATCTTCTTCTGCTTCTTCCTCCTACTCTTTCTACTTCTAGTGCAGCTAGAGTTTGTGCGCCCGGAACTGATCGTCAGCCGCGACCAGCTGCAGCTGCACGACGCTACGTCTAGTACTACTCCACAACTTGTGAGAGTAATAGCTAGTGATGGACGTAGATGTAGTCTCAGTAATTCTAGCGTGATTGCAGCAGCTGTACAGCAGCCAGGAGTCGTTTTCTATCGCCGCGGGGACGCATCAGCTCCTGGTGGCGTTGCGGCGGGGTCAGACGCGGAATTTTTCGAGAAGGCGCAGCTGCATAGCAGCTCAAGATTGGGAGCTGATGAATATGGCACTAGCAGTAGGAATAGAATTCGTGGTGATCATCGCAGCAACAGCAGCAGCAGAAGAAGAAGCAGCAGCAGGTCGCGGGGTCTAGTTGCAGAGCGAGAGACGAACGGAGTCGCGGTGCAGTGGCAGAGAATGCATGGGAATTCCCATGCTCCAGCAGCAGCAGCAGCAGCAACAAGACTTCATGTAGGCGGTCGTAGATCCTTACAAGCAAGCAACACACTTGACCAGTTTCTGCTCCTGAAGAAGCCGTTGCATGCGCGGGGTGCTGCGTCATGGTGGCTGCTGCTGCACAGCCCAATTGTGGGAGTTTGTTTATGTGTAGCAGCGGTGCTAATGTTGGTAATTGCTTGTGCACACGGGACTGAAAGCACAGCCACCGAGTTTCTGGATTCTGTTCCCAGTCTACCTCCACGCTTCTCGTACGCCACACTAGAAAAGGCGACAAGGAACTTCAGCCGGAAGCTGGGAGATGGTGCATTCGGATCCGTGTACGAGGGTTTTCTTCCCAAAGGCTTACGAGTTGCCGTCAAGATGCTGGAGAAGACGTCGTTGCAAGGGGAGAAGCAGTTCAGAGCCGAGGTAGCATCGATGGGTGCCATCAGACATCTAAACTTGGTGCGCTTGCATGGCTTCTGCTCCGAAGGCTCTCATCGTCTGCTTGTGTACGAGTTCATGGCCAATGGGAGTCTCGACAGTTGGTTGTTCAGCAAAAGAAAGGGAGACAATATGCTGGACTGGAACCAAAGGTTCAACATCGCTCTTGGCACTGCCAGAGCCTTAGCCTATCTTCATGAGGAATGCAGCGACCATATCATTCATTTGGATGTCAAGCCTGAAAACATCCTTCTCGATCACCAATTTTGTCCCAAGGTGAGAGAAGAACACTATAGCAATGATCAGTTCATCATAGTTACTTGTTTAGATTGGGTCAATGCAACATAAGGTGGATCACTGTGTCACATCATAAATGTCAGCCTACCATCGAGCTCGTTTCAATCGAGTTGATGCAAAATAGGATGACTCATTTTTTTGTGTCACGGGGTAACTATTAATTCATCATTAATCTCGTTTAAATTGAGTTGATGCAAGATAAGGTGGATCACTTTTTGCATCATGTTGCAATAAACAATTTAGTCCATTGTCAAGTTCGTCTAGATTGGATCAATGTAAAATTGGGTAGATCATTTTTTGCATTGCAAATATCCAACATGGAATATTGATCAGTTGATTATTGAGTTTGTTTAGATTGAAACGATGCCAAAAAAGAAAAAGCAGAGTAAATCACTTTTTGCATTGCACGAATTCAAGTTTCAACTTGGAGTTTTGAATGAAATGTTATATGTACCGAAAATGATTCACTCTAACTTGCAACTAACACTCAATTGCATTGTAGCTAATGAATAAGAAGATCGATGACCTGCAATGGAGAACTAGCCATCTAGCTTTTATTGCATGTGAAAAAATTCTTGGGCTTTTCTTGAGGTTTGCGGAATGTTCGGTGATCATCACGTGCATAGATGTTGTGGGCTTGCTGCAGCTATCGGATTTTGGACTGGCCAAGTTGATGGAGAGAGAGCAGAGCAGGGTGGTGACGAGCATGCGTGGAACACCAGGGTACTTAGCGCCGGAGTGGTTACTCCCACATGCAGCGGTGACGGCCAAGACAGATGTTTACAGCTTTGGTATGGTGTTGCTGGAGTTGATAAGCGGAAGAGAGAATACCAACTTCTCGCTGGGGAAAGAGCAATGGTATTTCCCAGCGTGGGCTTTCAAGATGGTGGGTGAAGGTCGACCCATGGAGCTCTTCGACAAACGGCTGCCTCTGGAAGAATTGGAGTATTTCCACAAGGAGGAAACTGTGCGAACTGTGCATGCTGCTCTCCTTTGCATCCAGGATAACCCCGCATTGCGACCATCCATGAGCCGTGTGGTACACATGCTGCAAGGGCATGTTGAACCGGAACCCTTGAACAGTAATAGTAATACTCGATCACAGTCGATAGCTCCAGATCCGATTCAACCACCCAGACGCTTGCTTTGTGCATCTGCTTCAAGCAGGAGTGACGAGAAAGTAGAAGATCTGCCTTATAGTTACCGACAACCTATCATAGGACTCAGTAATCCGGCCAGAATGCAGATGAAATCCCCCAGATCAGTCAGAGAAGCTGCAGTTCCTCCTCCTCCAGCTCCTCCTCCTCGACCTCAACTGGCTAATTGGTGGCTACCTGCACCACGTGAGTCCACATTGTCTATTGAAGCTGAAATGATGGAGGAACTCCAAGGAATCAATCTTGAGGGTTCAAGCGAGAGCTTAATGCCTTCATCATCTTCTAGCAATCTTCTAGCACTGCAGTATCCGCGTCATGATAATCATCAGCAACAGCCCAACAACATCAACAATCAAGTTATATCATGTAGCACTATTAAGCATCTAAGGAATCTAATACCTCCAGGAGCTCTGGGGGGCCTTTCTTCTTCTTCTTCTTCTGTTGGTGGTGCTGGTGTTGGTGCTGTTGCTGTTGCTGCTGCTGCTGCTGCTGCAGCAGCAGCAAGTCATGGAAGTCAGAAATGCATTCCTCCCTGGCTAGTGAAGGGGGATGTGATCCTGTTGCGGGGTCCCGGAGGAGGGGATTACCATGGTGTGGTGAGAGATGTGAGATCAGACACAAAGCAAATGCGGCTCGCATTGCTGCACAGAGTGAGCTCTGAATCGAGATGGAGTGTGCGAGAAGAGGAAACTATGTGGAGACATTGGAATGAGTCGATCAAAACCCTCGACTTCTGGGTGGTGCTGCGCTGGTCGACTGTTGCAGGACATGGCTATGAGAAAGTACCTGTGGAGTGGACTGTGAAATGATGATTGGCTTGCTTGCTTTGCTTTGCTTGCTTGATGTCAGATTGATCCATTTGACAGGGATGTAAACCAAACAAAAACCCTAAACCCTAAACCCTAGCAAGCTGTGTATATCAGTACAGTTTAAACCCTAAATTTGCTTTTGGTTTTCATTCAGTTAGCATGCCCATCATCTTGTTCCATTTGTGATTCTGATCCATAGTCAATTCACCAGTTTTATTGAAGGATATTATCGTGAATTTAGGTGCAAGAGCAACAGGTCATATCTTTGTGACAAATGATGTCAAGTTTGTGAGATGATCAATCTTGCAACCGATTGTAAAGATGATCACTTCCAAACTTAAGCTTACTTCTATGAGATCATGGCTAAAATGCTCATAGGAGAGAGTACACAACAAAAGTGAAGCAACTTCTTCTTCAACTGCGAACAAATTGAAGACAACAAAGGACTTGGGAATATCACAGAAGTTTCAGTATGCAGGGAAGTTGTTGCTCTGGTGATTATTTCTCAGACATATAGGGGCAACAACAATCCACCCTTACAGCTGAGATAACCTGCAACAAGCACTGCAAGCATTATTTTGTCTTCCATACCTCTCTCTTTAGTGACTTTTTCCAGCACAAAACAAATGGTTTTGTTGTGATAACCATGTTATCATGTTTTTTCAAGTGTTTTTTTATTCATGGCATTTGTTCTCTGATCCTTTGAAAATAAAATGTTCAAACCTTCAATTGGTGGAGGGCACACCACGTTTTTCTGTAAAAGTTGTAACATTTATATTCATGGCATTTTGTCTCCAAATGTGCAAGCATTGTTGGTACATTGAGCATCTCATGAGTTCTATAGAACATTTAGTGGCAAGGTCTGGAGTGTCCGGTGTTGCTACGAATGAGAATTCTAGGATGTATGGTTGTTTGCAATCAGGGTTTTTGTATTGTAATCAGGGTTTTATTTTCAATTATTTCAAGTAGGTGGACTGGTGATCATTGACAAGAGGATTGAGCCAAATTTGGCTAGAAGTCAGTCGGCGAAGTAGAATTTTTTAAGGATCCCACTTTGTTCTGGCTACCTCCACACTAAATATCATTCTCTAAATATGACAACTTATGACTTTCTTTCCCTCAAAATATGGCAACATTTGCACACTTTTTCCAAAAGAACCCTTTTTACCCTTTAAGAACTCTTTTTGTCAACACCTTGCAAAAATTTGCCAACAAAAAACATTGTCTGTGATATTGTAAGACATTGTGCCCAACAAAAAATGAACCTCCTAAATGCAGTGGAAAGTACATGATACTCTCTTTGTAGCCTCCACTCACTGACAAACATTTAACAACAAATAAAATGCAACACCAGGTTCCACAAATTTGTAGTACAATGCCCAATAGGAAAAAAGAAAATCAATTTTTTATTTTATTTTACCTACACAATGATTAATGCTTAAAATATTATTTTTAAATAAAAAAAACTAATGCAATGGTTAGAATTTCCATTGTAGTCCAAAGGTCTTGGGTTTGAACCTTTTCCTTAATTATCTTTTCATTCATGAACAAAATGCATGACAACAAATTCTTGAAAAAAAAAAGGGTTTAAGTTGCTCCTCAAGGAACAACCATGTTCTTAAAAGAACAAGGCTTAAGTTACCTCAATGAGCAACTATGTTCTTGGAGGAAAAATAATTCTTTCTTCTAGAGGACATGATTATTGCCTAAGAAAAAAAGGTTTAAGTTGTTCCCTAGGGCAACTTAAGCTCCTTCTCCTTGAAGGCATAATTGTTCTTAGCGAAAAAAAGGTTTAAGTTATTTTTCATGGCAACTTAAGCTCCTCCCTCATGATATGATTGTTCCCCTGATAAAAAAAGGGTTTAAAATGTTCCCCGGGCCAATTGAAGCTCCTTTTCCTTAAGGACATGATTGTTCCTTTGAAAAAAAAGTTTAAATTTTTCTTCAAGGCAACTTAAATTCCTTCTCCTTAAGGATATGATTGTTCTTCGGGGAAAAAATGGTTTAAGTTGCTCTGAAAGGCAATTTAAACTCCTTCTCCTTAAGGACATGATTGTTCACTAAGCTAGAGGCAACTTCCCCCAGGACAATGTTCCCAAAAGCTTAAATTCCATGGGGAAAACATGTGTTTCAAATTTTTTTCAATCATACTCATATCATATTTGTTTTTATATAAGCTTGCAACCTATCATTGGAAAGGTCTTGAGGAGAGCTACAATTTTGTAGTGGAAGCACTTCAATCAAAACTCACATGCAAAAGTTGTTCAAACAAAATTTCAAACACATTTATTCCTCAAGAAAACATCCCAATGGCAACATAAGCCCATTTTACCTTGGGGGCCAATTATATGCTTAGGGGAACAACCTAAACCATGTTCTCATGGGGAGCAACTATGTTCCCTTTCAAGCAAATGTGTTCAAAACTTTGTGTGATCATAACTTTTGCATTTGGATTCTAATTTGAAATGCTTCCACTTACAAAGTTGCAACTCTACTTAAAACCTTTCCATGATAGGTCACAAGTTTATATGAAAATAAATATGAAATGACTATGATTGTTAAAAGATTTGAAACATATGTTTCCATAGGGAACTTGTGCCTTTCCCAGGGAAGCTCATTGTTCCTTGAGGAGGTTGGTTTTTCCCCAAGGAAAAATCATGTCTTCAAGGAGGAGTTTAAGTTGCCTTGGGGAACAACTTAAACTTTATTTTTCGAATAAATCATGTTCCTTGAGGAGATGAAGTTTAAGTTGCATCGAAGAAAAACCATGTGCCAAAGGGCATAATGGCTTAAGTTGCTTGTGGGAACAACCATGTTCTTCAAGGAACAAATGTGTTTGAAATTTGTTTGATTGTAACTTTTGCATATGAGTTTTGATTTTAAAATTTTCAACTACAAAGTTATAGCTCTCCTCAAGACTGTTCCAATGATAGGTTGCAAGAATATATATTCAAAAAAATGACTGTGATTGTACAAAAATTTAGAACATATGTTTCCCCAACGAAAGTTCATTGTTCCTCAAAGAAGTTGACTTTTCTCTAAAGAACAATCATGTCCTTGGGGAGAAGGAGTTTAAGTTGCCTTAAAGAGAAATTTAAACTTTTTTTCCTTAGGGAATAATTATATCCCCTGGGGAGAAGGAGCTTAAGTTGTCTCAGGGAATAGATGTGAAGTTTTGTTTGATCATAACTTTTGCATGTGAATTTTGACTAAAATATTTTCAATTACAAAATTATAACTCTCTTCAAAGCCTTTGCAATGATGGGTTGCAAGATTATATTAATACAAAACTGAATTGATTATGATTGCAAAAACGATTTGGAACATATGTTTCTTTAGGGAACTTAGGCCTTACCCTGGGTAGAATACATTGTTCCCAAAGGAAGGTGCCTTTTCCCCAAGGAACTTGAGCCTTTCCTCAAGGAAAATTCATTGCTCCCGAAGGAAGTTGTATTTTTGACCAAAGAACATTTCTTATTCCATGGGGAACTTGCTTGGGACTATCATTTATTCTTTTATCCTAGGGAAATTACTTCCTAAAAGTAACTAACTTTTAAAACTATTTAAATGTTCTATGAATTTTTTGATTCATTTTGTTTGTCGGAAAAAACAATTAGGAAAAGGATTGAAGGGAGGATTCTAACCAATACATCACATTATGTTTTTGGAAATTATTGTGTAAGAAAGATACTTACAACATTAGTCATTGTGCAAGTACAATTTTTTTTTAAATCTGAATTTTTTTCCCATGTTGGGCATTGTACTAAAAATGCATTGAACCTGATGCTGCATTTAATTTGTTGCTGCTATTTAAAGTTTGCCCCATTTTACTATCCTTGTATGCAATTGTAGAAAACCTCTTGTGAGACTTGCAAATCAACCAATTGGCAATGTCATTGTTGTCAATTTTTATCATCAAGCTAGTCATATAAGTAATCAGATGGGTTGCCTTCTTCTAACTAATTATTACTGAGTTATTGAGATTTTAAAATACTTCCTTTGTAGACACCAGGATAGGGGAGTGGCTTTTAAAATAAAATTGTTTGTTTTACAAGTTTTAAAGTTGCTTGCTTTGGACTTGATCTCCTGAATTTTTTATAGTAGTAGTCTATTGTTTACAATAGTTCTGGTACATGAACGAGCCTTGTGCTTTGTCGTCCCAGTGCTTGTTCTGTTAGACAATGAGCTAATGAAAAACTTGCTTTGTATTTGGGGTTAACTTATAACTGTGAACATCCTGTCAGCCCATGCCAGTACCTTAAGCTGTGTGCCATCACATGTCATGCTAACACAAGCCCTTACAATGTTTGTAAGGTAATTGCTGCCGAAAAAGAACTAGATTTTTAAAATATATTTAGCACTTGCGGAAAGAACCATGTGAGGCGCTTCTCAAGTTTTCATGGCCCCTATATTCTAAGGCTATTGCCCTCAGGTTCCTAAGGGCTCAAACCTGTGGAAGACTTTGCTTCATTTTTTTACCGTTCAATATATAGATTGAATTTGAATTCTATATGTTTCCAACTTGCTTGCTCAATTCTTTGGTGTAATAAGCTGGCTTTGACCAGAGATCTTTGGCTTTACTTAATATTATAAGTTGGCTTGGGTTGAATATCATAAGCTCAATTCTTGCCTAAGAACATCTGCACCAACACTCTGCACATCAAGTTTTTGATGAAAATCAATAAAAATTTGCTTGATAAGCTCAGTAAAATGGTTGTGGCTTAACATTATTGTACAACATGCTGCGGCTTGCAAAAGTCGTAGTACAGTTTAACACACGCCCTTGATTGGTTAGATATATTGATTGGTCCAAGTAGTTTGTTATTAGTAGGTTCTGACCCTGTATTGTCTCAGGTTCATGGGTGGGGCTTGGAATCATTAAATAAGTAAATCTTGGATTGGAGAAATATTGTTGTAAGACCAAATGCTGAGTATCAGTGGACCTGCTCTGCTCCACCCCCATGCTTAGTACGTTGCACCACAACAATATTAAATCTTGCATTCAAGATCAGTTAATTACTCTTTCCCAACATCACCCATAAAATTAAATCGGGATTGCACTAGGTAAGAGACTACTAATTGCAACCCACTTGCACCAATCAAACCATGAGTCAATCAAACCATCTAGCCAATCAACAGCAGGTGTCAGGCTGTGCTGTGTCTTTCGCCAGCCTCAGAATCCCGTGCAAAAATGCTGTCCAAAACCATGTTGCTGAGCCAAACTGGCTTGTTTTGACTTTTCTTCATCCAAAATTTGTTGTGCAGTGCAATGGTGGAGTTGCTCTTAGAGCGTGTAAGTTGTCTTCATCAATTGTCTTCATTAACAACAACCTCATGGCTTTACAACTCATAGGAGATTTGGTGTGTATGACCATAGCCAGGCTTTGCTTTATATGCAACCATATATATCTTGGTCATGGCTTGGATTATCTCTTAGTGTGGGCCTTGCTTATTCATTTGTTGGGTTATATTGATTGGTTTTGGTATAGAATCACTTTTATTGGCTTACCTACCTAATCATCAACAATGCAATGGCTGCCTTTGGTGTCCCCTGCTTTGCACTTGGTTTTATCTCTCTTCCAGTTTTGATTAAAATACAGTCAGGATCCATTCTTCCTCCTATTATCCAAGGAATATACTCTAAAACAATGGTGGATTACAAGGGTATGTGTCATGTTTTGTACAAATATGAATTTCCACAATTTTGATACAAGGTGACCAAGTCATGCGGTCTGCAAGAAGCCCACACCAGAGAATAATAGGAGAGGAGCCCGACAATATGATCAAGTTGTGTATAGTGAATAAAATCAGAGAGGGTATATTTTTAAATGCATAGGTAGCAATTTTTTGATTGCAACCAACCTTTTAATTACCTATATTGACTAGTTCAGCCTAGGCTGTCACTTGATAGCTGAGCCCACATGGGGATAATTTGTTAAAATGGAGACTTATGCTTTGCACAGGATTGTTGTGGTGGGCATGTGGATTGCCATCCAGCAAATTCCTAAAAGTTTGTGCTTGACTCCATCCATAGGGAAGAATGCTCTTTGAAAAAATGCACAGGTGCAACGAATGGCCAAAACCTGCAAAACAAACAAATCTGACATGAAAATAATACCCACTACTAATTGTGTTGTTGTATGATGTCCAGGCTACAAATTAACAAGACATAACAACAATGCTAACCTATGCCAAATTGTCAGTTGTGCAATCAAAGCTACATCTCTCATCCAAAATATAAACACTCCTCAACCCAATGAGAGCAACTACATTATCAACAATGATTTGGTTCTTGACACCTTCCTTTTGGATCCTTGCACAAGGCTCTTGGTATATACATAAAATAATAATAAGATGGGGCATCATTTCTTTAGTTTTTCTATAATATTCCATTGTTGGTCCGACGAGACACGATAGGACTTGATATTACTTCTGGCCATGTATGCACTCCAAATTCTTTCCAGGAACTTGTTTTGTCATATGAATCATTTTGGCATGCCAAAGTTTGACCAACTTATTGGTTATAGAAATGCATGTATTCAACATGGGTGTGCTAGCAAATGCTAATGAGTTTGTCCCAAAAACTTCATATGAAATCTAATCATTTGGTTTCCATTTTGGTTCTGAACATACAGCACAATCATTGGTAAAAAAACTAAATTGTAAACACAAAATCTGGTTTGAATTGGCAGCTACAACCAGTGCTGGTCTGATATCAACTATCAACTTTTGAATATACCAGCTGGTCCTGGTACATATAACTGATTTTGAGACAAATAGAAAACTGGGAGAAGGCTGGTATTACCTGAAGTACCTTCCAGACCGATACCGGTATAAGGCTAGGACTAGACTGGTAGGGTCCTTGTTACCAGGTGCAACCCTATATACCACTGGACCAACATTGGCTAGAACTACAGCAGAAAATCATTGTTTCTAAAACATGGAATCTTGATTTGGCCAGTTATGACCAGTGTTGGCCGGATATGGCATTTTAGACCTGTCGAGAGGATATGCATAGGGCATACTTTTTTTTAAAAATGAATAGAAGATATGCATCTGGATATTTCAAAAAAAATCTTATAAAATTGTAGATATGGTTATGCATCCATTGAAATGTTTCATTCATTGCTGATTATGCATTTGTCAAAATTTCAAATTTTTGATAAATATTAGATATGCATACCAGTTATATATAGTAAAGTTCACAATCTAATCTCATAGTTGGAAATCCTAACTCCTCATTACATATTTGGTAATTCATTCTTGGAAATCAAGTAGCTTGTGGGTGTATTGAACACCAATTTTATAAATAACTCTACCCAATACAACATTCATAAGCAAGACATTACATTCCCTTGACCCACATAATTTTCCACAACACGCAAATGTTTGAATTGAGGATCCAACATTATGGCAAGCATGTTATGAATTTGATTTGCATCATAAGATTTCAAAAAAGTTATGAAAGATTTAAGCACCTTCACAACTTCCTATTGCATATTATGTTGTAAGAGGAGTTCAACATCAAACTCATCTAAAACTTCAATCTCATTAAAAACCTGCTCAAATTCAACTTCCATGTTAATCATTAAGGCAATAAATGTAGTTAAAACATCTGATAGCAACCAGTGACTTTGTGATTGGTTTGTCACACAAGCTTTGATGACAAGGTTTAAAACACAAGCTACTTGCAATAACATACCCACAAAAACACCCCAACACACCCAAGAAGTTGTTGCAGTTTGATTAGCAACAAAGTAAAATGCCCAAAAGCCTATAGGACATAAAAAAGTTGCTACAACTTGATCAACAACAAAAAAAGACCTAGAACCTAACAACATCAATATGGAAGTTGATGTTGATGCTACAATTTGATTAGCAACAAAAACAAAAGGCCTAAAACCTAGTAACATTAATGATGTTGATGTTGCAAGTTGATCAACAACAAAAACAAAAGGCCTAGAACCTAGCAACATCAATTGCAACTTGATCAACAACAGAAATAGAAAGTTTGGAACCCTATAGCATCAACTATAATTTTATTAACAACAAAAACAAAAGGCCCACAACTTTACAACATCAATGGGGACAAAAAAAAAAGTAAATCCAATTCAAAAGAACAATTAAAGAAAAAAAAAACTTATTTAATCATTGTAAGCTTTTCAAAATATTCAAATTTTTCATAAACCCATAATTTTCTTCACCTATAGCAACTTCAGATATGATATAATCCTTGAGGTTTGCATTTGTTTTGTAATTCATGCATGGATAATCTGGCCAATTTTTTACCACCATGATAATCCTATCAAGATTTTCCACCTATAAGTGAAAGCACCTCAAAGTTATTAAAACACTAATAAAGTTAAACACCTTTTCTATTTCAATTTAAAAACCAAGGATCCCAAGGATCTGTTTGGCCAAGAAAACAATAATTGGAAACTAGCCCTCATGGGTTCGCCACTAACCAAAATGATCTATACACAGATTATGGAATAGATAGCCTTTAAAATAAAAAAAGTTTTATAGTCATAAGTGCATGTGAAGAATCTTTTATGGAAGTTCCAACAACAAACATGTTACTATCCTTTTTTTTAATCTACATAGCAAGTTCATCACATGGTGTTACAACTGTGTCAACAATAGGATTCAATTGATGAAAAATAATCATCAGAAAAGGGATGACCTCTTTCACATCATACTTAATAGTGAGGCAGATTGCATTGTTGTGCCTTGTACAAAACTTTCCACAACCTATATAGATCTAAAATGGGGATCCAACATTAAGGCCAACATATTGTGAATTTGATGGGAATCAAAATGCCTTCAAAATTTCTAGGAAAGGTTTTAATACCTTCAAAAGCTCCTATTGCATGTTTTTGCTAAATGTGTGGAACTCAACATAGAAAAGGTCAAATGTTTCACTCCCATCAACAAAATCTACTTTAGATTCCATAGCCACAACTAAATTAATTACAGTAGATAAAGGATTTAATAATAACATTGGCCTTTAAATTGGTTCATCACACATGTTGTCACCACCAGATTCAAGCAATTAATGACAACTTTTGTAATGGCCCAAACCTAGTTTAAAATTTAGATATCCTAGTTGGATATCATATTTTTCACATTTTTAATTCAACCCAAATATCAATGTTTTTGGATATCTGTCATTTATTTATTAATTGGATATCAACAAATCTAAATATCAAAAATTCATTTTTTTCCAAAAGGTAACATCCTTTTTGAAAAATGGAATATTTTGTCGCAAATATTCTTTTTTTTAAAATTAAAATTTTCATAATTTCATTTTTCATTAAAAAAATCACAATAATAATTATCATTGATTACAACTTTGAAGAAAAATTTGAAAATATGTCCTATAATAGTTTTAAATTATTTAGGGATTCTCATCACCCTCGATGCATCAAGAAAATGATAACAAAAAAATTAGTACTACAAACCTAACTTAATTGGTAACCTAGTCCTCACTACAAAAAGGTGACCTCAAGAAGCCTAATTTAGTAACTATTAATTTACTTAATAATTATTAACCCTGATATTTAGTTTTGGATCTAATATCTAAGCTAGATATCATGATGGTTAATATCCAACAACTTTGATATTGACCTAAATATCATCCAGAATGATTTTCACCAAATATCATTTTTGATATCCATCCCAATATTTGGGGCGGATATTTTGATTTTTTGAATTTATGCCCAACATTAGTTATGACCAAAGTTGTGCATGTAAGTGACAATAGTTTGATAGACAACTTGTAAATCTTATGCAAGTCATTTACACTTACATGTCTAATTTTTTTACATTTACACTTATATTGTTGCCTTGGATAAATATTATTTTTACACTTACACAAGGTCAATGTAAATATTTGTCAAAAACATTTACATAGTCAAAAACTATGTAAATGTTTTGAGGTGTGTAAATGTATGTATAATATACCCTTAATGACCATACCTTCTTAGAAATCCATATTACTTAATTGTGAGTTCAATCCAAAGCTCAATTTTGTTTTTGCAATGGACCACTTTGATTGACCCTTCACCAAAAAAATCATGGTACACTGATACTTCCAATATGGGTCCATGTTGGTGCTATTCCAAGGAATATCTTGAATGCACAATTTTTCTTCACATCATTGCTTGAATAGAGGTTTTATTCCTTAACTTTGTTCATCACCATTTTTGGCCCAATCTTTTACAAGAGTTTAGGTACTTATTGTGATTCATATTATTTAATCTAAATTAGTTATGTCACATTCCAAAGCACAAATGTTTTGATGATTTCTGTTTTGCAATGAACTATTTAGTTGGCCTACCACCAAAAATTTATGAAATCCCCCCCTTCCCCAAATAGAAATCACATTTTTTTACATTTTTTTATATTTGTACTCACAAAAACCATATAATTTTTTTTTTTTTACACTTATACAAAATGTAAATCCTAAACCATTTACACGCACGATACTAATTATGACCATGTAACCTATTACACAATTATAACAAAATAATAATAATTTGCAGACACAAATATTTATTTGAATTGACAACTATGGCACAATCATATTAATATGGTAATATATTGACAACACTTTAAACTTCTAACAATGGCAACTTGGTCCATCCATGTTAATTGTACAATAACAAATCTACTATGTTTCAAATTCCGTATATAATTAAAATAATATTTATATTCATGCCTAGAAAGTGATAATGCATAATATATTATCAAATAAGAAAGTCACATGTAAATGTTCCCAATAAACAAAAATAAAAATTCAATTTTTGAAATTCAAAAAAGGCACAACATACCAATAACAACAAAATCTATGCATGCAATTTTATTATTCATGTTATAACAAATCCATTAATTTTGGGGCTTTACATACCATGTAGGAAAGTTGATGCCTAGTGGCCACCAAAGATTAGGGATCAAGTGGAACAAAATAGATTATTAATTATTACTCTTCAAGAATCACATACAAGGATAAATTTTGGCAAAATAATATTTTTATTAAACCATAAAATAGAATTAAAAAAAAAAGGTTTTAAAACGTTAATCCAATCAATACAATGACACAAAAGACAACAAAAAGTTACAAATATAATTTAATCAATGTCACCAACATCCTTCACAAATTGGTTGAAACATTAACAACATCAAGATTAACTTTAACTTTACTAGCACAAGTAGCAAGAATATTAATTTGACTTTTGTTTGTTGTATTTTTTCGAGCAAGGAAAGAGAAAAAAATAGTTGAAATGTCAAGCCATTGTTCTGGATCTACTAAATTACATTTCCACTTCCCATTCTAGCAATCTTCATACAGATGTCGTTCATCCAAATTTTGATCCTTTCTTCACATGAACCCACCATTGAATTATCACCATTTTAAAATATTCATTCTCTTCACCCTTAATCACATCACCCTCCATTCTTCCCATCTAAAGAAGAACAAGATCATGATCATGTGGTCTCACGAGCACAAAACCTCCAATATTAAGTTCTCTAAATGGCATGTTTGCAGTTAAAGGTTTCATGTTCTTTGGCCCACAATAAGGAATTTGAATTGGATCTTCTAGATCAACGACATCCATCACAATTGACAATGAACCCCCTAGGCATAGTTAAACCTCCAATGGTTTGAAGGTCAGAAGCCCTCCAAACGAGTTATACTTTGAGGTGGTAATTGTTTTGACAAATGCAACAAAACATCTTCCTAATACTCCACATATAGCTTCATCTTCATTCCATATGTGGAACTATGTGCAATGCCCACCTTTCAAAAATCCATGTATTTGGATAATCCAAAACTTATAAACTTTTCTCTCTCCACTAACCTTGATGCATCATTGCCCCAAATTGGGCAATATAGAACAAGGCTTGGAACTCCAATAGGTAATTTCAGTGAATTGTTTAAATTAGCTTTCCATAATCTAATTAAAGGCCCATGTATTGGACTCCACATAAGATTTGTGGGGGAAAACTTGTATTGCATCAATGGCCAACCTAAGGAATCAACAAAAAAATTAAACATATGCATATCAATATGCCCTACCAACATTTTAGGGCCATCTTTCAAATAACCTAGGACCTAAGATTTGAAATCTGGAATTTCCTAAATCAATTGAAGAATGAACGGTCTCTCTTATGAAATCATGAAAGTTTTCATCAAATTTGTTAAAATGTAATTGTTTTCCTCCTTCAACTTTTTTGACAAATAGCCAAAGCATCCATCTATATCTTCATGTGTGTGGCCAACTACAAGAAATCCCAATTTTACCTCTTCAAAAACATCCCTCGCTGTCAACAATGATAGAAACCCTAACAAATGCCGATTTTTATTGTCTTTAACACAATCATCCATTTGGAGCAACAAATTTCTTGGCAAAGGCTTTGGACCGACAATTTGATTTGGGGTGCGTAATTCGTGTATGCAACATGATTTCCCTTGCAACATATGTGCAAAAAATGAATTTTGCGGGGGGTTTTCAAATAATAATTCTGATTCTAAAATTAGGGTCACCTCCAAAGTCCACAACAGTCGCAACAAGGACCCAATTGTGAAATTGGGATTGTTTGGCCATAATTCATTGGAATATTATGTGTATCTCTCATCCCCATGACCATGCGTTATCATTCTCATAAGGGTAATGGGCAATTGTCCAAGGTTAGATATCATTTTGTTGCACACTTATAATCTTGGAAAAGGAATTTCTTGCGTGGTCCATCTTGTCATGAATAATGCATAAAAATTCATCCTTCAATTGCATTAATTCCATCCTCTAAGTATGGTATAAGTTTCTATATGATTCTTGGTGTAGGATATGTTTTTTTTGGTTTGTTTCATACTTTAGAGCCTAGTTGCTATTCTTTCCCAATTTGCATATCGAGTCCTTCAAGGACTCACAAACAATGCATTTCCCAAACATAGACACCCCGCTTTCACATATCAGCATTCGAATGGTGTCTTTTCCTCAACCTACTCATAGTAGATTGAGAAATACCTCCAATGTTTAATTTTCATTTTATCTACCATCCCACAAATATAAAAAAACAAAGAAATATTAGGCTCTCCATAATAGATGTCTACCTTCACATATACATTCAAAAATACATTTCAATTTCTTGAAAAATATTTTTTCACAAGAAACACCCGATGGCTGCTAAGTGTTTGTCACCAGATAAGAACAAAAGTGCTGGTCATTCCATATAATTTACTTGATCATTACATTCCTATAGACTCTTTTATGTTTTAGGCAAAATACGTTGCACATCTTGTTTACCATTTCCAATCCTTTTCATTTGATGTAACATTGTATCCATAGACAAATCAATCAATGATTGAACATTGGATTCCGCTTGTTGGGTTAACATACGTAATTTATGTGTACCTTTATTCCCATGTCATAAAAATCGACAACCTCGCTTATTGTCTGATTTGTACAACATATATGTCAACCTAAAGAGACCAACTATTTTAGTACCAAGCAATTTTGCAAATGTCTAAACCTTGAATAGTGATAAATTTTCATTCGTTTCCGACTCCTTTCATATGCAACCTTCTTGGAATATCTAAACCATAGGCTTTGCGATCTTCAGATGACAAACTCCAAAACTCTTATCTCAACAATAAGGTCTTTTCACAAGGAAAATGTTAACAAAAATTCATGGCGCAACACTTTGCCGCACCCACATTGTGCATAGAACACGTAGCGGCCGCTAGGCATTTCTCGAGAAGATCGACAAAGAAATGCCTAACGGTTGCTAGGCGTTTCTCAAAAAGATCAATAAAAAAATGCCTAGCAATCGCAAAACATTTCTCCAAATGATCAATTAAAAAATGCCTAATGGTCGTCAAGCATTTCTCCAAAAAATAAACTAGGCGTTCCTCAAGAAAATGCATTGAAAAATGCCTAGCAATCGCCAACTGTTTCTTAAGATGATTGAATGAAAAACACTTGGTGGTTGCCAAACGTTTCTTTATTAAAACAACTAATGAGCAAGGTTGATTGCTGCTTGTGATAGGTACATTCCACCATTGATGAAGAAGGTTGTCGACGAGTACTTTGGCATGCACGATATGTATCTAAAAGTTGAGCTTGGAATATGTTTACTCATTTCAAAAGTAACAGCTTGGGCAACAAGGCTACTAAACCAGCTTGATACATTCATTGAATTCCATTTGATCAAGAATGGAAACTAAAAATTCAGTGAACAAGATGTCCATCAAAGGTTTGAAGGCATGGGTTCATGATTTAAACATGGTCATTGTCATGTTAGAAGACCCATGGAAGACGCAATTGGCAGGCCTTGTCTATTCAATAAATAGAATCAATAATGAGCTTGCCCCAACATTGGTCAAGAAAGGTTTTTTTGTGAAATACATGAAGGACAAAACATCACACAATGTTGTCATTAAATGGAATGAATTTGTCGAGCTCCTAAAAATTAAATAGGAAAAATCGCAAAAGGAGTCTCAAAGGGGCTTAAACCACGCACTCATGAACTTTGAGGGATCTAGTGGCCCTCGCCCAACAAAAAAAACAAAAAAGGAGAAAACAAAAGCAAAGAAGAAATAGAAGATCCTAACCAAACTAGTTGTTTGGAAAGAAGAGAAAGGATTTGATGCAACAGAGTGTCGACTCGTCGACAACACGTTGGGCAATGAGTTTTTGGGTTGTTTTCCTTTTGGAAATGACCCACTTCCAGGTGTTTCCATTGATGTTCATTGTTTCAAGAAAGCCCAACATTGTTTATTGTCCACTCCTGAATATCCACAAGGATGAGATTAAAAAAAAATCACACAATATAATAAGTTTGACACCAAAGTGCCCATTTTTGCAATCCATGAGGACTTGCATAATGTGGACCATATCACTCCTCACAAGTCAAAGAAGTGGGAGGATATTTAAGACAATCAATTTTTTATTGTTAGTGGGCAACACATAATTGATGCTACAAAGGTGCGTTAATTACATCTTTAATTCCTCGTATTTCTCGTTGTATGGTGTGTAATGAAAATTCAAAAATAATAATTTGAAAGTGGAATCTCATTTTTGGATTTAACATGAACTTGTAGATGACCCCAATATGAGGCTTTGGGTTTGAGAAATCAGAATCTACATCTACTTTCAAATTATTGTAATATGGGACACAGACTTTGTGAAGATTTGCAAACTCTCCAAAATATTAAACAAGGATTGACCTCAGCACAAAGCCTTCATATAGGGAAAATCTTGCACATGTGCAAAGGATATGGGATGCATACCAAAAGCCTCGTCCGAATTTGGATGCGTCTCTTTGCCACACTGAAAAATACAAGGTATTAATATTAAACGATTAATTTCCATACAAAGATGTGATACTGTATGTTTTTCAATCATATTTTTAAGTTTTTTCGTGTTTATGAAATGTGTTGCAGAAATTTGAAAAAACACTCAAAACTATTTTGAATGTTGAATCAACAAAGGAGTGCATGAATATCCTTATGTTGATTGTTTTCCAATGGTGGCAGAGTGTCCTCCTTGAATGGGAAAGGTGCAACATCCTTGATGAATATGGAGATGTCCCAACACGTTTGCCAAAACCAATTGCAAAATCTACTTTTGGTTGTTTAGTAAACTCCAAGGAAAAAAACTCAAAAAGTTGACCAAGGGGTTGTTTTCAAAAACAATAACATTTAGAGAGCATCCAATGAAGGGAAGGTGGCCTAACCTTAAATCCATGTACAAGTTCACAAGGATGCTTAAGCACAAGACTATGATCTGAAATGAAATTATGATTCATTTTGGACATCCAAAGCCAACTACCAACAATCAAAAGCCATATTCAGATGACGAATGACAAACATTGAAGGACGAGCACAAGCTTGACAAGATGTTGTTCTCAATTTTGGATTCGAAGTTGAATGATGATTTCTACTTGAAAAAGCTTAGGTTCAACCCCTCAGACAAGGTCCCACCTATAGGATTTAAATGGGGTATGCAAAAATGGATCCAAAGTGGAACTCCAGAAGACAATGCAGTGGAGGCAATTTTGTTGGACATTCATTACAAATATGATAGAGTTGAGAACATGGTGGGTCTGTTAGATGTTATTAATAAGGAATCTTGCACATCATTTTTGATGGACGACACAACAATGAACATTGTTGTTGTTTGTACAACTCACAACACAAAAGATGTTCCAACAATTTGGAAGGGCCTTGGTTGGGAATCCTTTCTTTTAGGGCTCTTAAACGCAAGGGCCATGTTCAAAGTTGTTTGCATTTGTGACCACAAGTCCTTCCAAATCCTGCTAACTATTGTGTGCAAATTGATTTTTGTTACAAAAATTCAATTTGAATTTGGCCAATACATGGCAAGACTAGTAGAGGTTCCAAGTTCCTCAACAACATTACTGAGCATTCCCATGCTAATGTTTGCTTATTTATTTCCTTGTAAAATTGGAATAAATGTGTGTGTCGAAATTTTGGGAAACAAAAAATTGTCGGTATTAATGGAATGCACAAATTTTTCTTTTCAAGAGGATCGATAGCTATATTGACAGGAGGTTTCTCTGGAAGTTGTTTCACAAATCCTTTAACCGATAATCTTGAGAAGGATGGTTTGCCTAAGTATTTTCAATGAAGGAGTTTTCATGTATGTTTGTCTAATAAGTCCAACACATGGATCTTGACTTCATTCTTGGAATATTTCTTTTGCAAAAATTTGTTCCATTAGTAGGATTATTTTTTTGATGGGGCATTTCTTCTTTGAAAGAATAAATGTAAAGTGTTCGGGCTCATTCCTCATGACCTAGAAGGAAACCAGTGCAAGATGATGACATTGGTATATGAAAACATGCTGATTGGTGTTACGACTAGGAACACAAAAATGCAACCATTAGAGCCTATGTTAATGATTATCCAAAGAGCACAAAGTTTTGATGCGGAGGAGGAAGATGAGCAAAATGTCCTTGTCCCTATCAAAGAAGGTGGAGCTAATCTGTCCTAGATGTTGGACAATTTGAGCCCACCGAATGTGGACAAAAAGAAAGTTGGTTATGTCACAAGGGAAGTAATAAAATAAAAGCATCTAGCAATACGACTCAAGTTTCGAAAAAAAAAGGTCATTCTTGGGGGAGAAATCCAAAAAATGTTGATGTTCAAGTTGCGAAAAAATAGGAGGTCAATGAGGAATTCACTAACCATGAACAAGAGGATCCTCCAAAGGATGAGGATGTGTTCGCATCGATCAAGATTTCCGTCATCAATACGTTAATAACTTCCTCATTTGGGTCGAATGTGGCAGCTTTAGATGAGGACGACAACAAAAAAACTGGCAAGGAATTGTGACATCTAACCTCCCTGTAGTTCTTTCGAACCTATATAGTTTTGTATGTCAAATATAGGATCCAATAGAGAAAATGGGTGATTGATTAAACTTAATAGCTTCTAATCATTTGGACGCCTTATACATTCCCTTAATCATTTAATCATTTAATAAACTTGTAAGACAACTTTATTAAAATGTCTAGTTTTATTGTAAGATATCATTGTATATTCTTTTCATTGCATTTAATTTGATTATCATCTTGAAGCCCTCAATCATGTGTTTTTGCGTTTATCGTTTGGTGGCCATTGGAAGATATTTTGTGTGTTGATCACTTGGCAATTGCTAGGTGATGGCTTGTCAAGTGATTACTTAACGGCTACCAAGTGATTGTTTTTCTGTCAATAACCTGGCAACCGCTAGGCCATTGTTTATTTATTGATCATTCCACGAACACTAAACGATTGGTTGTTTGTCGATCGCTTGTCGGTCCCTAAGTGATAATTTGTCCATCAATAACATGATAGCGTTAGGTGATTTTTTGTTCATTAATCACCTAACAGTTGCCAAGTGATTGTTTGTCCTTCGATTACTTGGTGACCATTAGGTGAATATTTGTCCCTCGATCACCTAGCAACCTCTTTGTAATTGAAATTCTGAGGATCATTTGGTGGCTGCTAGGAGATCATGTTTGAGTCATGCATTTGTCCAACATTTTCTTGCTAGTGCTAGATATTATCTTTTCAATTGTGATTTTTTTGACAATCACTTGAGTGGACCAAATATTTGTTATTGAAATGATCATTTTGTTGAGTTTCGTAATGTCTTAATTTCTTTTACTAATACATCTTTTTTATTTTAAGGTACATATTTAGGCTTCACATGTGGAGAGGGTGTCAATTTCCTCTCTCAATAGTTTGGGCGAAAGGATAATATAATTGAAGGTGGGTTCTATGGATTCTTTCCTTTGTGATTGATATGATGGAAATGTAGATTGAACCATCAATTAATGTACATTTTGTATTCACTTTTGATGTTTTGATGGAATTAGTTGATGCCCACTCTGGTGAACTCAATGTTGAGGACGTAACACCAAATGATGTAGAGCAGGGATATTATTATCCTAGACTAGTGGACCATTCGAAGTTGAGGCCCCTTGAGGTATTGACATCCTTTTGCCCCAAAATTGAAATGCAATTGGCCACAACTAGTGGTGCAGAAGCTTTGCATGATGTGGGCCTTCTTTTGTTTTCTCCACTTACAAAGCTTGGCATTTCACAAGAAAGTGCAAAAACTTTTCGTTTTGCCAATTATAGGTTCCAAAAAATTGAAAACATTTCTGGTTTTGTGGATGAAGCTTCGCATTTGGAGCTTTTTTTGCAAAAGATTCCAAGGATTTCAAGTTTGGTGAATGTCAATTGCCAAGATGACGCAACCACTTCAAGTTTTCCCAAGGGTGATGTGCATGAAATGACAACGATTTCTGGTTTTTTTGCACATACCTCGTAGGAAAAACATCTTTTGCTAGAGGTGATTGATTTTCATTTGATTTTTGACCTGAATGGTGTTCTTGTTGTTACAAGTGAGAATCAAATTAAAACTTTCCCAGTGGTTTTGAGGCTTGGCCTCAAGGAATTCTTGTTCACTTGTGTAAAAAAAGTTATGGTGTACATATGGTCCTTGGCAATGAAGAGAATTTTTTTGAGGTAGTTGGATATTATTACCAAGAAAATTGGCGTTCACCTTCCATCTTGTAGGATAATGGACCAGTCATTTACTTTTAAAATGATCATTTTTTGTCTGAAAAGTCGAACAAGCTAGTTTTCCATAAAAACCTTCTCGATTTTTTTGTTCAATTTCCTAGTACAACGTTTGAAAATACCTTGCTAATAGACAATATGCCTCACAAGAGTTGTTTAATCCTCCTTTTAGTGCCATTTTTCTTGAGACGTTTTATGGGTCACATAGTGATGTTAATTACATGTTCTAAACCATTATTCCTTATTTGGAATTTGTGCATTCATCTAGAATGTGGGTTTATAAATTTGTAAAGTTGAATCCTTTTGGTAGCATTATAGATGTGCTTCCTGACGACCCTTGGTATGCAAAATTGATTGTTCTGTGTTCTACATAATGTGATGAAACATTTTGTAATAGAATGAAATCGAGATCTTTAAATAAAAAAGGATGAACTATTTTATTTATTTATTATGGATTCATTATGTATGGATGGTTTACTAACTTGAATTGTGATGGGTGCATGCTTTATTTGTATTAGTTGTTTTCTTGCCTAATGTACTAGAATCTAATGTAAGGTTTGTTCCACATGACTTTCCCTTCCACAAGCATCCACTAGTTCTAATTTGATAATTAGGCATTTCGTAAACATATTGTTAATATTTCATAAAAATTTTAAAAATTTCAATGCAAATGGCTTGGTGGCCACCATGTGTTTCATGCACACAATTCAACAATTCTTTTATATTTCAATGACTTTTCTGAGTATCGTTTTCTTCCATCTATATTTAGTTCGTCTGGTGGCCACTCAGTGTTTTCTTACATATTGTTATCCATATATTTAACTTAGAAAAATATTTACTGTTAGCACATGGACATTTCACTCTTAATTTATTATTGTAAATTTTGATAACACATTATCCTTTCCCACATGTTTAATTCATTTGCTAATTGGTTGTTTTGTTGTTTTTGTTCAATATTTCATCCAAGCTAATTGTAGTGGTCAAATGCAGTTCAATGCATTTGCGTCTATGTTCGTCGTCTTTTGAGCCTAAAAAATTGTTACTCCTAGGCATCAATGGCATGTTGTGTTAATTCCCACCTTTGGTTGTTTTGGAAGGGAATGCTAGAATGTTTGGAAAAAATGTTGATAAGACCAAAATGGAAGTTAAAGATAAAGTGGAATTTTTTTTTAATAAGGCATTTCAAAAGTTTCATATCACAATTTGGTCTTGTATGAAACTTGAGGATGTACTAGAAGTTTTTCCCATGTTCATGCCTAAAAGTTTCTTATATCGGTTCATTTTCATTTGGGGACTTGAACAATGTTCTAAAATGTTTGGTGAAATTTCACCTGGGTCCCATTATTACTTAAAGGATTTGAAACATGTTTATTATGTTTGTCGTGGGAAAGAGTATGGAAAGGAGGATTAAACATTAATGATTAATGATGAACCCAACAAGGCGTTTTGGAATCCAAAATGGACTAGTCTTTTTTTGAATCATAAAGGGGATAGATGTTTGTCAAAGAATAAGGTGCAATGGTTGGACTTGTCATCCCATTTGTGGCCATCCTTGGTTGGATTGCCATTGGCCAAAATGGTTTGAATTCATTATGACTTTATGGTTGAGTATTTTAAACTTCATTTAAATTCTTCGTCAAAAAATTATTCTTGGTTCCTCCAGTATATGTATAATGAAAA